>Ga0310697_10001104_pt1 | contig 33002 bp, 32 predicted proteins | sample 172DNAGHGlowgp2_FD_203883 | JGI IMG/M metagenome (GOLD analysis project Ga0310697, IMG submission 203883) | Sheep rumen microbial communities from Palmerston North, Manawatu-Wanganui, New Zealand - 1728 DNA GHGlow gp2 (v2) (version 2) | ecosystem: Host-associated > Mammals > Digestive system >... | reverse complement strand
AATTGTGGTAATTGTACCAGGAAAGCCGGAGATTGCCCACGAAGCAAGAATAACAAGCAACAGCATAACGGATTGCTTTACGGCTTTGGTAAGGAGGTAACAGGTATCATATACAGATGCCCTAATTATACAGGCCCATTTAAGAAATAGCTATGATGGTTATAGGATTAATAGCAGTAGATAGTAAATACCCGAACCTGGCACTTATGAAACTTAGTGCGTACCACAAGGCAAAGGGTGATTTGGTGGAATGGTACACCCCATTTCAGCACTACGACATAGTGTATATGGCAAAGGTATTTACTTTCACGCCTGACTATTACCAAGTGATCGCCAACGCTGACAAAGTGGAAAAAGGCGGTACAGGCTACGACATACGTAAGACTTTGCCCCAGGAGATAGACAGCCTACAGCCCGATTACAGCATTTATAATATTTCGCCCGATCTGGCTTACGGTTTCCTAACAAGAGGATGCCCGAATAAATGCAAATGGTGTGTAGTACCACAGAAAGAGGGAGCGATAAGGCCCTATATGGATATTGAGGAAATAGCAAAGGGTAAAAGAAAAGCTATCCTGATGGATAACAACGTTATTGCATCCGACTACGGCCTACAGCAAATAGAAAAGATCGTAAAGATGGGGTTACGCGTTGACTTTAACCAGGCTTTAGATGCCCGGTTAGTAACCGACGAAATAGCCGCTTTATTAGCAAAGGTACATTGGATTAGGTACGTGCGCTTTGGGTGTGATACGACAGCCCAGATAGCCCACGTTGAGAAAGCAGCAAGCCTAATGAACAAACACGGCTACAAAGGCGAATATTTCCTATACTGCATACTTATGGATTTCCAAGAATCCTACAGCCGCGTTAACCATTGGAGAGGCGAAGAGTATAAGCGGTTTAAACCGTACGCCCAACCATACAGGCCGCTTGATAAACGGGGGGGACGTACCAAATACCGCTTTGGCAGCAAGATTTAGCGCATTGGGTAAACCAAAGGGCGTTATACAACACTTGCGAGTTTGCAGATATGAAACTGCGTAAAGGCTTTGACACCAGACAATATTTTGAAATGAAATAAAAACGTATCATTATGGCAAAACAAGAATTTACAAAGACGATCCGGCAGACCATGACAGCGGGATTTCTAAAAATCCTGATTAACCGGCTTGCGGATGAAGAAAACCCGTTTGATATGAAAGTACGTAGGATTGATCGCGGAGTTTGGGAAGTTGACGTATTAACGACGGATCAGAGTTATGATTACTTTTGTAAACTAATAGGCGACCTGTTAAAACGGTAAGCGTATGAAACTAAAACATGATTTCACGTTGGATATAGCGACAGCCCACAGCCGACTATCTAAGAAGTGGAAAAACAAGAAATGGCAGTGGAGCGAGTTAGTAGCCAGATGCAGCGAAACTAAGCGTACGGGCGAAAGCGTCAGCGAGTATATGAAAATGACCCGCGAGGAACAAAGCGACATCAAAGATGTTGGCGGTTTTGTAGGCGGTTATCTTTCAGGCGGTACGCGTAAGACGGCTAACGTTATGTGGCGCAGTGTGGCGACGCTTGATATTGACTACGGCACGCTGAATGTGTGGGATGATTTCACTATGCAGTTTGACTTTGCGGCCATGCTATACAGCACGCATAAGCATACAGCAGAGAAACCGCGTTATCGCCTGGTATTCCCATTGAGCCGTAACGTTAAGCCTAACGAGTATGAGCCGCTTTGCAGAAAGATTGCTGATGCCGTAGGTATTGACCTGTTCGACATTACGACGTATCAGTTACCGCGCCTGTTCTATTGGCCGTCAACGTCTAAGGATGGTGACTACGTATTTGAATACCAGGACGGCCCCGCTTGCGACGTAGATAAGGTACTGAAAAGCTACGTTAACTATGCGGACGTATCAGAGTGGCCCGTATCAGCCAGAGAGGGCGACGTGATAGCCCACGAAATACGTAAGGCGGGTGATCCTTTGGAAAAGCCCGGATTGATAGGCGCGTTTTGCCGTGCATATACTATCGAGGACGTTATAGACACATTCCTACAGGATGCCTACGAAAAGACGGCCACAGATGGACGCTATACCTATAAGTTAGGTAGTGTAGCCGGGGGCCTGGTATGCTATGAGGGTAAATTTGCCTACAGCCACCATGAGACAGACCCGGCAAGTAAGCAGCTTTGCAACGCTTTCGACCTTTGCCGTATTCACCTGTTTGGCATACATGATGAGGGAACCAGGCAAACGGATATTACCAAATTGCCGTCGTACCTGAAAATGCAGGATTTCGCGGCCAAAGATAAGAACGTACGCGTATTGCTCACTAAGGAGAGACGCGCCGACGTTGAGGCTGATTTTGAGGGTGTGGATTTCACGGATGCCGGGGATAGCGCAGCTACAGAAACCAATATGGATTGGATGGCCGATTTAGAGTACGACAGAAAAGGTGCTATCAAATCGACGCTGAAAAACATTATCTGTATTCTGGAAAACGACCCGATGTTAGCAGGGCACTTGTGGCACGATCTGTTTAGCGGCTTTGACCTGGTGAAAAACGGCTTACCCTGGGATCGTAAGGCGAATCAGTGGGGAAACCGCGACGATGCCAATTTACGCGTTTATCTGGAAGAGAACTACGGAGTAACGGGTAAGGATAAAATCAAGGATGCAAAGGACGCGGTATTTACCCGCCACAGAATACACCCGATACGCGAGTATCTTAACGGCCTGGTGTGGGATGGTGTACCACGACTTGAAACTATGATGGTTGACTATCTGGGTGTAGAAGATACCAGGCTAAACCGTGCAATGACGCGTAAGCATTTCGTTGCAGCCGTAGCCCGCGTTATGCAGCCGGGTTGTAAGTATGACTATTGCCTGATCGTAACAGGTGCAGAGGGAATAGGTAAAAGTACCCTGTTTGCTGTTATGGGTGGTGAGTGGTTTAACGACAGCCTGGTAACGATGGAGGGTAAAAGCGGTATGGAACAGGCACGCGGTGGATGGGTTATAGAGTTGCCCGAATTGGGCAGTATCAAGCGATCCGACGTTGAGCAGGTAAAAGCCTATATCAGCCGTCAGGATGATACATACAGACCCGCTTACGGTACGGTGACGGAAAAGCACCCGCGCCAATGCGTATTTTGTGGAACCACCAACGAAACGTACTTTTTGAAAGGCGACACGGGAAACCGTCGTTTCTGGGTGATGGCTGCAAATCCTGATCTACGTAAGCATGAGAACGTTAAAGCAGACCTGACAGCAGAACGCGATCAGCTTTGGGCAGAAGCCGTAGAGTATTGGCGAAGAGGTGAAAAGCTATACCTACCCGCAGACCTGGAAAGGGAGGCCAGAAAGAAGCAAGCCGATTATAACGACGAAGCCGACGACCCGATAAAAGATATGCTTATAGCATATCTTGACACTAAGTTACCGCCAGATTGGGCTACCTGGGACTTAGCAAGGCGTAAAGCCTGGTTTAAGAATCCCGACCCGTTGGACGCGGAGGCTACAGACACCAGAGAGCGTTTTTGTGTTGCAGAGTTCCTTTGTGAGCGTCTGGGTAAGGACATGAGCGATAAGGACTATAAGTATATGGCACGTAGGGTTGGACGTATCATAGATGATTTGCCCGATTGGGAGCGTATCAGTACGACTAAGCACGCTATAGCCCTGTACGGAATCCAAAAAGGGTTTAGGAGAAAGGTAATTTTAGACGAAGATGATGCAGATATTTAAGTAGAAAATTGGTAAACCAAAGGTAAACCAAACGGGCCAAAAAGGTAAACCGAGTAAACCAAGCTACATTTTTTAACAATTAGCGAGGTAAACCAAGTAAACCAAAGGTAAACCAAATAAAACCGTTTTAGTTTACCGCAAAACCCCGATAAATAAAGGGTTTGCAGCAATGGTAAACCAAGTAAACCAAAATTTTAGTAAAAATGTATAAGAATAAAAATACATATAAAAATAGTAGTAAACGGAGAACCAACGCGTACGCGTACGCGAGACTTCTAAACGTTATCGCACGAAATGTTACCCGCGTACGCGCGAGGAATTGGTTTACCGACTAAAAAGTAGTGGATATGAAAAAGCAAGTAGAAAACATAGTTAGACATTCCGAGGTATCGGAAAAAGCTATAGAGGCATATTTGGTTAAGCGGTGCAAAGAAAGTGGTTTGCTATGCCTGAAATATTCCAATGCGAATACGACGGGCTACCCTGATAGATTAGTTTGTCTGCCACATTGTAACGTTGTATGGGTTGAATTGAAAAGCAAGGGCAAGAAGCCAACGAAGCTACAGGAGATCAGACACCAGGAGTTAAGAGACCTGGATCATAAAGTTTGGGTTATCAGCAGTAAGCCGGAAGTTGACGAACTGATAGGTTATATAGAGAGTATAGCACAATTACGTTTCGAGATAGACGGTATAAAGGCTAGAGAGTATTTAGAATCAGCGGACTTACGTATAAAGAAACAGAGCGTATGAAATTCAGACCTTACGAATATCAGCAGACAGCGATCAAGTGGATAATAGATAATCCACGTTGCGGCTTATTCCTGGATATGGGATTGGGTAAGACGGTTAGCACCCTGACAGCGATACAACAGCTTATGGATGATTGCGAGATTAGCCGTACCCTGGTAGTAGCCCCGAAGAAAGTAGCCGAAACCACCTGGACTACAGAGGCCCAAAAGTGGGATCATCTAAAGAGCCTGAAAGTAGCAAAGGTGATGGGCACAGAGAAGCAGCGTAAATTGGCCCTGGCAGAAAAGGCAGATGTTTACGTGATCGGACGCGACAGCTTTGTTTGGCTTGTAGGTATCTTTGGCGGTATGCTACCGTTTGACGTATTGGTTATAGACGAGCTAACGAGTTTCAAAAGTTCAAAGAGTAATCGGTTTAAGGCTATGCGTATGGCTACGCCTACAGCCAAACGGGTTATCGGACTGACAGGAACCCCGGCACCAAACGGCCTGATTGATCTTTGGGCACAGATGTATTGTATTGATATGGGCGAGAGGTTAGGCAAATCGGTTACTAAGTATCGTGAAACCTATTTTGAAACCCACAAGTGGAATAATATAATAGTGCGTTGCAACGTTAAGAAAGGCTACGACGAAGTGATACGTAAGAAGATTGCAGATATATGTTTGTCGATGCAAGCTAAAGACTACCTGCAATTACCAGACCTGATTAACCACACTATCAAGGTGCAGTTATCTACGGCCACCATGCAAGCCTACACCAAGTTTGAGCGTGAAAAGGTATTGCAGTTTCAGGACGAACACCAGGGAGAGACGGCAAACGTATTGGCACAGAGCGCAGCAGGTTTGATGAATAAGTTAAGTCAGTTTGCTAACGGCGCGATCTACGACGAAGATAGAAACGTACATAACGTACATGATGAAAAGTTAGACCGCCTGGCAGAGATCATAGAAGCGGCCAACGGTAGCAGCGTTTTGGTATTCTATCAGTATAAGCACGACGCGGCCAGGATTGCCGAGAAGTTCAAAGGCTACCGCGTGAAAGTCTATACAGACGAAAAGCAACTGATAGAGTGGAACGCCGGACAGGTTGATATACTATTGGCGCATCCGGCATCTACGGCCTTTGGCCTCAATATGCAAGACGGCGGGCATTACATAGTCTGGTTTGGTACAGGTTGGAACCTGGAACTATACCAGCAGGCCAACGCCCGTTTACACCGTCAGGGACAGCAGTACCCGGTACAGGTGTACAACCTGGTTTGCAGCGGAACCGTTGACGAAAGAGCCGTAACAGCTTTGGAGAATAAGAAAGGCGTACAGCAAGGTTTGTTAGATAGTCTTAACTACCTGATACGTAAGCATAGTGACTTAAAATAAAAAACAAATAGAGATATGGCAAAGGACAAAGAGTATAATAAGCTGATCCACAAAAACAAGTGGTTGAAGTTACGAAAGGCGAAGCTATCAAGTAACCCGATATGCGAGAGGTGTAAAGAGAAACCCGCCACAGAGGTACACCACATCAAGCCCGTTGAAGATGGCATAGGCATTGAACGATACAGGTTAATGTACGATCCCCACAACCTGAAATCACTTTGCCACGATTGCCACATATTGACACATACGGAAATGGGACGTAGTGGCAAGGCCCATGCAAAGAGGAAAGCGAAAGAACAGCTAAAGGACTTTCGAGAAAAGTTTTTACTTTTACAAATTTTTGCACAAATGTTAATAGGGGCGGGCACTTTTTAACAGACGGGAGTAGGGGTTAAACCTCGCCCAAACCTCTCTTCATGCGAGAGTGATTTTTTGAGGCTGTGGGGGTTAATGCCCTTTAACAATTCCCATATTTGCCGATTTTTGAATACTAAAGATATATACGATATGAATTACGACGATGCTTTTGATTTAAGTTCTTTCGGTAAGACGGATGTTAAGCCGGAGCCGGATAGTCAGGTAGTGCCAGATGATAACGACGGCCTGGTTAATGCAGCCGTAGCGAAACGGGCGCACAGACGTACTAAGGAATGTACCGAATTGTCCCAACGTTATGAGTACAGACGCGCATTTAGCGAAGTAAAGATGTTGGAGGCAATGCGGTATGTCAAGTTGGAAAACGGCGTTACCTACAATTTCATTACGGCGGGCGACGTTGACAGCCTAACGTATCTGAAAGTAGTTTTGAATCAGTACGATTTAGACTATTGCCTGTTATCTACCTGGTGCATGGCAGCAGAGGATATTTTACAGGTGCAGCAGTGGTACGATGCAGGGCGCATTAAGAAACTTGATATGTACTTAGGCGAGATATTCCCAGGATCGTATAAAATCGAATGGCAGATGGTTAAGAAATTCTATGCAGAACGCCCGGAAGCCGGACGTGCCGCAGTATTCAAGAATCACAGCAAGATATATGCGGGCTGCAATGAGGCCGATAATTTCTATTTCGGTATTCAAACGTCAGCCAATATAAATACGAATCCGCGAACCGAACAAGGCAGCATTATTGTAGATCGCGGTTTGTATGAGTTTTATAAGGAGTATTTCGACGGTATAAACAGCTTTGAAAAATGATACAGGACAAGGAGCAAAAGAAAAAGGAGATCGTAGCCGAGATCATAAGGCAGAAAGGCTTTAAGGGAGTGGCTTGTACTGCAATCGGTTTGAATCCCCGTACGTTCAGGCAATGGATGGCAGAGGACGCGGAATTTAGACAGGCCGTTGATGATGCCGTAGATATTTCCAAAGAGTACAGGGACGAAGTAGCGGAAAAGGCTTTGTTTGATCTGGTAGAGGCAAAGGACACTACAGCCGTGATCTTTTATAACAAGACCCGTAATAAGCACAAGGGTTATACAGAAAGGATCATGCCGCAGCAGCCCAAAGAAGAGCCGAAGCCGGAAACGCCCGCTTTGTCAGGCCAGACAGCAGACGAAGAAACGGCGAAGCGTATTAAGGCAAAGATCAGCGGTAAAAAAGCCTACCTGGTTAAGTTGCTCAAAGAGCAGGGCAAATATACGGCTGAATTGTCGATACAGGCCACCGTCACAGCGCAGCTATTGGTACGTACTGAAATCCTGGCAGAAGAGATTTTGGCAGACGGCCACGATGCCATTAACGTAGAAGTTTCCAGGGAGGGTAACGAGCGTAAGAGTATCAGCCCAAAGGAAAAGCTATATTTGGACTTTGTAGAGAAGAGCCAGAGGGCGTTAAGGGCTTTGGGTATGAATACCGATAGCAAAGACCGTAAGACAGACGGCGACGATTTTAAAAAGTTCATGGAGGAATTTAACGACGATAGCAACGATTAAAATATAGCAAAATGGAATTAGAGAAAATCAAAATGTATTCAATCCGGGCGCATGAGATAGCAACGGCGCACGGTTTCCACGATGAGAAGAAAAGCGATGCCCATTGGCTTTGCCTGGTTGTCAGCGAGGTTATGGAAGCGGTAGAGGCAGACCGTAAGGATTACAGGGCCGATATGATAGGCTTTATACAAAATACCTGGCTGCATCCAGACTTTGCGGAGCGTTACGAAGCCTACATAAAGGGCAGTGTTGAAGAGGAATTGGCAGACGCGGTAATACGTATCTTCGATCTGATCGGTGAGAAGTACCCCGATATGCGGTTAGGTGATGGTTTTTGGCCGAAGCCGGAACCCGATAAGTTGTTTACTGAAAAAGCCTACGATCTGATATACGGTATATTAGGCCCTGACAGAATACAGCTAATAGATAGTATCAGCTATATTGAGGAATGGGCCAGACAAATAGGCTTTGATATTGAGTGGCATATTAAACGTAAGATGGAATTTAACGCGCAGCGTCAGAGACTACACGGCAAAAAGTATTAAGCTATGACCCAGGAAGAAAGGAGAAACGAAAGAGACTATAAGCAGCAGGTAGTAACGGAACTACAGGCAAACTTAGACGGTTATCTGGCTGATTACGCGTACGCACTTGAAGATACCGACAAACGGTTACGTCAGTACGTAATAGACGTAATCAGCAACCCGGACGATCACAACCTGTATGAGCATTTGAAGATACGTAGGTATTTCCAGATGCTTGATAGGTGGGAATGGAAAGCAAAGCGGGTGCAGAAGAAAATACGTTTGTATGAGAAACTAAGGTTTAGCGGTACGACGGGGCGGCAGCGTTACAAGTTGACCCCGGTACAGGTATTCCAATTCGCTAACATATTTGGCTTTGCCCGGCCTGATGGCCGTAGGCTGATCCGTATAGTGTATATCTTTGTGCCCCGTAAATTTAGTAAGACAACCTTTGCAGCGTTTTTGGCCGTTGACGATATGCTGTTTGGCGATTATAACGCAGAGGCTTACGTAGGGGCCAACTCTTACGATCAGGCGAAAAAATGCTTTAATGAGATACGTCTAATAATGTTTGACTTAGACCCGAAACAAAAGCATTTCAGGATTAACCGCGAAATGGTAGCTTTCAAGGATCGGGGCCGTGAGAGCCTGGCACAATGCCTAACGGCCAATGCCCAGACCAAAGACGGCTTGTTTGCATCCCTGGCAATACTTGACGAATACGCCCAGGCACGTAACACGGCCAACAAGAACGGCGCAGACCTAAAGAATGTACTTACTACGTCTATGGGGCCGCGTAAGAATCCGCTAACGGTGATTATCACTACGGCAAGCGACGTGATAGACGGGCCGTGCTATCAGGAGTTAGAGGGCGTGAAAAAGGTATTACGCGGTGAGGCTGAAAACGACGTTATGTTTGCCGATCTGTTTCTACCAGATGCCGACGATGAAGAGGGCGACCCAAGAACCTGGCGAAAGGTGCAGCCCCATTTGGGCATTACGGTGCAGCCGGACTACTACGAAATCGAGTGGCAGAACGCGCAGCTATCAGCCGAAAATATGTTGGCGTTTCGCACTAAGCTGTTGAACATCTTTACGGTCAATGAGATAAAGACCTGGTTTGGCTATCAAGATGCAAAGGCACTTACGGGTAACTTTGATATTGACGGCGTTAAGGGCCGTCCGGATTGCGCGGTAGCTTTCGACCTATCGGTGCATGATGATTTCAGCGCGGTAGCCTACACGATCTATGTACGCGAAAGCAAGCGTTTCTACAGCCACGTAGATTACTATTTCCCGGTAGGTGCTTTGAAAGGGCACCCCAACGAAAGGCTTTACCGATTGTGGCATGAGCAGGGGCACTTGAAATTCTGTAAGGGCCGTAAGATAGACGTAAGGCAGATAGCCAACGATATACAGGCACGATCTAAGGTGCTTAACATAATACGTATCGGCTACGACGGTTATAAGGCCCAGGATTTGGTTAACATACTACGCGCTATGGGTGGTGATAAGCAGTTGCAATCATACAGCCAGACTTACGGCAATTTCAATTTGCCCGTAGAATCGTTTGAAATGCTGGCGTATGATGATCCCCCACGTATAACGTTGAACGATAACCCTATTAACGTCTATTGCCTGACAAATTGCGTATTGGATGAAGATAACCTGGAGAATAAGAAACCGTTGAAGATTTCCCAATATCGTAAGATAGATGGTGTGATAGTCGTACTTATGACTTTGGGCCAACTCTACACCTTTGAACGGTAGGCAAAGAAAGTGGCGGGTACTTAGCCCGCCATTATCTTTAGTGGTTTGCCACAATGAGGGCAGCGCAGGGTATTACCGCCTACCTGGTTAGCCAGATCGTCGGGGCTGATGAAGAATTGCCACACGGGTACATCTACAGCAGCCGCGATCCTTTCAAGTGTTGAGGTGGTGAGGGAATCAGCACCGAGCATTTGTTTAACGGCTGACAGGCTAATACCCATCTTTTCGGCTAAGTCCTGTTGTTTCAGCCCTTTTTCTTTCAATACGTCTTTTATTCGCATAATTCTTACTTTTTAAAGGTTTTCGGGTGCAAATATAGTGTTTTCTTTCAAAAAGTATAGTATTTGCTATACTAAATAATGTTAAAGGATAGAAAATAATAGCCTTAAAACTTGCAAAAGTGCAGAAAATTGTGTACCTTTGTAACATAGAAATAAAGATAATAACAATAAAAAAATAAGAGTTATGACAACGATCAAGTGCAACAATTCAGAGCGTAAGGCGGTTGAGTTCTTTTTGAACGGTGGCCGTAAAGATGAGATTATGGTATTTGCTGTCCAGGATGGCGAGTATTGGTTTACTATCGGTAAATTCTATAAGACGGTATCAGGCGCGAAGCGTGCAGCGGTTAAGACGATGGCAAAGTACGGTTACACTTTCGACGCTAACGAAATGGCTAATTTGAATATCACTAACGATTAGCACTAACCAGGGTGAGGGCTACGGCCCCGCCCTACCAAAAGAGATCACAGAGTATTAACGATAAAAGATAAGGGTTATGAAAAAGGTTACAAAGAAAATGGTTGGCGAGTTCCTGGCAGAGACAAAGGGCGAATGTAATTGGTGTGTGTTTTCTTTCGATAAGAAAACGGGTGTACGTGATATGGCCTACGGTGGCTATGAGTTTATGAGTGCCTTTGCAGTAATGACTACACAGCTTGCAAAAGGTTTAGACGTGATCCTGACAAATAAAGAGGGTTGGGATTTCAGTAATAACTATGAGTGGACTAACCACAGGCGCGTTACCTACGATCAGATGAAAGATTACCAGATAAAGGTTGCTGAATATTCTTTTGAGGTTGGCAAAGCAAAGAAGTATTAACCCTGGTAGGGCTACGGCCCTACCCTAAACTAACGATCTATGAGAGTAGCGGTTTGTCGTACCTGTTTGGCCTATCAGCCGGAAAGCGGAGATCAGGGCACTTGTGCAGTGTCAGGGTGCAGCGTTTGTGAGTGCAGCCAGGGTTGTATAGATTGGCGTTACTATAAGATTTGGAGAGAGTAGCCAAAACTATTTTCTTAATAAAATCAAATATGTACCACGTTGCACCGTAGTGTACCATAGTACGCCGTTTGCAGTTTTGAGGCTGCAATAAATAGGTGTATCTTTGCGCCAAAAGATATATCTATTTATGGCTAATTGGCTTGAAACTCTAAAGTTTTGGAAACCCAGACGCGAAGATAGCGCAGCCCAGGCAACGCCAAAGCAGACGCGTACGAACCCACGCACGGGCGCAGGGTTGCAATACTATTTCTACCCCTACGGGGAGCCGTTGGCGATTGCTACGGTGTACCGTTGCGTGCAGCTTTTGAGTGATAGCGTAGCCGGGCTGCATTTGCAGTACCTCAAACTAAAGAATGATCGTTACCAGGAAGATATAAACAGCCCCCTGCATTATCTGTTATCTGTACAGCCTCAACCCGAAATGTCAATTTTCGACTTTTGGAGTATGGCGGTTAAACTGATGCTGTTAGAGGGTAACGCCTATATCTATCCGCGTTACGTCTTAGGTGAACTTACAGACCTGGTACTATGCGCACGTAACACCGTAGCCCACGATACCCTGAATGGCTTGTACTTTATTTCTGATCCTTATAGCGGTGTGTATGGTACTTTCAAGGAATCCGAGATTATACACCTGTATTTGCATAGCGCAGATGGGCGAAGAGGTGAGAGCGTGATAGAACACGCCAGGCGCACTACTACGATAGCAACAGCGGGTGACGAAGAGACCGCGAACCGATTTACCAACGGTGGTAACGTACGCGGTATTATCAGCAACGATAAGAGCGTTACGGGCTTTGGTGAGTATCAGGACGAAGAGTTAGAGAAAACCGCCGTAGATGTTGATAGCCGTTTTTCACACGGTGAGCATATCGTAAGTTTGCCCGGCCAGGTGGACTTTAAGCAGATTTCGTTAAGCAGCACCGATATGCAGTTTTTGGAGAGCCGCAAATTTACGGTACGTGAGATTTGCCGTTTCTTTGGCGTGCATCCGTCGTTTGTATTTGACGATACAAGCAACAACTACAAATCGGCAGAAATGGCTAACGTAGCCTACCTGTCTATGACACTTGACCCGATCCTGAAAAGGATTGAGGCAGAGTTTACCCGTAAACTTATACCGCAGTCTTTTTGCTGCAAACGAATTTTCAAGTTTGACCGTAAGGGCATCTATTCGCTTGATCTGGAATCAATGGCGAAGTACCAAAAGCTGACTATCGAAAGCGGCATCTATACAATTAACGATTGGCGACGCATAGAGAATCAGCCGTTAGTTGATGGTGGCGACACCGTATTATGTTCGACAAACCTTGCAGCGTTGGATAGTGAGAAGATCACTAAAGGCGCAGCATCTAAAAGTAATAACAACAATGGAGAAGATTAACAAAAGAGCCGTCGGATTTGAAGTACAACTGAAAGTCCGCGAAGCGTCAGATGGAGGCGAAAGCCGCGTTATCGAGGGCTACGCGTTGAAGTTTGGCGTACGTAGCCGTCTTTTGCTTGATTGGTGGGTAGGCGTTTATTACGAAATCCTGGAGCCTGGTTGCATTACCCGTGAGACGTTGGACGCTTGCGACATCATGCTAACTATGTTCCATGATCGCCAACTGATCTTAGGCCGTAGTAAGAATGGCGTAGGCACCTTGCACTATGAGATCGACAGCGTAGGCGTTAAGTTCTGGTGTGAAATGCCTAAGACCGTTGACGGTGATAAGGCCCTGGAATTGATCGCACGCGGCGATATTACGGGTTGCTCGTTCATCTACTCTACGGATGAAAAGGACAGCGAGAACGCCGTTAGCTACGAAAAGACGGGTGAGAAAACAGAAGATGGCGAAGAAATCCTGTTGCGCCACGTTAAGCGTATTGATAACGTTTACGATTTTACCATTACGCCAAAGCCCGCTTTTGAGCAGACTAACGTAACAAAGCGTGAATTGGAGGACGCGGGTATAGTTTTCGACGATAAGCCAAAGACACCCCAGGAGCCTAAGACGATTGACCTTGCAAAGAAGCGCGAGGCCATCCGTGAAATCAGAGAGAGAATTAGCCATACCGTCTAAGGTGGCATATTGTTTAATTTAATAGTTTCTGCAAAATGAAAAAGGAGAAATTTAATTTTCGTGAAGCCTACGAGCGCATAGACGCTATTAAGGGCCGCCTTAACGAGATGGCGCAGAATCTCGAAAACGACAAGGAGCGCGAGTCATTGACCGATGCCGAAAAGGGAGAGCGCAAGCAGCTTGAGCGTGAACTTGATATTCTGGAAATGAAGATCAAGGCCAACACCGAGAACATTGCCGTTATGCGTCAGGAGGACATCGAGGACGCTAACGTTAAAATGCGCGAGTGTCTGGCGCAGGGCAAGCGTTTTGAGTTGAAGATTGCCCGTGCCGTAGCAGCCGACTTTGGCGGTAACGCTTCGACCTACGCCAGCGGGCTTGCAGGTACTAACCCGTCAGGGCTGACTACCCACGACATCGTTAAGCCGCTGTACCCAAAGACCATTCTTTCGGCTATCGGTATGCCGCTTCTTACCGGGCTTAAAGGTAATCACCAGTGGCCTGTAGTAGAGGCTTTCGAGGCTACTATCAACGATGAGGGCGCAGCCCTGGGCGATACCAAAATATCCGTAAATAAGCTGATCGCCAAGCCGGAGCGTATCGGCATCGCCGTGCCTGTTACCCGTGAGGCCCTGAATGAGACCGACAACCTTATTCAGTTGGTAGCTACGGAGTATATGCCTGTAGCAGTTGCCGCCCTGATGAATAAGATTACCTTTAGCGAGACTAAGGTAACGGGTGCAACTAACCTGGTAGGCCCGTTTGTTAACCTCAAGGCCAAGAATAAGTTGACCTATACGGGTGATGTTCCTACCCTGGCAGAGATCGTCAAGGCTAAGACCGTCGTACTTGATACCGACATCATAGCTGATAACATCTGCTATGTGATGAATGAGGGTATGAAGGGCCTTTTGGAATCTACCCCCAAGTGGGAGGGCGCAGGTGAGGCCATCATCAAGGATGGCAAGATCAATGGCGTGCCCGTGTTTACAACGAGCCATGTGCCAGAGGGCACGATACGCTTTGGCGCGTTCAAGTATGCACCGCAGGGCCTGTTTGGTGATATGGTATTTATCGTTGATCCATACAGCCAGGCCCGTAAGAACGCTATCGACTTCGTGCTTAATACCGACTACGCTATTTCCGTATTGCGTCAGGAGGCATTTAGCAGCCTGTCTAAGAGCGCGTAAAGGATTGTGTAACATATCAGAGTTTTAGGTTATGGCTAACGTAGTGGATTTGGCACTTTTCAAGCAGCACGTAAAGGCTGATGATTTCGCGGATGATGATAAGTATCTGGAGCATCTTCTAAAGAGTGCTACGGGTCACGTTATCAGGGCTACCAACCGCACCGAGGCAGAATTAACGGAAATGGGAGGCGGTGAGTTTCCCGCCGAATTGCAGCAGGCAATTATGATGTTAGGTGCCCATTGGTATAACCAACGCGAATCAAACGCCCAAACGATCATGCCGGAGGTGGCAAATTCACTACAGGCTATAATTAAGCCTTTCAGAAAATTGGTTAAGGATGATAGCGGGACGGATGAAGTATAAACTAAAGCTGTTACAGCCTGTAAAGGCTGAAAACGACTTTGGCGAAGAGGTGGACACCTGGCAGGAAACCGTAATCGTACACGCGGAGCGCGTAAAGCATACGGGCAATCGCAGTGAAGAGGTAGGCGAGCATTTCCCGGACTATCGCGTAGAGTTCAATATAAGGGACGTACACACGATCAGCGAGAATTGGCGCGTACAGCAGTTAGGTGGGAACCTGTACACCGTAACGAACATCATACCTAATATCGACAGAGGGTATAAGACCCTGATTTGTGACAGAGTGAACGAATAACCGTAATTTCAGCGTATGCAACCCGACCAGGCAGAAGTAAAGGATTTGGCGCAGCTAACAAGGGAAATGAACCCGAAGCAGCTACGTAACTCTTTGAAACGTGCGTACAGAGCCGAGGCAAAGAAAGTATTAGGCATTGCCCGTAAGAGCCTACACGCAACACGCTTGCAGGTAAAGGGTAATAAATCGGATTGGGATAAGGGAATACGCAGCCACATTTATAGCCGGGGTGGTGGCTTTTTGATTACCGTCAAGGCACACCGGGCCACTATGAAAGGACAGGGCGAGAAGTCTATGCACGAAAACCGCCAGGGCTTTAAAAAACCTATCCTGATGTGGGCAGAAGAGGGTACTAACTATCGTCAGCGAGGCGGTAAGAAAGTACGTATCAAACACGGTATCTACGGATCGCACAGAAGCGGTAAGACCCGCTATTGGACGGAAACCATACGTAAGGATGGAATACCGACAAAGCGGATGCCGTCGTACAGATTTCTTGAAAAGGCTACGCCCGAAATGTATAGGACGGTAGAAACCGATTTAGGAAATGAAGTAAATGTAGCCGTAGAAAAGGTGGCTAAGAAATGCGGATTTATAAACTAATTGGAGTATGGCAAAGACATCATTAAGCGCGGGTATTATCATACGTGACATACTTACTAAGGATGCCGACGTAAGAAGAATCGCTACAAAGGTTTTCCCCGTAGTGACAGATAAAGCCACGTTGCCATACGTAGCCTATCGCCGGGCGCGTCTGGATCACAACCCCGTTAAGACGGGTGTACCAGGTGCAGATAAGGCTATGATAGAAATAAATTGCTATGGTAAGACCTACGAACAAAGCATAGAGTTGGCAGAGGCGGTACGCGCCGCCCTGGATAACGTACAGGCGGAGAAATCAGGTTTGGCTATGCGCAGTTGCTATCTATCAGACGGTGAAGAGTTCTACGAAGATGATGCCTACGTACAAGGATTAACTTTTAGTGTTCAGATTTAAGAAGTTCAACGAATTTAAAAAATTAGGATTATGACTAAACCAACTTCTGGCTACGTTAATGGTAGCGACATCCTGTTAAGTGTTGGCGGTAAGGCCGTAGGCCATTGCACCACCCACACTATCACTTTCAATAGTGAGACTAAGGACAGAGCCGTTAAGCCCGCAGCAGCTAACGGTTATTCAGCCGGATTGTGGAAAGGCAAGGGCGTTACGGGCCTTTCTATCTCTATCAGTGCAGAGGGTTTGCGTTTCTACGGTGAGACCGAGAACGGATTTACCGAGATCGCCGCTAAGTGGGGTAAGGGCCAGAGCGTAGCCGTATTAGCTTATGAGCGAGAGGGCGACGCTACACCTTATGTTTCTGGTAATTTCATTATTACCTCAATCGAGGAAACAAGCCCCGCCCAGGATGATGCCACCTACTCTATTCAGTTAGAGAGCGACGGCGAGCCGGACACGTACCCCGGCAAGGAGACAGAAAAGCCAGGCGATTAATTCCTACGATCATGGCAAAAGTAGAAATTACAATTAACGGCAAGGCATACCCCTGTAGGCAGACTATGGGGGCTATGCTTCGCTTTAAGCAAGAGACAGGCAAAGAGGCTACAGAAATGGATGGCGGGTTTACCGACATTTGTACGTATCTGTGGTGCTGCATCGTTTCGGCTTGCGCCGCTGATGGTGTAGAATTTAATCTAAGCCTGATGGAGTTTGCGGATAGCATCGACCCCGACGCTATGACCGCATGGGAGCAGTCTATTAATGGCGACAAAAAGCCAGATAGCGAAGAAAAAAAAAGAACCAAGAGAAGCAAATAGGCATTTACGACGTATTGGGCATAGCGTTGGGCCTAATCAAGTTGTCATACAATGATTTTTGCCGTTTGACACCTACAGAGTTTGAACACGTCTATAAAGCGTATAGCGAAAAAGAGGACGCGGATTATAAGGATGCCTGGGGCCGTATGAGATTAGCGGCAACCGTATTGCTACAGCCGCATACTAAAAAGAAGATAACACCTGAAAAGGTTATTATATTCCCCTGGGAAAAGAAGCAACTTAACAAGCCGATTATAGGCAAAGACGAAAGTAAAGCACGATTTGAAGCGTTGATGGCACGAATACATAAAGATAAGGATTAGGAAAACGTTTGCTTTTATACGATAGATGCCTGTTTTGCTGATTTACAGAACCCGAAAGAAACAGCAGTAAGGAAATGGCAAAAGAGGTAAAATTTAACGTACGAATATCTGTTGATGGCAAAGACCAGATCGTAACCGCCACCACGTCAGTTAGCGATCTACGCCAAGTCATGGATAGGGCAAAGGGTAGCGCAGCTAAATTACGCGATACCCTGTTGAACTATAACCAATCCGTACAGGTACTACAGAACGTAACCAACGCCGTTTCGCAGCTTACGGGTACACTTAACAGCGTTACAGCCGAAAGTCAGAGTTTTGGCGCAGCTATGAAAGCCGCTAATACGATGGCGGGTAAAGATGCAGCGGGATTTGATAAACTGAAAGGCCAGGTAGCCGAATTGTCTAAGACTATCCCAATGGCCCGTGATGCTTTGGCAAATGGCTTGTATCAGGTTATCAGTAACGGTGTACCAGAAGATAATTGGATTAGCTACCTTGAAGCGTCCGCACGATCAGCCGTAGGAGGTATAGCAGACGTTGGCGAAGTTGTTAAGGTAACATCTACCATTATCAAAAACTACGGGCTTGAATGGAACGCAGCCCAAGACATACAGGATAAGATACAGCTTACGGCCAAGAATGGCGTAACGTCGTTTGAACAACTTGCAGCCGCTTTGCCGTCAGTGACAGGCCAGGCAGCGCAGTTGGGCGTATCTTTTACTGAAATGTTGGCCGTAATGAGTACGTTAACGGGCGTAACGGGTAATACCGCCGAAGTATCGACACAGCTTGCAAGCGTACTGACTGCATTAACGAAAGAGAGTAGCAAGAGCCAGAAGATGGCAGAGGCTATGGGTATTTCGTTTAATGCCGCATCTATCAAGGCAGCAGGTGGTTTCCGTAATTTTCTGATGGAACTTGATAAAACCGTTACGGCTTACACAGCTAAAACGGGTGAGTTGAAAGAATCCGTTTACGCTAAGTTGTTTGGCCGTGCAGAGGCTTTGCGTCTGGTTAACGGGCTGACAGGCCAGATGGCAGAAAAATTTGCAGAGAATATCAAGGTACTTGATGATAGCGCGGGTACGATGGCAGAAGCCTACGAAGATATGGCAAGCACCAACGCGTCTAAACTGCAAATGATGAAAAACCAATGGGGCCAATACACTGACTACATAGCAGGTGCAGTGGGTGGTATTCAGCCCGTATTGAATTTCAGCAGTCAATTAGGTATGACCGCCGTTTCGGTTGTTACTTTGTCGCGTGCTTTTAGTCAGCTGCATATTGCCCAGGCTTTGGCCTCAAAGTCAATGTACCGAACTATTGCGGTGTACGCCCTGTTTGGTACTAATTCCCGTCGCGTTGCAGCCGCTACCCACGTAATGGCTAATTCTTTCAGGAGCGCGGCCACTAAAGCCGTAGCCCTGAAAATAGCTATACGCGGACTGATGGCCGCTACAGGTATAGGCATAGCCCTAACAGCTTTGGGCGTGATCGTAGCAAAGTTGGCCGGATCATTTGACGGTGTGGGTGATGCAGCAGCCGGAGCCGCCGACGGGTTACAGGATTTCGGAGAATCAGCCGACAGCGTTAAACAAGCGTATGATAATACCCTGGAATCTACCTATAGTGATCTGATGGCTAAGTACGAACAACTCAAAGAGGGTTGGAAAGCACTTAGCAAGGAACAGGAAAAGGTAGCCTGGATCAAGAATAACCAGGCCGCGTTTGACGAACTGAAACTAAAGATAGGTGGTGTGTCTGATGCCGAAAGTATCTTTAGTGGTAATACCGATGCAGTCGTAGAGGCTTTCAGCCGTAGGGCAAAGGCAGCGGCACGTATGGCGCAGCTAACAGAATTGTACCGTAAACAAATTACGTTGGCCGATGAATACGCCAAGACCCAGACGGCTATACAAGACGATGCCAACCGTAACGCCCGGCACGCTAACGCGGGTGATGAAATCAAGGACGGCACTTATAGAAACAGCCGATACGGTAGTGTTGGCAATGACGGTAAGTGGCGTTTTTCAGAGCAGGGCGCGAAACTCTACAGCGGTACTAACGTATCGAGTAGTCCGGCGTTAAGAGCCATAGAAGAGAGGATGAAAGCCAACGAAGCCGAGACAAAGAAAGTTGAGGCCCAATTTGCAGCAGAGCAAGCCGAGGCAAATAAGCCTATCGTTGGCGGTAATCGTCTGGCAGGTGGTAGCGGTAGTGGTAGCGGTAAAAAGAGTAAAGACGGTAAGAAAGATTTGCAGTTGGTAGAAAATGCCAAGTCCTACAAAGACCTGGCTAATAACGTTTCGTACTATCAGCAAGAGATCGAGAAAACCGATAAGTCCGACATAGCACGCATACAGACTTTAACCCAGGCTAAGAAAGCCGCCGAAGATGCCGTAGAAGCATTTAAGATGCTACAGGATGGTATGGCCGTGCCCGGAGAGTTAAAGAGCCTGGACGATTACGATAAGAAGCTGCAATACCTACGTAAGCAGAAGCAGACGGCCAACGCTGAATCTATCGCAGGTATCGACGAAGAGATACGTAAGACAGAAGAGGCCCGCCAGGTATTAGAGGACACAAGTATAGCAGCGTTACGCGACGATGAGATTAAAACCTACGATCAGCTTAACGCAAAACTATCATATTATAACCGTTTGCTTAACAGCGGTGATGAAGCGCAGCGCGAGTTTGCCCAGAAAGGTATTAACAGCCTCAACAAGCTACAGACCGCATGGGATCAGGCACGCGATAAGATGAATTTGCCTACATCTACCAACAATCTAAAGGACATTGATACGGCTATATCTTTCTATACAGAGCAACAGCAGCACGAAGATGCAGACCAGATACTAAAGACGCAGAGAATTATAGACGATCTGACAGCCAAGAAACGAGTTTTGCAACTTAGTACGGAGCTACCAGGTATGCAAAGAGAGATCGCGGGTATTAATAGCTTGCAGGGACGTGAGCAGACTATTAAGATACGCAGTATTGGTTTTGACGAACTGAAAAAGCGTATTCAGGAACTTAATAATCTGATGAATGATACCCGTAACCCTGTATCGTCAGATCAGAAAAAGGAGATAGAGGGCATGATAGCCGTTTATGAGAAATGGCAAAGGCAGTGTGTATCTTCTTTCGATACTTTGCAGCAAGGTTGGGGAGGTATCAAGGGTATTGGTAGCGGTGTAGAGAGTATAACAAACGCCCTGGAGGGTAACGGTAACGCCTGGCAGACGGTAACAGGTATCGTTGACGGCTTTATACAGCTCTATGAGGGCATACAGACTATTGTAGGTATTATTGACCTACTTACTACGGCTACAGCAGCCCACACCGTCGCTAAGACGGCAGAGGGAGCCGCTACAGGCGTAACGATGGGTGCAACAGCAGCAGCAGCGGCCACAGAAGAGGCAGCAGCAGCGGCAGTAGTACCCGTTATCGTTGCTAACAAGTTGGCTACAGCAAGCTATATGGAGTTAGCAAGTGCAATGTTTTTTGCAGCCCACGCGGCCATACCGTTTGCCGGATTTGGCATCGCAGCCGGATTTATCGGCGCAGCCGTAGCAATGACCCAGGCGGTAGGCGTTATGCCATTTGCCAACGGTGCAGTAGTCAGCGGCCCTACCCTGGCACTTGTGGGCGAGTATGCGGGTGCGGGTAATAACCCGGAAGTCATAGCCCCGCTTGATAAGCTACGTAGCATGATCGACACCGATAGCGGCATGAGTGGTAAGGTACGCTTTGAGATTGAGGGCCGTAAACTTGTAGGCGTGATAGAAAAGGAATACAACCACAAGAAAAGGAGTTAAGCAATGAGTAAGCAGTTACGATACAGGGGTGAGTTTCTAAGCCGATCAAACGTTGTTTGGCGGGTAGATATTCTACAGGAGGCAGACGCGCCGTTTGCCACCGTAGGCGATCTGACTTTTGAGCGCGAAGAGGCTTTGGTAATTGATTGGAAACACCAGGATAAAGAGGCCGTTATTTGTGGTAGCGAAGCTACTATAAGGATAGAAAGCCCCGGTGATCGCACGTACGAAGATTTGTACACTATTGAGGTTGGCCGTATTCGTATGGACGTTTACAGAAACGGTAGCCTGTATTGGAGTGGAGCGTTAGACCCAGAGTTTTACGAAGAGCCGTACGAAATGGCACGCTACTACGTCGTAACGCTTACGTTTAGTGACTTTGGAATACTTGACCGTCTGAAATATAATTTGGCGGGTATGCAGACTATACAGGCTATTATTGTCGATGCCTTGACACGTAGCACTATAAATTACGGTTCTATTGATACGTCACTTTGTACGACTACGTTTAGTGATGATACAGCAGCAACGCCCGCCACTCTATCAGTACGTAGCGATAATTTCTATGATGAAGATGCCAAGCCAAGTACCCTGAAAGAAGTTGTAGAGGGTGTATTACAGCCGTTGGCCCTACGTATGATACAGCGTAACGGAAAAGTCTATATCTACGATCTAAACGGGCTTAACAGAAGTGGAGCCAGGAGAGCCGTAACGTGGGATGGTGACAGCCAGACTTTGGGTGTTGATAAGGTTGCGAATAACGTAACCGTCAGCTTTTCGCCCTATTCGTCAGCAGACCTACTTAGCGGTGATTTGCAGTTTGGCGGTGAATATTCGGTAGAAATGGTTAATTTGTTGGCAGAACGCGGACACGACTATTATAGCTACTATCCTGATTATTCAGAGGAACACAGGCAGGGCGGTAGTTGGGATTACAACCTAATTAACTTTACTATCTTTTTGAGCAGTAAAGGTAAGGGCCTGGCTTATCTTAATCCGTCGGCCAGATATTGCCATATTCTACCTGTAGTCAGTGGCCCGTCAGAAACGGACGCTATCGCATGGGCTTTCTATTCTGGTGGACACGGCCCAATAGAAGAATACCACCATTGGCCTAAACAGATACTCAATACCTGTAGAAAGGAGAATAGCGGTATTCTTATGAAGTCCCACAAAGTATTTTTGCCTAAACTTAGCAGCGAGGGCGAAAAGTCTTATTACGTACGCTTGTCGCTTGATTTCCTGTTGGATGCCCGGTATAATCCGTTTACAGAGGCTAAAGACGGTAACGAGGCCGACAACTACAACCTAATGAAAACCCGCACGGGTTGGGCTTTCATACCTATTGCCGTCAATATGTATGATGGAGAGGGTAACGCTATTTGCCACTATGTAAACAGACACAACGCCAAAGGAGCCTGTAAGGGGCATTTGGGTTATGCTAAAGGTAAATGGGAAAGCGGAGCCGCGAATTTTGGCGACGCATATCTGGAATATTACAACGCCGACGATCTGGAAGAGAATACGGGTATTTTAGGATGGAAGAAAAACCGCCATTGTATAGGCAGGCCGTTTTTTGCCAATATGCAGATATATGACAGCTTTAAGAGCATGGCAGACGGTGAGTATATGCCGTATCCGACACAAGGCGGCTACCTGGAAGTTACCGTATATGGCGGTGTTCAGTGTTTCGACTATGATGGTGTAATAAGTCTTATAACAGGCTTTGATTGGGATTGGGACGCTTGCAGGCGTTGGACTGAAACAGGGCTTTACGATAAAGTACGTTGGATGCTATACAAGGCCCCAAAAATCGAGTTGGTTAAAAACAACCTGATCTTTGATGCAGCGGAGTTGGAAGATATAGAGTATTCGGGTTATATTAACCAGGCTGCAAAGGAGGAAATCAGTATAGATACGATTTGCGGTACGGCCAATAAGATTTGCCCTACTGCAAGGGGAATATATTGCCGTACGTCAGACAACCTACAGGTGCAGAAGCTAAAGCGTGCGGGCGTGACAGACCACCCCGAAAAGTTGTTGATCGGTACGCTTTACAGCCAATACGCAGGGCGTAAAACCAAATTGTCAGGCGAAGCCGTGATAGACCCAGGCGGGCTTTGCGTATTTACCGAAAGGAACCAATCAGGCAAGTTATTCTTAATGACAGGTGAGCAACAGGACGTTATAACCGATACGTCAGAGATCGAGATTACGGAATTTAGCCCCGACGAATACGATGCCATAGAGGAAGTAAGTTAAACATAGCGCAGTTATAATATGGATAAGCACTATATATCAGTCATAAAAGGCCACACACCGAGACCCAGAAGCAAGCGGATGCAGCAGCAGGGCACGGGTAACGTCAACAGCACCGTAGTATTGAACGCGGAAGCCGGGGGCAGCAGCCCTGTATCTGGTGACGGGCATACGCACACTAACAAAGAGGCCCTGGATCAGATTACAACCGACGCTAACGGCTATATCTGGCTTGAATTGCTGAAAGAGGTTATAACGGAGGTTGACGGCCAGGAAACGACTATATACGATAAGGTACGTGAAAAGGTTAAGGCGGGCTATGCGGACGTAGCGGGAGATTTGGCAGAAGATAGCCCGATTTTCAATAAGTTTCTTAGCCGCCTGACTGATGATATAGCGCAGGGTATTATTACCTTTCAGCAGGGCTTAATTGCATTAGGTTTGGCCGTATTCCGTGACGAAGTGCATTTTGGTACTTTTGTTAGATCGCTTTATGCCGGAACGGGTGCAGGTATAGACCCGCAGGGAAACGCAGAGTTTGAAAGCGTACGGGTACGTACTTACTTTGAGGCCGTAGAACTTATTATTAACCGTCTATCGGCTATTGAGGGCGACCAACTATTGACAGAGAGCGACCAGATAGAGAGCGTAGAAGATTTGGGTAACGGCCAATATCGGCTGCATCTACGCGCTAAATGGGAGGGATATTTTACAGCCCAAAAGGTTAACAACGTTATTAAGGGCATCATTAATAATTTGGGTGCAGCGGCATTGGGTATGACAAACCCAGGAACCAACGCGCAAATGTACACAAGTTGGATGAGGGTTAACGCTGTTGATACGGGTAATAACACTATCGACGTAACCCTGTACCCCGACAATCAGACACCCGCAGGTATCAATTTCCCACCTTGCGAACTGATGAATATTGCCCGATGGGGAAACCAGACGGACACCACACGCCAAAGCTGTATCTACCTTTCATCTACAGAGGGCCGTATAGTCAAGTTGACAGGCGTAACTAAGCCTATCATAGACGAAACTAACTACGGCCTGGTAATCGGTGCTTTGCCCGACTTTGTGCGCGAAATGACAGACTTAGACGGGAACCCGCTACCTATCAAGCCAGGTTTGGATTACGTCTATGCCCCCGGTGTGGTAACGATGGATATTATACGCGTCAATCAGTGGACGGGCCAACCGATCCCTAACTATGTTGATCGTGGAGAGTGGAACGCCGAAGCCCTTTACTATTGCCGTGCCATTAACCCAGATACAGGCGAATACGAAACGTCAGACGTTTGGTATAAGGGATGCAAATACAGGTGCCAGGTAACGGGTACGCATACGGCCCCAGGTATTAATACAACCGATTGGGCGTTTATTGAGGGAAACCCCGATTTTACGGTAGAGTTTAACGATACAGACGTATTGTTTGACCCTGATACTTTCGACCTGACTTTGTATATTATCGCTAAGTGGCACAATCAGGATATTACCGATAGTATCTTAGCCTCAAACGTTACATGGACGCGATATAGCGAGGATGCAAACGGTGTAGAGCGCGTGCAGTCTGATTTAGCATGGAACGCCCGCCGTAGTGATTCTGGAAAGTCTATACACCTGACTATAGAGGATATGGATTTTAACGGCTATGTGCCCCGAAAAGTGAAGATTACGGCAACCGTATTGCTGACCGACAGCGAGGGGCACGAAATAGATGCAGATAAGGCTACATTTGAGTTTTAACGATTAAAGCATATTAGACGATGAAAGTAAAGAGATTTGATTTTAACTTTAAGCCCCTACAGATCAGCGTAGGTATGCTGACAGATGGTAGCGTTTCAGGCCGCCAGAGTTACGACGCGGACGCGGACGTTTTCACGCCTGATTACACCCTGACACCCTGTATTATTCAGCCCCAGGTAGGCCGTTTGGATAAAGACGAAGTATTAACACCAGGACTGATTAACAGCAGCCTAACTAATATCAGATGGTATGAGACTATAGGCGGTACGCGCACCCAGATAAAAGCGGATAACACTAACTACGAAATGACTACAAGCGGAGTTAATGCAGGGCGTATCAAGGTTAAGAAGAACGCAAGCCCAAAGAACCCTATTACTTTGGAGTTCAACGCGGATTACGTAGATAGTCGTACAAGCCAGGTGTACCACATACAACAGACGTACCAGGTATTTTGTGACGATGCTACTACTTTGCCCTATCTATTCCTGGATGCAGCCGACCAGACAATTTACAATCCGCTGAAAGACCCAGATATACAGGTAGTACACGCAAGCCTACGTATTGATAAGAACGAGTGCCCGACGGCCAACCGCGCTTTTATTTGGGAGAAAATGCGGGAAGATGGAACGTGGAGCCAGGTAGGTACAGACACGGTATTAGACTATGAGTTGACCGTATCGCAAGATGGTACAAGTTGCACCGTTGACCGTAGCCTGATGGGTACAGACCTGTATCTAAGATGCCGTGCTAAGTATTCGCCAAACGGAAACCTTACAGGCCAGACGTTGCACGATAGCAGCCCGGCAAAGACGGTAGCGTTTATTCGCAGATTACCTAAGTTTGAATTTGACATGGCGGGTGTACCTACCAATATCCCAAGCGGCCTGGTGTCTATTTCCCCGGAGGCTAAGATATGGGACGTTAACGGTGCTATCGCCAATCCTGAAAAAGAACTTTTGCCGCTTTGGTATGTAGCCACAAACAAAGCGTCTGGTACACTTACGTACAACCAGGTAGGGCACGGCATGAACCCCGTTTTACCTACTAAGGCTATGAGCAATACGTTAGGCGCAGTTTACGCGTTGGACGTAGTGGATTGCGGCTATAACGGAGTTATGGAAGATGACGACGGCGTACTATTTGAGGACTACGACGGCGCATTGCTGATATTCAAGTAAGCATTATTTATAAACATTAAAATTTTCGATTTATGGCACGTTACATTAAAGCGAATCCAAAGGTAGCACAATACCTTAATTTGGAGAATGACAGAAACACCGTAGCGGATGGCAACTACCTACTTTGGCAAGCCGATATGTTGGAGTTTGGCCCGCTGACAGAGTTAAACAACACACTTGCTATGATCGGCGGTTTGGCACTGATGCCACATGAGGCCCGCGAAGAGCAAGACGGTACGGTTATCCGACCTTTGCCGGAGCCAACAGATGAAAGATTTAGGTATCAGCCCGTACCACCCGTAGAGGAACCAGGCGAAGAGGTAGAAGAGCAGCCGGAGGGTAACGGTGAATCAGAGACACCAACCGATCAGCCCGAAGCCGAAACACCCGTAGAGGGTAACGGCGAAAGCCAGGAACCCGAAGCCGAAACACCCGTAGAGGGTAACGGCGAAAGCCAGGAACCCGAAGCCGAAACACCCGTAGAGGGTAACGGTGAAAGCCAGGAACCCGAAGCCGAAACACCCGTAGAGGGTAACGGTGAAAGCCAGGAACCCGAAGCCGAAACACCCGTAGAGGGTAACGGTGAAAGCCAGGAACCCGAAGCCGAAGCACCTACAGAGGGTAACGGTGAAAGTCAAGAGATCACAGCGGGCGACGTTGGCAGCGTTGAGGATTTAATAAACTTTGCCCCGGCAGAGGAAACAGAATAGTAACCACTAAAGCCAATAATTATGAGTAGTGCAAGTACAAGTAGAACTATTAAGTTCATAAGCAAGGCAGGTACATACACAGCGGTTATTATGTGCCCTGATGGTGATTTGTACCAGGAATACGTTACAGACGGTAGCCAGATTACGGATATATACCCCAATTTCGCTACCACTAAGCCTATCCTATATTTCGTCTGTACGTCAAGCCGCGTAGCGGAGGGCGTAGCAACACCCGACGGCATTAACTTCTATTTCAACGGTACGCTGATTGAGTTTAACGGTGATACGTCAACGGGTACGTTTGACGGAATGTTTAAGAAGATCGCGCCAAGCGGTACGCAGCTTTATTACGGCTTGCAATTCCTAAAGAATATTGCAGCAGCCGCAGGGTACGCGCCCGTTACTATCAAGATGGTAGCCAATATTACGTATGGTACGCAGAGCGACCAGATACAAGCCGAATACAGAATACCTGTACAGCAGTCAACGGGTAATAGCTACCGCGTAACTATCACAGCCGGGGACACTAAGAATTTCGTCATTACCGAAAAGACGGGTAACAATAGTAGCGTTATCCTTACGGCCAAAGCCTATCAAAGTGGTGCGCAACTATCGACGGGCTTAACCTATCAGTGGGAAAAAATGGTTAACGGCGGTTGGCAAACACTTACGGGTAAGACCTCACAGAGTTTGACCGTACAGGAAGCCGACATAGACACGTACGGAGAGTTTCGCGTTACGGTATCGCTTAATGGTGCAGAAATCGGTAAGGATATTCAGGGCGTTATGGACGCATCCGACCCGTTCGATATTGACCCGTGCCCAAGCCCGGAAGATGAAGCCATTACAGAGGATCCAAACGGAAACGGTACGGTAACGTACACGCCAAAGGTGGTAAAACGAGGTACTAACATCAAGGCTATTGATACCACTTTCTATTTTGTAGTAAAGGACGCAGTAGGCGTTTATCTCAATTCGCAGTCAGACCGAACCACACCAAAGGCAAGCTACAGCGTTACACGCGCCCATTGCCTACAGGCAGGTGGTGACGTTTCAGTTACGATCACAGCTAAAGACTAAGGGCCTATGAGTGGAGTAATGAAAACTTGCGTAGTCAAGTTCATACGTCAGGGCGTTGGTATATCATTAACCGATGTAGAGTACGCGGATAGCACAAGCAGCACCGAAGCACCTACGGCGGGATGGCAGACCAACGCCCCCACCTGGCAGAACGGGCACTATATTTGGACGCGTACGAAGATCGTATATACTGATGGCACTACCAGGTATAGTAACCCTGTTTGTCTGCCAAGTGGTAAGGGTATCGTTAGTATCGAAGAACAATACTATAAGTCCACAAGTGCTACGACCACGACAGGCGGTAGTTGGCAAGGCACGCCCCCTACATGGGAAAGCGGTAGGTATATTTGGACGCGATCAAAGATTACCTATACAGATGGTACTACAGCGTACACCGATCCCGTCAATACTACGGGTGCAACAGGAGCCACAGGGCCACAAGGCCCAACCGGGCCGACAGGGCCACAAGGCCCCGCAGGTGAGGACGGAAAGGATGGAAAAGACGGTACTAATGGAACCAACGGCGTTAGTTTTCGTAAGATCAATGCAGCAGCCCGTGAGTACACGTTAGCTTTATGGCATCAATACGGCGACCCAGGGCATACGGAAACATGGGGCGTATCAGGCTATGATAATTCCCATATAGTCGTAGGCGATACCGTATATATTACGGGTAAGGTATCAGACTGCAAGGATGCAGCGGGGAATAAGGTAGATGTTATGGCGTTTGGCACCTGTACCGCTAAGACATCTACGGTAATCACTATGTACACCACGAATCTTATTATAGGTGGAACCAAAGGCGATAAGGGAGATAATGGCGGTAGAGGCCCGGCACTTAGAGGCCCCCAGGATTGGAACGCGCTACCTACAAGCTACTATTTCTATCAGGGCGCAGAGGGTGAGACCTACAAAGACGTAGTGTTGTATGGCGGTAATTTCTATAGCTGCATCAAGACCCACAATAAGCGAAGCGGTGTAGTGCCTACTGATGCTACCTATTGGCAGTTGGCCGACAAAGTGGAAATCATAGCGTCTAAAATCCTGCTATCCACTTACGCCCTTATTCAGAATTTGGGCGCGTCAGCTATCGAAATGAAAGACCCGAATACAGGCCAGACGCTCTTTTATGCAAAGGACGGTACGGTTAGTTGTAAGGTTGGTATCTTTGAAAACGTGACGGTATCAGGAACCGTGAAAGGCGTAACGGGAACGTTTAAGTGGCTTGATTGTATAGATAGCAGCGGTAACGTCGTAGGGCGTATTTGTGCAAATACAGGTACTTACGGCGGCGTTGCTTTTGAAAGCGTGGATTTAGTACACCAAGGCACTAAAGACGGGCGTAGCTTGCGTTTCTTAGCATCGGATATTTGGTGCAGAGGCGCGTTTGGCGCACGTCAGCGTACAATACTACTTGTTAACGGCAGTTACGGTTACTACTACACTAAAGGCACGGACAAATCAGGGCAGTACGTCAGTTTCGCGTCGGCAACATCTTCAGGGGGGCAGACCTACTATAAGATTAATTGCTACGGCGGCAGCGGCGACTATAGCGGATACCCGGTAGATGAAATCGTATTTAAGATAACATCTGGCACGTACCGATATTTGCTTGATATGGCCGACACCCAGCGCGCTTTGCTCATTAACGCCAATGACAGCCACAACGACGTTTATATTTACGTCAACGGCAGTCAAGAGCAATGGCACGGCGGCGACGTTGGGGAAATCATAAAATTGCCAACGAACTTTATGAACCCCGTACCGGGCACAAGCGTTTTAGGTAGGGGCTTAGTTGTAGGCCCAAAGAGAGACAACGATTGGAGTTAAAATTTAAGATATGAAAACAAAGTTAGTATTTAACAAGTTGATACCGTTTAGCGGTTTCCTGGCTATGACACTTTGGCCGTTTATCTTTGTACGTGAAGAGTTGGCAAAGATGTATAGCGTTATCGTAAACAACCACGAACACATACACGCAGAACAGCAAAAGGAAATGCTAATAGTTGGCTTTGCCCTGGCACTGATCGGCTTTGTGTTCGGTTTGGGTTGGTGGGCGTTGCTCTTTGTCCCTATCTTCTTATGGTGGTATCTTCTGGAATGGATTATTAGAATACCTATTGAGGGTAGCAGCCGCCAGGCATACCGTAATATATCCTTTGAGCGTGAGGCGTACGCCAACGAAAAGGATTTGGCGTACTTAGGTAGCCGAAAGCACTTTGTATGGATAAAATATATGTTTCACAATTAAAAGTTTAGATTTATGACAAAGCAAACTAAGAAAGTTTACCAGGCATCGAAGATTACTACCACCGTTGCAAGCGGTGAGTATCTGATGAAAGTAGATGCAAACGGTAAGGTAACGATTATCTCACTTGATAATCTGAAATCGTCGATCTACGGCGGTATGAACATGAACGCTATAGAGGATGGTATTTTTATCATGTTCCACAGAAACAGCGATAACTACCCGCTGATGGTTAAGCCCCACAAATGGCCGTCGTACCAGAGCAGCGGAGAGATTGCAGAGGGTGTGGTAATCGTTGAGGGCGGTAAAATCCTGGTAGTGGCCCCCACCGAAACGGCTTTGACCTGGAGTAGTGCAGCCGTAAGCGGTGGAGCGACAACAACCACAGACCGCGTAGTAGCTATGAACGATTGGGCAGGTAGGACAAATACAACGTCTATCCTGAATCACTCTACAAGCAGCGCAATTACAAACACATCGTCGTACGCGCCAGGATATTGTAATAACTACAGCCGCGTTAATGCCAATGGTAACGGTATGACAGCGGGTAAGTGGTGGCTACCATCATTGGGCGAAATGATGATGATCTACGCGAACATGACAAAGGTTAACTACGCGCTTTCGCTGATTAACGGTGCAGATCAGTTGCAAGAAAATTGGTATTGGACTTCTACAGAGTACGGCGCGACGTTCGCCTGGACGCTGTACCTCAGCAACGGCTACGTCAACGGCATCACTAAGGCAAGTAGCACGGGCAGAGTTCGCGCGGTTTCAGCGTTTCTTTATTAATTGAACTTTAGTTATTAAACTTTAAACTTTAGGGTACGGCGGTAGCCGTACCCATTACAAAGAAAAATCGGATTATGGCAGAAAAGCGATTAAAGTTAGTTTCCAACGCTCCTATATACAAAGACGTGCGCAGCCTATTAAACGAGATATTAGAGGTTACGCCAGAGTTTCCCAGGCAGTACAAATACACCATTGGCGGGGAAATGCAGAAATTAGCCGTCAGCCTGTTAAGCGGTGCAGCGGCAGCGTATATGGATAAGGCTAACAGATTGGCGCATCTATCCAAATTCCGATATGAGTTTGAGACACTAAGGACGTTAGTAAGAATCGCGGGTGAAAAACGTTGGATTAAAGGAATAGCGCGGCACGCACAGATCATAGAACTGATGGACGCGATAGGCAAGCAAAGTACAGCGTGGAAAAACTCAATATCCTTAGATAGCGAGTAGCCAGAATTGATTTAGTTACGACTAAACAAGCGTGCAGTTTTCCCGAAGAAATGGGGCATATACCGTCATTTACGGTTAAGGGCAAGTAAATATGCCACAGATTGCGAGCCTTACAGAGTACAGCGCGACGAACGCCTGGAATCTGAACCTCAACAACGGCAACGTCAACAACAACACTAAGGCAAGTAACACGAACAGAGTTCGCGCGGTTTCAGCACTTCTTGGGAAATAGAAACGTAAGTATATAGATATATGGTAACAACAGCAGGGTTATTGGAAGCGTATTACGATTGCAGACGTAACAAGCGTAAGACAGCAAGCGCGTTAGTCTATGAAATGGACTACGAAAGCAAGCTGATTGCGTTACGTGATCGTATCAATACGCGTACCTATGCCCCTGGTAAGTCTATCTGCTTTGTCGTAACGCGCCCCAGGTATAGAGAAGTGTTTGCCGCCTCCTTTGAGGATCGTATAGTACACCACTATATAGCCCTACGGTTAGAGCCGTTGTTTGAGCAGGCATTTTGCCCATATACTTATAATTGCAGAAAAGGCAAAGGACAGCTTTACGGTACGAATATGCTACGTCAGCAGATTATCGAGTGCAGCGATAACTATACGACGGATTGCTACATAATGAAACTTGATTTGCGCGGTTTCTTTATGAGCATAGACAAAAAGATTTTGGCACGCCTGATAGATAGTTTCGTAGATGAAGCGTACCAGGGCGACGATAAGGACGATTTGCGCCACCTTTGCCAGATCGTAATACTGCATGAGCCGGAAAAGAATTGTGAGCGACACAGCCCGGCAAGTTATTGGAATTATCTACCCGCCAACAAATCCCTGTTTACCAATGGTGAGGGCAAAGGCGTTGCTATCGGCAACCTGTTTGCACAGCTTTTCGCCAATTTCCTATTAAACAGCCTGGATTGGATGATAGAGGATTTAGGCATTAAGTATCATGGCAGATACGTTGATGATTTCTACATGATACACCCGGATAAGACGGTACTACTTAGCGCAGTACCCAAAATCAGGGAGAAACTAAGCGAATTAGGGTTAGAACTGAATGAGCGTAAGTTTTACTTTCAGCATTACACTAAGGGCATAGAGTTTACGGGATCAATCGTTAAGCCCAATCGCGTATATACCTGTAATCGTACTATTACCAATTTCATAGCAGCCGTAAGACGGCTTAACAAGGCAAAGGATTTGCGCCAGGCAGAACACGCGGTAAATAGCATTAATTCTTATTTAGGACTATTAAGACACA
>Ga0310697_10001102_pt1 | contig 33014 bp, 13 predicted proteins | sample 172DNAGHGlowgp2_FD_203883 | JGI IMG/M metagenome (GOLD analysis project Ga0310697, IMG submission 203883) | Sheep rumen microbial communities from Palmerston North, Manawatu-Wanganui, New Zealand - 1728 DNA GHGlow gp2 (v2) (version 2) | ecosystem: Host-associated > Mammals > Digestive system >... | reverse complement strand
AATTAGTCGTGGAGTATTGAAAATTAGTCGTGGAGTATTGAAAATTAGTCGTGGAGTATTGAAAATTAGTCGTGGAGTATTGAAAATTAGTCGTGGAGTATTGCGCAATACTCGTGCTTTATTCGAAAATGCTTGACGGAGTCAGTCACATACCCCGCACCCAGCCACAAAAAAGCGGGACGCAAATTTGCATAATCGGATTATTATTACTTCCTTTGCGCCAGAAAACTATGAATCGCAAGAGTATCATACTGAAAACTAAACCGCAAAACAATGGAAGCAAAGACTGACACACAAGGAAAGATGAACATCTGGGGCCTGCTGCGCAACATCATGCCCTTCGTACTGCCCTACCGCTGGCTCATCGGCGTGACGCTGGTGCTGACGCTCGTCGGTTCGCTCATGGCACAGGTGAACGCCGTGGTGCTCGACCGCGCCGTCGATGCCATCAACGCGCTGATACAGACGCCCGGCGGATTCCACTGGGGCGAGGCGGTGAAGATACTTACCGTCATCAGCGCCATACTCTTAGGCAAGGAGGTGGTGGGTGCCGTGGTGACGTTCTTTCAGCGTTACTACGGCGAGCGCATGCGCATTCTCGTCAGCCGCGACCTGTCGCTGAAGGTCGTCGAGCGCATTCTCTCGTTCCGCATGGCGTTCTTCTCGCAGGAGGGCAACGAGACGGGCAAGCTGCAGTCGCGCATCGACCGCGGCATCATGAGTCTGTCGAACACTGTCAACAACTTCTTCATCGAGATACTGCCGCTCTTCACCAGTGCCGTCCTTGCCCTGGTGCTGATGTTCGCCGCCAACGTCTACGTCGGTCTCGTGGCACTGTGCATCGTGCCCGTCTACTTCTACGTGACATATATACAGGCGGCACGCATGAAGGGCGGTCGCCGCAACATCTTCGGCGGCCACCAGGCCGTCAGCCAGGGCATACTGAACATCCTCGAGAGCATGACCGTCATCAAGTCGTTCAACCGCGAATCAATAGAAGCCGGCCGACAGGCCACGCTGCAGCGCACGATGACCGACCTGCAGCTCAGCACGCGCCGCCAGAGCTACTTCTTCAACGGCCTGAAGAGCTTTCTTGAGCAGATAGGCACGGTGCTCATCATCATCCTGACGGCGTACCTCGTGCTCATAGACTATCCCGGCATGTCGATAGGAAAGATAATGTACCACGTCATGCTCTTCGCCAACGTCAGCGCACCGATACGCCAGCTGCACCGCATCTACGACGACATGAACGACGCGCTGATCTACGCCGAGGGTTTCTTCGGCATACTCCATGCCGACGGCGAGGTGGAGGACACGGGCAGCGAGCGTCCCTCCGCCGTCAGGGGCGAGTTCGTCATGAGCGGTGTCGACTTCACCTACCCCAACGGCACGAAGGCCCTGCACGACGTGTCGCTGCGCATCGAGCCCGGACAGATTACCGCCCTGGTGGGTCTCAGCGGTGCCGGCAAGAGCACCATCGTCAACCTGCTCGACAAGTTCTACCACCCCGACAGCGGCACCATAACGCTCGACGGTACGCCTCTTGAGCAGTGGGACACGCAGTGGCTGCGCGACAACGTGGGACTGGTGCTGCAGAAGAACCACATCTTCGACGGCAGCATCGAGGAGAACATCCGCTACGGCTGTCCCGAGGCTACGCACGACGACGTGGTGCGCGCCGCGCGCCAGGCTTACCTCTACGACCAGGTGATGCAGCTGCCACAGGGTTTCCAGACATCGGCGCAGCAGCTCAGCGGCGGTCAGCAGCAGCGTGTGGCCATAGCGCGAATGTTCATCAAGAACCCGCCGATAATATTCCTCGACGAGCCGACGGCATCGCTCGACGCCATTGCCACCGAGCAGATAAAGGCCAGCATCGATGCCATCAAGCAGGGACGCACCGTCATCATCATCTCGCATAACATCGGACAGATAATAGATGCCGACCACATCTACGTCCTCGAACAGGGCCGCGTGGTGCAGGGAGGCCGTCCTGACGATGTCTACCGCGAGGGCGGACTCTACAAGGACATCTTCGACGCCTCGGCACGCAGCCTGAACGTCGACAAGATAGCATCGACGATATCTGAAGCATAGGCGCTAAGGACCGGTGGCTGAAGATACCGCAGGCCGATAGCACAAAAAAACAAGACCTCCTGCACGCTGTGTGCGGGAGGTCTTGCCGTTATGACGGGGCGGTGCGGCCTACAGGCCTATCTTGCCGTTCCAGTTCAGGAACCAGTTGCGCTGGTCCTCCAGGTTCTTCTTTATCTCGCCCATCAGCGGCACGCGGTTCTCCTCACCGCGACGGCCGTAGATGAACTTCGCCATCACCTTGCCGGGCTCAGCCTGACGGTAGGCGTAGCGCATGAGGTCGTAGTAGCGCGTACCCTCGAAGCACATCTCCAGAGCGTTCTCGTTCAGGATAAGGCTGTCGACGTAGGCCTGCTGTATGGGACGCAGCTGGTCCTCGGTGAGCAGCGTGTCCTCGGGCAGACGGTAGTACTGGTTCATCGGTGTCCATCCGGAGCCACGGGTGTGGATACCCATGGTATTGATGTAACCGGTGGTACGGTTGCTGATCATGTGCTCCTCGGTGAAAATCTCGTAGCGCGATGTCGGGAAGTAGATCTGGCTTGCCCATGCCGAGTCGGCAGGCGAGAGGTACTTATAGACGTTGTAGACGTTGACATCGCCATCGTAGCCCAGGATACTGATGGTGTCCGACATAATCTGTTCGTTCAGACCCGTTGCCAGGATGTCGAATGCCATGCGCGGGAAGCCGCCGTTGTTCAGGGCCTCGGCCAGACGCAGGTAGACCTGCGTGCGGCGATAGATGTGGATGTTCTTCGAGTCGTACTTGTCGATGTACTGCGTCTTTATGCGCTCGCTCGTGGAACGGTCGATGTAGTATCCGTCGTCGGAGAGGATGCGCATCAGGCGCAGGTCGCCCGAGCGGTGCTCGGTGAGACCCTTCTGTCCGTAGTAGGCTGTGCGTCCGTCGGCACTCAGCACACAGTGAGCCTGCGACTCCGAGATGTTGATAAGACTCGTCGACGGTACGATGCTCACGCGGTAGTCGTTCTCGGAACGCGAGTTGAACAGGTTGCGCAGCTGACTGTAGTTCTTGTCCGAACGCAGCGAGTCGCCGGGGATGATGGTGATGAGCTCGGCCTGCTCGCCGAACTTCTCGCTACGCTCCTGGTAGAAGTCGGACGTCGAGCCCCAGCCGGTCCACGACTCCCAGTCGGTGGTACCGGGCGACCATGTCACCAGGTTCAGTCCGACAGGATAGTAGGAGTTGTCGCCGTTGCGCTCGCTGAGGTACTTGTAGTAGCGCAGCGCAGCCTCGCGGAAGGTGGCCTGGTTGTGGGTGATGCTCGCCAGCCAGAGGTTCAGGTCGCCCAGCACGATGTTGATGGGGAACCACAGCATCTTCGAGTCCACCGATGCTATGTTGCCATAGCCCGGATACTCACGCTTGTAGCGCTCTGCCAGCGGCACGAGGTCGTCGATGAAGTAACGGCAGATGTCCTCGATGCCGTAGAAGGGGTGAGCGGCGTCGGCATCCTGCTGCGTCAGTATGGGGTCGGTGACGAAGGGCACCGAGCCGTAGTTGATGACGAGCTGCAGGTATGTCCATGCGCGTATTGCCTTGACGGCGGCGTACTCCTTCTGGAAGATGTACTCGTTACGGTTGTTCTTCAGCGCCGTGTCGGCATGTGCAATGTAATAGTTACAGTTGTTGATGATGGCGTAGTAGTCGCTCGGCCGGTTGTAACGGTTGTCGTCGCCGACGTTGAAGAACGCCACATCGCGCAGGTCACTGTTGGTGACGTTGGTGACATCGACCAGGTCGCCACGGACCTCGCCGAGCAGTATTGTTCGGTCGGCGATGGTCTGCAGCTTATTTATGATGCCGACGACGCTGTACATCGTGTCGGTAGCCTGGTTCAGATGTTCCCCGTCGGTGAAGATGACCTGCTCAGAGTCCTGGTCGAAGAAGTCGGAGCAGGCTGTGAAGCCACAGGCTAAGCTGATGGCGCAAAGGAATATATTGATACGTTTCATAATCATGTAAGCATTAGAGGTTAATCTTTATTCCAGCAACGAAGGAGCGGCTCTGAGCGAGCTGACCTACGTCGATGCCCTGACCGATGACATTCGAGGTCATGGTGAACTCCGGGTCGCTGCCCAGGTACTTGGTCAGCGTGAACACGTTGTTGGCCTGAATCCAGAACTGCAGACCCTGGATGTACTCCGATGTCAGAGGCAGGTCGTAGCTCAGCGTGACGGTCTTCAAGCGCAGGTACGAGCCGTCCTCAATCCAGCGGTCGCTGAAGCGCGAGTTGCCCATGGGGTCCTGGAACGTCACCCTCGGGATGTCCGTCTGCTGTCCCTCAACCTGCCAGCGGCGGTTCAGTGCCGTCGTCTGGTTCATGAAGCGCGAGCCGTTCTCGAGCTGCATGCGCTGGTAGTTGAACACGTCGTTGCCCAGCGAGTAGTTGAAGCGCAGGTCGAGCTTGAAGCGCTTGTAGGAGAGGGTGCTGTAGATGTTTCCGTATATGTCGGGGTTCGGGTCGCCGATGATGGTCTGGTCCTTCTCGTTAATCTCTTTGTTGCCGTCGAGGTCGGCAAACTGCACGTCGCCGGCCTTGAACATGATGTGGTCGACACCATTGTCATCGAGGATGTAGAGTCCGGCAGTCTTTGCCTCGTCGGTCGTCGAGAAGACGCCCTCGGCCTTGTAGCCGTAGAAGAGGTTGGCAGCCTGACCCACCTGTGTGCGTACTGTAGCGCCGTAGACGGTGTTGTCGACAAACTGACGTGCGTCGGGCAGCTCGGTAATCTTGTTCTTGTAGTGGCCAACGCTGGCACCTGCCTGCCACTGCCAGTCCTTGGCAGCGATGATCTTCACATTTGCCGATACATCGAAGCCCTCGTTCTTCAGCTGTCCGCCGTTCGACCAGTTCTCGTCCAGTCCCGAGAGGAAGCTCAGCGACTGGCGTGTCAGCAGGTTGTCGGTGGTGGAGCGGAAGTAGTTGAAGCTCACGCCGAGGCGGTTCTGCAGCATATTTGCCTCGAGACCAATGTTGAAGCGGCGTGTCGTCTCCCACTGTATCTTGGTGTTACCGATGCCTGCGAACGTCAGTCCGGAGACAGCGTCGAGCACCTGTGCCGAGCGGAAGTAGCTGCGTGCGGCGTAGTAGTCGATGTCATCGTTACCGCTGACATCGAAGCCGGCCGTCAGACGCAGGTAGTTAATGCTCTTCTCACGTGCCATCCAAGGCTCGTTGGTGATGACCCACGACGCCTGCACGCTGGGGAACAGTCCCCAAGCGGCATCGAACAGCCGCAGGTTGCCGCCGTCCTTACCGAAACGCGACGAGCCCTCGGCCGTCAGGTTGGCCTGCAGGAAGTAGCGGTTCATGTAGCTGTAGTTAGCCTGAGCATACCAGGCTAGCGAGTTCCACGAGTCGCCGATACCCTCGTCGTTGGCGTTTATAAGGCTTGCACGCAGGAACGGCGTCTTGTCGTTACCGGTGTTGTAGCCTAAGAGCGATGTCATGGTGTAGGACTCCCAGTTGATGCGTGCTCCGCCGAAGACGCGTATGCTGTGTGCGTCGTAGCGGTTCTGCCAGTCGATGCGGGTGTCGCTCATCACCGAGTTCTGCTTCGATGCCAGCGAGCGCACCTCGTTGTCGCGGTAAGATCCAAGAGCTGCCACATAGTACGACGGTGTACCATAGACGGGGATATAGAACTTCTCGTTGGTGTTCACCAGGTTGTAGCTGAAGTGCTCCGAGATGGCGAGGTTAGGTGTCAGCTGGATGCGCGGCGTAGCGGCGATGTTCAGCATCGAGTTCTCCAGGCGGTTCTTTGTCTGGCCCTCACTGTACTCCAGGATAGCGGCGGGGTTACCGATGCGCCAGTTGTAGTTGGTGTAGTAAGCCAGTGCCTCGTCGAGGTACGACTCCTCCTCGACATCGAAGAACGTGTCGGAGAGGCGGCCCATACCGTAGCTGTAGGGGCTGAGGAACGGGCTCTTGGCGTAGGCCAGGAAGCCGGGAGCCGTCGGCGTGCCGTCATCGTAACTCTCAGGAGCGCCGTCGTTACGGATGTTACGCGTGATATTGCCGAACGAAGCGTCGAAGCGGATGTCGAAATTCTGCGTCAGCGAAATGTCCGTGTTGAAGCGGATGTTCAGGCGGTTCATGCCATTCTCCTTCAGTGTACTCTGCTGGTTGGTGTAGCCTACCGACAGGTTGTAGTTGGCAACGGCGTCACCACCCTCGACATTGATGCCGTAGTTCTGGGTCACGGCGGTGTGGTAGACATAGTCCTTCCAGTCAGTGTTCTGGTGGTACATCTTGTAGTAATAGTAGTCGGGATCCTCGTTTAGGAACCTGAACTTCTGAATCTGTGTGTTCGTCGACTTCAGCAGCTCTGACGAGTAGCTGCGGTAGCCCTCGGCATCCATCACCGACAGGAACTTCGGCTCAAGTACCACGCCGCCGGAGACACTGGCGGTAATGCGCGTTGCCATCGACTTGTTACGCTTGGTATCGATGAGGATGACACCGTTGGCACCCTTCGCACCGTAGAGGGCGGTACCGTTACGCATGACGGTGACTTTCTCGATGTCGGCGGGGTTGATGGTCGAGAGGATGTCGTTATAGAATCCGGCGTGCAGCATCTCGCGGCCGTACTGCTGGTCAAAGACAACACCGTCGACGACGATCAGCGGCTGGGCGTTGACGTTCAGCGAGTTCAGACCCTGGATGAACATCACGTTGCCGATGCCCGGCGTACCGTTACGGGTGACGCTGTAGACCTGGGCACCGAGCTGCTGCTGGATCTCCGACTTGATGTTCACGCCATTGGAGAACTTGAAGTCGGTGGCCGAGCGGTCGTTACGCGGGTCTATCTGCTTGCTGTACTCGGCAGTGAACGTCGTCGGGTAGAGGACGACGGTGTACTGCTCCTCCGACGACTGCAGACCCATGCGGACAGGGGTGTAGTCGGTGGTCGACACGTAGATGGACGTGGTGAACAGAGGCACCTTCAGCTCGTACGTGCCGTCGTCTTCCGTCAGCACCGAGTAGCCGTCGACACCGTCGGCGAACACCAGTGCACCGCCGACAGGCTCGCCGGTGACGGCACTCTTCACCGTTCCGCGCACGACACGGGTATCATAGTTCTTTAGCTTCTTCTTGACGACGCGAGTGGTGACAACTTCCTCCTCCTCGAATTCGTCATCTTGTGCTGCGACACTTACAGGGAAGGCCATCAGCAGGGTAAGTCCGAATAATATATATTTCTTCATAGCACTACTCTTCTTCAGGGTTTTCTTCAGGATTTTCTTCAACGCGGGTTATCTCTCTGCCTTTCGACATGGTAAACGTCTCGCCGTCGCCATGAGGCTCGATGTAGAAGTTATCGTCGTCAGTCCACGAGATGCCGTGAGGAACGAGCAGAACGTACGCAATGTTCATCGTACGTGTGTACGTACTACGGCGGGTCTCGGTGTTAGAGACGTTGGTCTCGATCTTCAGCGACACCTGAGGGATGCTCTCGCGGAGAGCGTAGGTACAGCAGGGGAACTTGAAATCCTCGGCCAGCAGCATGTAGTCGACGATGTCCTGCGAAGTCTCCATCTTCGTCACTAAGAGGGTGGAGTCCTTCGCACCGTCCTCGTTGAGGAAGTAGACCGTGGCATCGATCTTTGTCGGCAGACGCTCGATGGCCGTGGCGTTACTATCGTTGGCCAGTGCCGGGGCGGCGACGAGATAGATGTCGTAGCCCATGTTCGACAGCACGTCGGGCAGACTGAAGCGTACGAAGACGTTCTTCGTGGCCTTCAGCGGCTTGAACTGCATGAACCTGTTGCCCCACACCTTGTTATAGTAAGGCGAGTTCGGTGCGATGTCCAATCCCACTAGGTCGACGATGTCCTCCAGGTCTTGGGTATTGGCGTTCTTGTCGCGGCTCACCTCCTGGATATAGGAGCGTGATGTTGCCGGAATCATAATCATCTTCTTGAAGGTGTTCAGCGGGTTGATGTTCCAGCGGTCGGCCTTCTTCACGACACCGTTCGAACACTCCACGTCGCGCGTGTCGGCCAGTACGCCACCCGAGAGCAGCGGTTTCTGGCTGCTGTTGCCCGTACCGTCGCCGTACTGGTAGTAACGCAGGAACGGGGCACCCCAGTAGCTCTCGCGGAACTCGCCGCGTGCGGCTTCCGTCGAATACGCCGAGTCCTGAAGTGCACGGTCGGAGTTGTTGGTCTTGCTGAAGATGGCACCCTCCATGATAGCCAGGCGCGGGAAGGTGTAGACGAACGAGTCGCGGTCGACGGTCGTCTTGGTGTAGTTGAAGTACGGCTCGTACTCCTCCAGCAGCTGGCGCCACAGGGTGTTCGTGGGAGCGACCATCCAGTAGGTACTGTCCTCGGCAGCCAGACGGGCATTGAGGAAGCTGTAGAGCTCGTTGACCTGTGTGAAGACGGAGTCGAGATAGACCGTCGAACCGTCGACGATGCCGCCGGGGACGCTGAGGCTCGCCTCAAACTCCTTACGATAGAAGTGCTTGTCGTAGAAGAAGCTGTACAGGCTATCGAGCTCCGGGTCCTTACGCAGGTACTCGAAGACGTTCGGCTCGTATTCTATCTTGTTGTCGACAACGAAGAGCACACCGTTCTCGTAGTGCTGGTTGGCAGTGCCGGCCTGGATGGGCGTGTTGGCAATCATCTGCTCGCTCAGTGTCACACGCTTGCCGTTCATCAGCAGCAGCGAGTCGGTGCCACCGGGAGCGACGGAGTGGGTGTACATAGCGACGTGGTTCTTGACGAACTCCTTCAGCACGGTATTGTCCTCCTCGTTCACCTTGCCTTTCTGCTCGTTGAAGGAGGCTATCAGCTGGGCGGCCTCCTCGGCCGAGAAGTTGGCGTTCGTGGGGGCAAAGACGGTGAACACCTGACTGCCGGCCAGCGACTTGTCGAAGCCGGTGGCCTTCAGCACCGTGGCGAAGTTGCTCAGGTTGCCGTCTTTCTCTATTGCCTGCCACAGCGAACCCTCGAGGACACCGTCGGGCGATGCCTCGAAGTGGTCGTCCCACGTGTCGGAGCAGGCAGCGAAGGTGAGGGCGGCCAATGCCAGCCCTAACACCTTTTTATATGTTCTATTGCTAATCATAATTGTCTGTTTTCTGTTCTAAGTTCTCTGTTCTCTGTTCACAATTACAGATCGTCCTCCATATCGCCGGTGCCGTCGACACCGTAGACACTCTTGGGAACCAACTCTAAGTAGTCGAGCATGAACTCGTTGTTGTTACCCTGCAGACCGTTACTTGCCACGCGGAAGCGGACATAGTGGTCCTTGGTGGCATCAATCTTTGTCTGGCAGAGAATCTTGCGATAACGGACTGCATGGGTAATGAACGGCGAGAACGAGCCACCGTCATTAGACCAGCTGAACAGGGCACGGCCGTCAAGGTATGCACCGAGGTTCTTAAGAAGCTTCTGCTCCTCGGCTTTCTGCTCGACGGTCATGGCATCGTAGGCACTGAGATCGGTCTTGAAGCGATCGCCGAGATACATACCGGCATCGTTGAGACCCTTCGTCATGTCAAGAGGAATACCCTGGGCAACGCCGTCGAAGTACACCTGCATGACACCACGTGTGGGCTCCGAGGCAAAGCCGAGGCGTACCTGCCACTCACCGGTGAAGGGCACAGGCGGGATGCGGAACGTGAAGTCGTAGTCACCGAAGAGGTTCCACTCGTCGCCCTGCCAGGAGTCGAAGCCTGTGTGCGGGCGGCGCAGCACGACGTAGCAGTTAGGATAGTTGAACGACACACCATCCAGGTACCCCGGCGGGAACCAGTAGTTACGGCCGTTCTTGGGCACTGCGGCGTCATCGGCCACATCGTTGGCATCGTCCTTGTAGGTTCCCTCGTTGCGGAGGTGGTTACCGACAATCTCGGGGAAGACCGTCGAGAAGTCCATGCGGATGCGGACGTTCTGCACGGTGTTCTTCACCTCGTCGGTGAAGGCCACGATGTCGCTGACGTAGAAATAGTGGCCGTTAGGAGAGTCCTGAGTGTACTCGGGGTCGCTCGACGGGTCTATCCACTGTCCTTCGATGTGGAAGTCCTTGTCATAGCGGCGGTTGATGTAACGCTCGTCCGGTGTGCCGGCTCCGTAGTAGGCCTTCACCGTCAGCTTCTCTACCTTCAGCATGGTGTGAGGCAGCATGGTCTGGTGCCAGTCACAGGGGTTAAGCATCGACTCGTCGACGCCGACGGTCTTCACCTTTGTACTTGTGGGCACGACAGAGCGATAGTCGATGGGTGTGAGGTCAGGAACGGAGCTGACGTACTTGTTCAGCACGTGGTACTGCATGAAGCGGCGCAGCGGGTTGACGCTGTCGGTGAGGTTCTCGAAGCTGTGGCCGGGTTTACTCACATCCTCGGGATAAACCGGGTCGTAGAGCTCACAAGCCTTCGCATAGAGGGCACGCAGGTCGCCCGGCTCGATGTTGTACTTCTCCTTCAGGATGGAGTCGGTGACAACAAAGATGGTGTGCCCCAGATTCTTCTGGTCGGGCACCCATGCCACCTCGGTCCACACGTGGGAGCGGTAGCGGTACTTGTGCTTCTTCTCCTTGACCCACTGCTCACGCTGCTCCTTGTAGTCGTAGTCCTCGATGCTCATGATGTCATCGTAGACACCCGTGGCCTGGAGAGCGGCGAAGTAGGTGCTGATCTTAGGGTTCTGCGACAGCAGGTAGTCGATGTACTTGTTCGACTTCTGGATGACGGTGTTGACGGGCTGCATGATACCGTTCTCGACGGAGTCGTCCTTCAGGTCGTTGTAGATCATGGCCTTGTCCTCGATGAATACCGACATGACGCTGTCGTCGTCAAGGTGCCAGTAGGGCGTCAGCGGACGACCCATGAGGTTAAGGTTCGTCAGCGACTTGCCGTCCATCATCTCGTACGTGTTGTAGATGTTGTTCACGATGTGCGTGCGTGCGATGGTGTCGCAGTCGGCATCGCTGAGCTGCGAGATGTCTGTCAGTCCGCGCTCCTCCAGGTACTTGGCGAAAGCCTCGTTCGTCGGGGGGAAGCATGTGTACTGACCGTAGGTAGACATCAGGTCCACCAGACCGGCGCGGTTGACGACAGCGTAGAACTGGCTGAACTCCGGGCGGTTCTTCAGGTAGTCGCTCATCATCTCGCCGGTGAAGGTGTAGAAGTTGTCGCCGTCAGGGTCGTCGGAGCAGGAGACGGCTCCCATGAAGCCCACGAGACCCATAAGGGCCACGAGCCCCGCTCTTCTTATCTTACTAATAATGTTGTACTTCATAACGTTGTCCTCCTATCTTTAATAATTCTTCTTATAGCTCTTGTCCTCACCACTGTCGAAGGCCGGGTTCTGGACAAGGTTCTTGTTGACCTTCACCTCCTCGTAGTTGTAGGGCCAGTAGATGGCATCCATCTTCGACAGTTTGTTCTCAATAAGCGATGCAGAGGTCTGGGCCTTGCGAAGGGCTGCACGCGAAAGGTCGCTGGTGTTACCGGTGCGGCGCGAGATACGGACGAGGTCGTACCAGCGCTTGCCCTCGTACATCAGCTCGCGCTGACGCTCACGATAGACCAGCTCTTCCATGAGCTCCTTGGTGTTGTAGTCACTGCGCACCAGCGTGTCGGTAAGACGTGTCTGGATCTGGCATACCGAGCGCTTGTTGACAGCATTGACCAGCGTGAAGGCCTGGTCCAGGATGTCCTTGTTATGCGAGACGACCTCGTCGTCGGAGCCTACCAGCAGCTTCTGGCTCAGGGCCTCGGCCTTCATCAGCATGATGTCCGACAGACGGTAGATAATCCAGTTCGAACCGTTCTGTCCCTTCGTGTAGCGCGAGGAGTAGCGTGGAATTGGTGACTGATTTGTAGCATCGATGGTTATCTGGTCGGTAGTGTACTTGTGAATACACTTGTCGGCGGTGCTGAAGTTCTCGTACATACGGGCATCCATCTTCTTGTTGCTACCAGAGAAGATGACGCGGTTCGTAGCCTCGGCATCGCGCTCCTCAAGCATGAAGTCGGGAGGTGCAACGAGTCCTATACGTTCCGTTCCGTTGCCGTAGAACGTGTTGACGGCGGCGTTGGCCATCATGCCGGAACCCTGCGGGTTGTCATTGAACACAAGCTGGAAGATGATCTCCTGCTCGTTACGGCGGGCATTGTCGTCGCGGCCGAAGATGGTCTCGTAGGCATTACCGAAGGTGGTACCCGAAATGAGCGAAGGTATCAGCGGATAGCCGTTCGTCAGCTCATAGGGGTCGGTACCGCCGGACGAACTGTAGCTTGCCTGAAGCTTGCGGTTCTCCTCGGCAACCTCCTTCTTGGCTTCAATCACAAGGTCTGCGTACCGGATGCAGTTGTCGTAGTCCTGCTTCCAGAGATACATCTCGCAGAGCATGGCGTTGATGGCATCGCGTGTGATACGGCCGGTCTGGTAGATGGGCGTCGTGTTCGGGTAGCGGCGTACGGCATCGTTCTTGACGGCCTCGAGGCTGACAATCAGCGAGTCGAGCACGTCCTCGAACTTCGTGGCCGGCAGGTCCATCTTCTGACTGTCGTCGATGAAGGCCTGCGACGAGTAGGGAACGTCGCGGAACGTACGGATGAGGTAGAAGTAAGCCAGCGAGCGCAGAGCGGTGACCTCGGCGATGTCGGCACGGAGCTCACTCTCTGTGTAGGCCGGGTCCTTGGCTGCCACACCCGGGGCATAGAGTATGACGGTGTTACAACGGTTGATGACGTCGTAGAAACCGTCCCAGTTAGTGTAGCTGTTCTTAGCATCGATGTTCTCGACGAGCACCTTCTCAAGGTCGGGGTCGTTGTTGACGTTCTCGCCGACGTAGACATGGTCGCTGCGGAACTCGCCCCACACCATCATGCGCTTGAGGTTGGCCTCGCTCTGAAGGGCGGAGTAGCAACCGGTGATGATGTCGTGAACGTCGGCCTTGTCGGTCCAGAACTTCTCGAGTATAATCTCGTTCTGAGGCTCAATCTCCAAGAAGTCGGTACAGCCGGCCTGCAGCATGCCTATCACTCCCATGAGTCCCATGGCTCCCACGAGACCCGCTCTCTTTATATTCATTATTCTCATTTTCATAATCGCTCCTCCCTTAGAATTGAACATTAATACCCAATGTGTACTGACGCGGGGTAGGTGTCTGGCTATTGTCGATAGCAGGCGTACCGCTGTTGTTCGGCTCAATGCCCGTGTACTTCGTCAGCGTGAACACGTTCTGGGCATTGAGATACAAGGTGACACTGTTCAGACCGATCCACTTCAGATGGTTTTTGGGGATGGAGTAGTTCAGGCTGATGTAGTTCATACGCAGGAACGAGCCGTCCTCGACGAAGCGGTCGCTGACCAGTGTGTTGTAGTTAGAGTTGCTGCCGTACATGGCACGGGGGATGGACGTGACGTCACCCTCCTTACGCCAGCGGTAGTTCACAGCCTCGCTCTGGTTGTTGTTGCCTATCATGGCCTCGGCATTCAGACGTGCCATGTTCATGATCTTGTGACCAAGACGATAGACGAACTGAGTGCTCAGACGCCAGCGGCTGTAATTGAACGTGAAGCCGAAACCGCCGAGCAGCTTAGGCAGCGACGAACCGAGGTAGACGATGTCCAGGGCGTTGATCTGACCGTCGTGGTTCACATCCTCGTAGATAGCGTCACCACCGCAGAACTTGTAGTTCTTACCCGTGGCGTCGTTGGTGTAGTTGAACATCATGCGCAGCGGGTCGCCCTGAGAGTCGAGCACCACCTCGCCGTTCTCGTTCATCACCACGGGAGCGGTCTTGCCGGAGGCGAAGAACTCGTTGCGCTCCTCCTCGGTCATGTACTGAACGGTGGAGTAGTTGTACTGGTAGACACCCTTGTAGCGGAATCCGTAGAGGGCTCCCAGCGGGTTGTGCAGCTGCACGCGCTGCAGGGTCTCGGCGTTGTTGTAGCCAAAGGTGGAGTTGCGCTGGTTCAGCACGTACTCGTCCATCTCCAGGATTTCGTTGCGGTTGTTTGCGAAGTTGACGTTCATGTCCATCGAGAACTTACCGGCATGGACGATGCGGTTGGTGTTGATATAGAACTCCCAGCCGGTGTTCTGCATCTTACCGGTGTTACGGTAGGGAACGGTCTTGTAACCAGAGTTCGAGGGAACGCGGTAGTTGGCCATCAGCTGGTCGGACGTCGTCTGCTGGTAGACCTCGAAGGTGAGGCTCAGACGGTCCTTGAGGAAGCCCAGGTCGAAACCGAGGTTCTTACTCGTAGTGAACTGACAGCCGAGGTTTGCCAGACGGATGTTGTTGGGCTTCATGGCACTCATGTTGATATAGCTGTCGGTAGAGCCGTACTTCGATGTGTACAGGTAGTCGGGGATACCGGCGTTACCGGTGCGTGCCCAGCTGGGACGGACAGCAAGCATGGACAGCCACTTCTGTGTGGGCTCCATCCACGGCTCGTCGCTGATAATCCACTTACCCGAGACGGCGGGGTTGTACACCCAGCGGCGGTTGGGACCGAACTTCGTAGTACCGTCGGCACGGACGGTGACGTCGGCAATGTAGCGTCCCTTGTAAGCATAGTGACCGGTGAGGGTGTACGACATCGAGCGCCACTCGTTGAACGACGAGCCCATGCCGGTAATCTTACCGCCGCCCTTCGTGGTGGTGATGCCCGTCGGAGTACCCTGCTTCGACTCATTCTGTCCGGTAGACGTACCGCTGGTGAGGTCGAAGTAACCCATGACCATCACCGAGTGGTCCTTGTTCTTGAATGCCGGGATAAGGGTCAGCTTATGCTTGGTGTTGAACGACACGCTCTTGTCGGAGCTGTCGCTGGTGTCGTTGACACCTTCGCCGACGGTCTTCGTGGTGAGGGCCTGCGGGAAGTATTTCTCGTTATAGGTGTTGCTGGTGTTCAGAATCACCGAGCCACGGTAGTTCAGCTGCCAGTGCTCGTCGTCGAGACCGAGGAGCTGGTACTGGATGATAAGCTCAGGCGACAGGTCGTAGGCACGGCGGATGCTCTTGGCCAGGTGTGCCACGGCGACGGGGTTGTGCAGTTTCTTCTGGTCGTTGTTGAAGGCACTGGAGCCGTTCTGCAGCATGGTGTAGTAGGCATTGGTGTCCTCGCCGGTGACAGGATCCTGCTCGTAGATGCCCATGTTTGGCATCTTCTTGCGGGCAATGTCAAGCAGTCCCTCGTAGTTCGAGTGGTTCTTCTGGTAAGACAGCGAGAAGTTGGTGCTGACGCGGATACGGTCTGACACGTTGTAGTCAAGGGCCACACGCGTGGTGAAACGGTTGTAGGTGGTCTTGATGGTAGTACCGTTATCGTGCTCGTAGCTACCGCTGATACGGAACGTTGCCTTCTCACCACCACCGCTGACGTTCAGGTTGTGCTGCTGGCGCAGACCGAACTGCGTGACGGCATCGACCCAGTCGGTGTTGTTGTTATACTGCTCGTACTCCGAGAATGTCGGGTCATAGTTCAGCTCGCGGATGTTTGAGGCGGCATCGCTCTGCTCGGGGTTGAAGTAGCTCTCCTTGAGGAGCATGGTGTAGTCGTCACCATTGAGCAGCTTGTAACCCTTCGGCTGGTAGGTGCCGGTGAGCTTCAGCGAGTATGCCAGGTGGGGTTTTCCACGGGCACCGCGCTTAGTGGTGATCTCGATGACACCGTTAGAACCCTTCGTACCGTAGATGGCGGCAGAGGCACCGTCCTTCAGCACGCGGATGTCGGCGATGTCCTCAGGGTTGATACTCAGCAGCTCGGAGAACTTCTCGTTGAGGTTCTGTCCCGAGATGTCGCCGACATTAAGGTCATCGCGCTCGTTACCGTCGACCACAACCAGCGGGTTGCTGTTGGTGACGTTCGACATCGACGACACACCACGCAGACGCATGGTAGAACCGGAACCCAGGTCACCGGAGTTGGCGATAATGTCGAGACCGGCGATGTGTCCCTGGAGGGCTTCCTCGACGGAGGTGATGGGAAGGCCTTCGAACTCCTTCATCGAGATGCTCTGCGTAGCACTCGACACCTCACGCTGCGGGATGGGCAGACCGGAGCCACCGACGCGCTTCTTCGACTTGATGGTCACCTCCTTCAGTGTCGTGGCCGACACCATGTGAATCTTATAAGTCGTGCGGTCAAGGGCCATCGACACGGTCTTCAAGCCGACGTAGCTGAAGCGTATCTTGTCCTTGGCGTTCTTCACCTTCATGGTGAAGTTACCGTTCAAGTCGGTGATGGCCGAGTTGATGATACGTCCGGTACCGTCGATCTCGCAGACCGTGGCGCCCATCAGCGGACCCATGTCGTCGCTAACCGTTCCGTGTACCGAAGTGATTGTCTGGGCGTGCAGGGCCGTCGTGGCCAGCAGCGCCATCATCAATATGATTGATCTGAATATTCTCATACCTTACTTCCTCCCAAATACTTCAAGTTGTTTTTCCCACGTTGTCGTCATCGGAGCATACATCAGCGGTGAGTCAATCTGGTGAACCACAGCGTCAGAGGCCGAGTAGATGGTAGCAGTAGTCTTACTACGCTCACCGGCAATCCAGTACTCGCGGCAGACGATGTTGTACAAACCGTTGTCCTTCATGACGTGATGCACACCGCCGATGGCATCGGTAATGGTCATCTGCTTGCCGGTAGCGTCTACACGAATAGGATAGAAGCGGTTGGTCTTCGGATTACGGGTCATCGACTCGAAATCGTTCACATACGAAAGCTCACGGGTACCATCCTCCTTGTCATTGTAGAACTCAGGTGCCATGTCGATAGCCACCGAGTGGTCCTGGATGTGATAGCGGACGAAGTTGACGATGATGTTCTTCAACACATTGGCAGCACTGTCGCACAGGGCTTTGTTGTTGTAGCACCACGAGCCCTCGTCGAGATACTCGTCGGCAACGGCGCGATAGTCGTCCCATGTGGGCAGGAGACCTGCGTCGATGAGCTCGCGTATCTTCTCGTTGGTGGGTACATAGACGTTGTAGTTGAAATTGTCCATCAGCGTGCAGTTCTTGTTACCCTGGTTGCTAAGACCAGCGGTGTAGCTGCTCTGAGCACTCTCCATCAGTCCGGCATTCTCGTCGTCGATGAGGTCGAAGAACTCAGTGAACTCCTCGTGCTTCTTCAGTGTCAGGTAGACACTGTTCTGTGCCGTCAGAGGCATCTGCTCACGGAGCATGTATGTCCTACCGTTCTTCTTCTGGAAGATCTCGTCGGTATTGACGGCGAGCTGCTTGTTGTTCTTCTCCATCTGCCAGCCGCCGGAGAAGGCCAGACGGCCGTCGGGCGTATGGCTGACGCGGATGAGCGAGCCGCCCTTAGTCTTGTAGAACTCGTGGCCGTCCTCAACATCGCCGACGATAATCATGTCGTTGACAAGTCGCTTGATGCGGTCGCGGATAACCTTGACATCGACAGATGTCTGCACACGGTCGCCAAGCTGGATGTTACCGTCCTCGTCGATGAGCGTCTTGTAGCGACGGGCCTGCACACGCTCGTTGATGGGCTTACGCTTGTCGTAGTAGAACTCCAGCACCGTCGGAGCATCCATACCGTTCTCCTCAGAACCGTAGTAGATAGGGTCCACATACCACTTCATGGCCTGGTTGGTAGGCATCATGAGGCTGTAGCGCGAGTCCATGGACAGCAGGTAAGGCAGGTAGTTGAACGGGAAATTGTAGCTCGACGGGGCTTTCTCGGCACCCGACAGGCTCCAGTAGATGACGTTCGTCAGAGTGTCGTGCGTCAGGGCGGGGAAGGCTACCGACGAGAACTCCGCCGGCGTGAACACCTTGTTGGTCATGTAGATGATACCGTTACAACCCATAAAGCAGGAGTCGATGAACTCGGGCTTGATGCCGAGGGGCTCCATAGCGTCGTCAAGCACCATGTCGAACTTCGAGGGGAAGGCACTGGTGAACTTCTCTAGCATGTTCACATTGAGCAGCGTCGAGATGGTGGCATCGGGAATGCTGTCCCAAGTCTTGTAGGTGTTCTGGAGGTCGCGGCCCTCGCTGTTCCACCATGCCTCGAGTGCCTCGTTGGTCGGGACAATCATAACGCCGCAGTCGTAGTGCAGGTCGTAGTTCATGGTGTTGCTGTACATATACTGGTTCCATCCCGGATCGAACTTCAGCAGCGAGTTCACGGTCTCCCTGTTCGGGTCGGTCTCGTTAGACTGTCCACCGGCAGAGCGGCTGCTGTAGTAACGCAGCACGTAGACGGAGTCCTCGTTGTTATACAGACGGTTGAACTCGCGCGTGGCGGTGAGGTCGAAGTAGGGTGCGCAGAAACGGTCGAGCAGATGCGACCACATCGACATGTTATCATGCGTGCGGATGATCTCGGCCATGTTCGGCGACGACTCGATGACTCCGTCGACCTTATGTATGTAACCGTTCTTACAGGTAATGTCGCGCTCGCCGACCTTCTTACCGTTCACCCAGGCCTCGTTGATGTCGTTGGCCTGATGGTTGGTGAGCACGTCGAGGTCCTCGGCTGTCATGCCGTTGAACTTCATGTACGCAGGCAGCAGGTGGATCATCGGCGACGTGGTGGCATCCTTAAGCAGACGGATGCTCTTGCCGTTGTCGCGGTACTTTGCCCAGATGGGGGTGTTCGGCATCATGTCGGGAGTGACAATCTCCACCGAGTCATAGATGCTCGTGGCCGTCTCGCGGCGCATGCACATGCCCTCCTTCGGGGGGTTGGCACTGACGTTCGACAGCAGCTCGATGAGGTAGGCGTTATTCACCATCGAGTTGTTGAGCAACAGCTTCTTCTGCGCCAGCGACAGCTGGCCGTAGCTGCTTACGCCCCAATCGTTGCGCTTGAACCACTCCTGATAGGCCGAGTCGTTGGCAACAAACAGCGTCTTCGAACCGGTCTGGCTCAGCACGTCGTGCTGGCCCAAGTCGTCGATGAGTCGTAGCACAGTGGTGTAGTTGCCGTCATCCTGCAGCCGCTCATAGATGGAGTTGCCTAACCACGAGGGCTGTCCAGTCAGCAGGATGTCGTCATCCTTACACGACTGTAGGAGCCAGGCACCCATGAGCAAGCTGCAAGCGGCGAGTGCCACTCGACGTCCTTGTCTTACGAATTGTCTCTGTTTCATACGTTTTAGGTTTATTGTTATTTATATTATAATATGTATTTACCTTATTATATATCGGGTTTTATGGTTTTTCTCTTCCGGTGGCCAGTCCGAGAACATCGTTTCTACTCAGTCCGGCAGGGGGTGTCGTGCTTCTACATGGTAAAACAAAGGAACCGGAGTCGAGGCTTTTGCCTCGCTCCAGTCCCTTCTTTTTCAGGTTATGGTCTTTGTCGTTTCCAATTGTCTTTCTGTTACTTAACAATGACTTTCTTCACCCTTGTGGTGCCGTCGCTCATGGTCTGCTTAAGGATTGCCAAGCCACGGGCGTTGTTCACACGGGCACCTGCCAGGTTGTAGATCTCAGTACGTACGACGGTGGCAGTCTCAGTGGTAACACCATTCACGCCGGTGAGCTCCTTCTGGCTGTTGGCACCGTAGTAGATGAGTTTGAAGTTGTCCCAGACAGTCCAGTCGCCATCCTGCTCGTAGTCGATGACGATACCGATACGTGCCTTACCCTCTTCGCCTACCTTGAAGGTTACCGAAGTGTAAGGAATCTGTACGCCTGAGCCACCTTCGAAGTTGCTGGCAATAGGAGTCAGCTGGTCGGGATAGACAATACCCTTAACGTTGGCAGTGTCGAGCTTTGCCCAGATCATTCCGGCCTCAACAGGATATTTCACCGTGACGGTGCCATCCTCGGCGGTCTCCTCCTCTGGAGTGGTAACGTACTCCTGACCCAACGTGTACATACGCGGCAGCTTGCTGCCTAAGCGTGTACCGTCGACCTCAGCAAACAGAGAAGCGTTGTTGTGAGCATTGGCATCAGCTTCGTAGGTCTTGAAGTCGTTGTCGGCCCAACCGAAGCGGTAGACACCCTGAACCTGGAGCTCGTAAGTACCTGCGGGCAGGTCCTTCAGATCCTGGTAGATGGTGTTCGTATTCGATGTACGCCATACCTCGCACATTGCTTCTGCAGCACGCGAGTTGCCAGCAGAACCAGTAGCCGTCCAACCGTCTCTGTTGGTGTCGAACGTCGGGTTGGTGATGAGCGATGTCACCTCGACGGGTTTCTCGTCGGTAGCATCCATCATGCCGTCGGGGATGTAGAGCTGCGGAGTGAACTTCTCCATCTTGTCGATGTACTCCTGTGCCTGAGCGTCGGTCAGACGGTTGCTCTCCAAAGCGTCGGAAACCTCACCCTGCAGCTGCCAGCCCTCACCGATGGTAGCATCGGAGCAGATGCCATACTGGTTGTTAAGGACTGCCTCGAAGTCGAGCAGAGCCTTCTCAAGCTTCTCGAACAGAGCCACGGAAGCATCGATATCGATAGCGACAAGCTCTGCGGCGGCGTTGAACATAGCCAGACCGTCAGAACCGCCAAGAGCAGCCTCAGCAGCAGCAAGCTTCTCCTCGAGGGTAGAACGCAGGTCGGTACCGAACTTCTTGTCGTTCAGAGCCTTGGTAGCGTCGGCGATAGTCTCTTCGAGCATAGGCTTGACAAACTCGATATCGAAGCCCTTATAGGTCAGCTTGAAGTTGTCGAAGATGGCCCAGCAGTCAGCCTCGTTGGGTGCTACTGTCGAACCCTTAACACCGATACGGAGCACATCGCCCTTCTTTGCCAGCAGTGAGCTGGCGGTATAGGTGTAAAGTCCCTGGTTGAACACCAGCTCAGCGGCTGCCATTCCGTCGGGATAGAACTTCTCAGGTGCAGCTGAGGTGACGTTCTGAACACCGTAGGGAACACCGCTCTTCCAGATATAGACACCAAGGGTCTCATTCATCTTGGGCTCGTTTGTCTCAGCATCTACTTCAGCTATTGACTTATAGAACTCCATGCCCTGGCTCTCCACGTCATAGACATTGTTGAACGGGGTACGCTTGTCGTTCATGTAGACATAGACAGGGGCACCGCCCTTCTGAACATAGGGTTCCTCCTGTGCCTGATAGTAATTCCAGGCATTATCGCCACGGCCGTAGCGGTAGAAGCCCTGCACAGAAATCTCATAGACACCGACAGGAGCGTTGGAAATCTCCTGATAGAGGTCGAAGGTTGCAGAAGAGAAAGCCTCTGCACAGGAATTACTTACCTTAGGCATAACCTTTGAGCCTGCAGGCCACTTTGTCGAGTCGATAGTTCTCCAGCCGGTCCAGCCAGTCTCTCCATCAGCGAAGTCGGGGTTCGTCAGGAACTTGGTCACGTCATCGCCCGGCTTGATCTTACTCTTTACGGCCAATAACAAGTTAGAGACTAAATCATTAAGCTTATCAAGCTCTGCCCTAAGTGCAGCGTTGTCAAGATTGTGCTGAGCGAGGATTTCCTTGTAAGCACCTTCCTCCTCATCAACATACTCCATAAGGTTGTCAACGGCGTCAAGCACGGCATCGTCGTCATCCTCAAAATACTCTTCCATATAGTTCTGACCTATCTTTATACTATCCTGCCATACACTCCACATGGAAATGTTGTCAGAAAGAGCCTTCTGTGCAGCCTCAGCAGCAGCGATATTGGCCAGTACTTCGTCCTTGTTTGTTGCAGTCTTGCCGGTGATGGCATCGACGAGTGCCTGACGGACAACCCCAGAACAGAGCGTTCCCTCGGCTACTGTTGCGTCATAGCCAGCAAGAGCATCGTCACACCATACCTGATAAGCGTCAGCTCCTGCACCGTAGTATGTCAGCGAGAAGTCATCGAAGATAGCCCAGTCAGCACCGAGATGCTCGTCCTTCTTCACACCGATTCTCAGCGTGCCGTTCTCAACGGTATTGAACACCTTGTTGGCATAAAGTCCGAGCGTGTGCATGCAGTACTCGGCAGCTATCATGTTGTTGGGGATATACAGCGTCTTGCCCTCGTCCTGAGCCCACGTACCAACGGAGGGCTGTTCCTTCAGCGCGCCCTTGAATGGGTTGGCCAGAGGCGAAGTCTGGATATCAGTACCATTGTCGGCGTACACCTTAGCGTAACGCGACTGCTCGTCGTTTGCCACGAAGTGCTTGTATGACTCTACAGAACTACCTGCGCGGTAGAATGCATTCACGCCAACAGCATAGACACCGTTAGGAAGTCCGCTAATGGTCTGCGAGACATCGAACTTTGCCTTGTCATAAAGCTCCGCATTCTCCTTACCGCCGTTAGCACCGAAATTGTCTGTACCGCTGGCTGCTGTCCAACCGTTGGTAACACTGGTCTTGAAGTCGGGGTTAATAATGTAAGTAGTAGCCGACTTCGGGTTACTACCGGTAGCACTGGGCAGGCCTTCCTGCTCTAACTCCTTCGTGCGTGCTACAATAGCTTCCTCGACCTTGGCAGTTGCATTCTGGAGCTGCTCCAAAGTACTCTCAGTATTGTTGTAGACAGCAAGCTGGTCAGCAACGGAAGCGTTTATCGCCTCTGCCTTTTCGAGAGTTTCTTTAAGAACCATTGCAGCATTATACGTAGCTCTTGCTGTCTGCCAATCAAGGATAGCCTGATACTTGTCTTCTGTCACGCTTGCAAGCCATGCCTCGTATGCATCAGCAGGAACCAGCTTCCAGTCAACGCCCACCTCAGGAGCAGCAGGATCAAGCAACGAAAGACGCGTGTCAGCAGCTTTCGGATCCCAACCCAAGAAGAAGTTCGTAAAATTCTTAACGTTGGAGATACGGTAGGTCTGATTACCTGCATCCGTCACTTTCCAGAAACGGTCATCACGGCCGTTATTGTCAGTCCAACAGTCGCCAACACCACTGTTACCACCGAAAGCACTACGGAATTCGTTAAATTTGTAAACCCACGTTTTCAGTTCCACTACATCAGCACCCTTGGCAACAGCTTCAGACGTCGAAAGGAAATAAACCAGCGAACCTCTGATGCACTCGCCCGTAGGCACGGCATTGTTGCTATTGTCAGCAGAAATGATACTGGCATGCGTACCCCAGTTATTACCGCTACTGTAGAACAAGTGAGAAGCGACATTGTACAGATAAACTGCCTTTGCTGCACCATCCTCTGGAGTTGTTACAGCTTCATAAGAGGTGAACTGTGTGACCTCCGGAATTTCAGGGAATGCCGGGATTACCCAAACATTACCGTCAACTGCCCAAACACTGTTGCCAGTCAGCATCAGCGCAGCCAAAACAAGTAGTTTTTTAATTTTCATAAGCGTTAAAGTTTTAGATAGTTAGTACAAATTATATGTTAGTAACATAGCAAACACAAAAACACACCAGATGCACAGCCACCGAACCCGCCATGAAATTCGCACTGTGCACCGGCATCTATACGTATCTTTCTCCGTGCTCTGACCATCGCTTTTACAAGCTACTGACTAAAATGTCTTAAGTTTTAGTTACTAAGCCTTTACTTTTTGGGGCAAAGATACGAATAAATTCTGAAACAACAATAATTTTCTGTAATTTTTTTAACTCAAGGTGTAAATTTAACACTTAACTAACGTAAACGATTGCGGAAAGGACACTACGAGGACTCCCAAGTAGTGTCAGAACTCCAGTACAAGAGACTGCCTCGGACGCAGCTGGATGTCGTGCGACAGGTCGTAATAACGGCCCGTGAGCACGTCGCGGGCACGTGTGGCTGTACCTATGACCTCGCGGTAGCGATTAACCTGCATCGCGGCAGGCTTCGTGGTGCCGTTGAGCACTGTCAGCACCGTCGTCGGTCGCTTGCCGCGCTGTGCCGTAGCCCCATCCGCAGACTGGCTACCATCAGCGGCGAGCCTACGTGCAATGACATAGACACCGCCATAGGGTATGAACTGCGTCTGGCGTCCGCTGATGATGATGGGGTTGTTCTGTCGCCAGTGCAGCAGTCGGCTGAGCCACAGGAACATCTGCTGCTCCTGCCGCGTGCGTCCCTCGCGGGTGAAGGCACTGTGCGCGTCGCCGGGAAAACCGCCGGGGAAGTCGCGGCGGACATTTCCGTCGGTGACGGCCTTAGTGCCGTTCATGAGAATCTCGGTGCCGTAATAGAGCTGCGGTATGCGGTTGACGGTGAGCAGCAGTGCCAACGCCTGCTTCAGCATCAGCGTGTCGTGGCCATCACCGAGGAAACGGTCGGTGTCGTGATTGTCGATGAACGCCATGACACTCGACGGGTTAGGATACAGATAGTCGTAGACGAACGAGTTGTAAAGACGGTTCAAGCCCTGCCACCAGACGTCGGTCTCCTCGTTCTTTGCCTGGCTGAGCTTGTCGAAGAACGAAAAGTCCATAACGGTCTTCAGGTATGTGCGGGGTCCCGAGGGCGAGCCGTCCTGCCATGCAGCGGTATAGGCAGGCTCGGTGACCCATGTCTCGCCGACGGTATTGAAGTTCGGATACTCGGCGTTGAGCTCCTTCATCCACTGAGCCATGCCTTCGGCAAAGGCGTAGGGATAAGTGTCCATACGGATGCCGTCGATACCCACGGTCTCTATCCACCAGAAGGAGTTCTGTATGAGATAGCGCATGAGGTGGGGGTTACGCTGGTTGAGGTCGGGCATGGTGGGCACAAACCATCCCTCGGTGGTCTCGCGTAGGTCTACCTCGGAGGCGTAGGGGTCGAGGACCGGCGTCAGCTTGTAGCTGGTCTGCAGGAAATCGGTACCCTCCGGGTTGCTGGTGCCTCCCGACTGCTGCAACCATCCCGGCAGGTTTATCCAGTCTTTCGACGGCATGTCGGCAACCCACGGGTGCTCGAAGCCGCAGTGGTTGAAGATCATGTCCATGACCACCTTCAGTCCTTTGGCATGTGCCTCGTCGACGAGACGGCGGTAGTCCTGGTTGGTGCCGAAGCGGGGGTCTACACGGTAGTAGTCGGTGGTAGCGTAGCCGTGGTAGGTGGAGTAGCCCTCGGCATTGTCGGGGGAGTCGTTCTCCAGCACAGGTGTCAGCCACAGTGCCGTCACGCCGAGCTCGCAGAAATAGTCGAGGTGCTGGCGGATGCCGTCGAGGTCGCCGCCATGGCGCAGCGACGGCTGAGTGCGGTCCTCACGGTAAGGGCGCATGCCCTTGACCTGCGGGTTGTGACCGGCACCCTGTGCGAAGCGGTCGGGCATGAGCATGTAGAGCACGTCGGCATTGGTGAAGCCGCGACGACTGTCGCCGGGCATCTCGCGCTCGCGGAGACGGTAGTCCACGGCCTGCTTCTTGCCCTTGACGGTGAACAGCAGCTTCATCGCGCCAGGACGGGCACCGCTGAGGTCGAGGTACAGGAAGAGGTAGTTCGGCGAGTCGAGACGCACCACGCTGTCGACACGCACACCGGGGTAGTCGGTGCTGACGCCCTCGGCATCGCCGATGCCGGGACCGCAGACCATCAGCTGCAGCTGCGGGTTCTTCATGCCGACGAACCAGTCGGTGGGGTCTATGCGGGTTATCACTGGTCGTTTTGCTGCCATGACGGTTAGTGTAAGGGCCACAAGGGCGGTTAGGATGGTAAGTTTTTGTTTCATTGTTCGTTTGGATTGTTGGGGTGTAGCACTCTGCGGCTAATCATGTAGGATGAGGGCCGACTGCGGGGCGACCGTCACCGTGGGGCCGCTGACGGTGCCGAGACCTTCCTCGCTGATGACACCGTCGTGGCAAACGGCGGTGTAAGTGCCGTCGGGGATGGTGACGGCGGAGGCGGTGACCGCCGGGTTAAGGACGACGATGATGTCACGCCACGCGTCACCACCGGCATTATCCTTCAGACGGAAGGCTACGACCGTATCGTCAGACGGGAGGAACTCCAGATGGCGGCGCACGAGGTCGGCACTGCCGAGACGGAAGGCGGGATGATGGCGGCGCAGGGCTATGAGTCCTTTATAGTAGGCGAAGACCTCGGGGTAGCGTTCCTTGTTACTCCAGTCGAGCTGGTTGATGCTGTCGGGCGACTCGTAGGAGTTGTGGACACCATGCTTGGTACGCAGCAGTTCCTCGCCGCTAAGCATGAAAGGAACGCCCTGAGAGGTAAACACGGCGGTCTGCGCAAGCAGGTCGAGACGAATGAGGGACTCGTCGCCCGTCGGCGAGGACAGTGCCTGTATACTCGCCCGCAGACGGTCGGTGAGGCACATATCGTCATGGCAGGAGACATACACTATAGACTGTGTGGGCTCGGCGGCCCAAGCGTCCTTGGCATAGTTCACCAACGACTGGTCCACCTGCGGATGGGCTACGCAGCCTGCTATCCCGTACTTTATACTCGTCTGAAGCCCGCCCATGTCGGCCTCGCAGTCATCGTAAGAGGCGCGTCCCAGCCACCCCATCTTCGTATCGTCAGAGAACGGCCCCCGCAGGGCGTCGCGCAGCTCGTCGGAGAAGGCTGCTATTCGCGGCATCTGCGAGATATTGGCCTTTATGCCGAGTTGCTCGGCGGGCAGGGCACACGCTCCGGCACTCCATCCTTCGCCGTAAACGAAGATTTTCGGGTCAATGGAGTCGAGGGTACGGCGAATCTCGTTCATCGTCTCAATGTCGTGGCAGCCCATGAGGTCGAAGCGGAAGCCGTCGATGTGGTACTCGTTGACCCAGTACTTCACCGACTCGACCATAAAGCGCCGCATCATAGGCTTTTCTGAGGCCGTCTCGTTGCCGCAGCCGGAACCGTTGGAATACTCACCCCCGGCGGTCTTTCGATAATAATAGTCGGGATAAGTGCGCTGGAAGTTAGAGTGCCCGATGTCGTAGGTGTGGTTATAGACGACATCGAGGATGACGGCGATACCGGCACGGTGCAGCGACTGCACCATCTGCTTGAACTCACGGATACGGCACAGAGGGTCGAAGGGATCGGTACTGTAGCCGCCCTCAGGCACATTATAGTTCACTGGGTCGTAGCCCCAGTTGTACTGCGGCTCGTCGAGTCGTGTCTCGTCGACAGAGCCGTAATCGTAGCTTGGCAACACATGCACGGCGTTGACACCCAGATCCGTCAGGTGGCTGATGGCCCACGGCTCTGTCAGGGCCAGGAACTTGCCCGGATACCGGGTTGACGGCTGACTGACGGAGAAGTCGCGATGGTGCATCTCATAGACCACAATATCCTGCGGCAGGCGACGTACCGGCCTGTCACTCTCCCACCCTTCGGGGTCGCTGTCGCGCAAATCGACGACCACCCCTTTCTCGCCATTGACAGTGACTGCCTTGGCAAAGACACCTGGTGAAGGCTCACCGTTGACCAGGAACTGATAGGTGTCGCCCTTACGGTCGCCCTGTGCTGTAGCTCTCCAGATACTGTCTGTACCGAGTGTCATGGCGATGCTGTCGGTTCCCACGACAACGTAGCACTCGGCATCGGACGGTGCAAAGAGACGGAACTCCGTCTCGTCTGGCGAGTAGACCATCTCGTCGAAATGGAAGGTCTCTGCTGCCGGACGGCACGCCACGGCCAGGGCTACCGTCCCCACAATCATCAGTTTCTTCATTGGGCTATCAGTGATATGGCGAAGCCGCCGCCAGGTGCCTCCGTCAGCCGAAGAACATCGCCCTGCTTGACGCGCTTCTTTGTTATGGCATATGCCTGCGGGTTGTTCTCGTAGTGGGCATTCTTGGCATCGGCATAGATGGTGCAGTCGTAACGGCGCCCCTTGTCGAGGAAGTCGAGCTTTATGACGCTCTTATGACCGTTCTCGTCGCACTTGCCGCCAATGAACCAGTTGTCGGTGCCCTTGGCCTTGCGGGCCACCGTGATATAGTCGGCAGGCTCGGCTTCAAGATAGATGCTCTCGTCCCAGTCGCAGGCCACGTCGCGGATGAACTGGAAGGCATCGTCGAAACGCTCGTAGTGCTCGGGCAGGTCGGCAGCCATCTGAAGCGGCGAGTACATAGTGACATAGAGGGCCAGGGAACCGGCGATGGTGATGCGTGCCCACGACGTGTTGTCGCTCCACTCACTGAGTCTCGTGACAAAGATGCCTGGCGTATAGTCCATCGGTCCGCCCTGCAAGCGGGTGAAGGGCAGGATGCAGGTATGGTCGGGACGGTTGCCGCCGAAGGCCTCATATTCCGTACCACGGGCTGACTCGTTACCGACGAGGTTGGGATAGGTGCGGCAGAGACCTGTGGGACGGGTAGCCTCATGGGCATTCACCATGATATGGTGCTTGGCCGCCTCCTTGATGACATAGAGGTAGTGGTTGTTCATCGACTGCGAAAAGTGGTGATCACCACGGGGGATGATGTCGCCCACATAACCGGTCTTCACGGCATCGTAGCCGTAGCGGTTCATCAACTGGAAGGCCTCCTCCATGTGCCGCTCGTAGTTCTGCGTCGAAGAGGATGTCTCGTGGTGCATCAGGAGTTTCACGCCCTTACTATGGGCATAGTCATTGAGCATCTTAATGTCGAAGTCGGGATAGGGCGTGACGAAGTCGAAGACATCGCGCTTCCACATGTTCGCCCAGTCTTCCCAACCGACGTTCCAACCCTCCACCAGCACCTGGTCAAGGCCGTTCTTGGCTGCGAAGTCGATGTAGCGCTTCACATTCTCGTTGTTGGCCTTGTGTGTGCCGTTTGGAGTTGACAGTTGATAGTTGAAAGATGACAGTTTGACCGAAGGCACATCATTGGTATAGTGCCAGGAACCGCGTCCCACGATCATCTCCCACCACACTCCACAGTACTTCGTCGGGTGAATCCAACTGACATCCTCAATGGCACAGGGCTCGTTGAGGTTGAGGATGAGGTTCGAGGCGAGCATATCGCGGGCATCGTCGCTGACCATCACTGTGCGCCAGGGGGTCTCACAGGGGGTCTGCATGGCTCCCTTCAAGCCGGTGGCATCAGGGGTGAGATGGCTGACGAAGGTCATCGGCTCGGGCAGCGGGAAGCGCGAGGGCAGCGGGTTGAGCGTATAGGCATTGCTCGACCCTTCCAACTGCGTGGTGAGGACCTTCGTCTCGGCATCCACCAGTTCGAGGTGCATGGTGGCATAGTCGGCGCATGCGGCCTCATGGATGTTGATGTACAGGCAGTCGTCGCTCTTCATCTGCAGCGATGTCTGCACACCGGTGCGGCTGAAGGGTGCCACCGACGAGTTGCCCCAGTTGACGGCCTGGTCCATGCGGCCGCGGATCTCGGAAAGTTTGGACTGCTGTGTCTCCTGCTCCTGGGTGTCGTAGTCGCCAGGGAGCCACCAGGCAGTGTGGTCGCCCGCCATGCGGAACTCTGTGCGTTCGTCTTGGATGAGGAAATAATTGAGGTCGGGCTGCTGAGGAAACTCGTAGCGGAAGCCGATACCATCGTCATAGACACGGAAACGGATGACGATAGTGCGCCGGTGCTGGCGCGGTACCAGCCTGGCACCGTTGGCTCCAGCGGGACGCTCGCCGAGCCAATGCTGTTCCAAGGTGACAGCCAGCTCGTTGTAGTGGTTACGGATGATAGCCGTCTCACCCCACACGGGACTCCACGTCTCGTCGAACGTGGATGTCTGCTCATCCTCTATGGTAAAGCCATCCATCAGGTCGTGCTCCCTCATGCCCATCGAGGCGTGTTTGTCTGGTGCCAGTTCGAGACCGAGGTGCGACGGGAGCACCACGGGCATCCTTTTGTACGACATTTCGTACAACGGGCGACCTCTCCCGTCGACGGAGAACTTCACTTCGATGTTGCCGTCGGGCGACTTCACCGTCCCTCCCACGGCACTTAGCGATAAGGCTAAGAAAAACAATAACAGCTTACAAAATCTCATAATTCAACTTTCGGCAATTCTGAGGTTAGAGAAGTAAAGCCGCACAGCTCACTTGCGGCCGCTCTGACTAATCAGCGTGCTGATTTCCTGATTGAACTCATCGGCGGCGAGAAGCTGCTCGAGTGTCATGTGCATGCGGTAGCGCCAGTAGTGGCGCGGATTGGCGGGGATGTTTATGCGCTCACCGCAGACATCGGGCAGACGCAGGCCCTCATCGATGCTGAGCCAGTCCTGCAGTGACAGCAGACAGAGCATGGACGGCGACGTGAGATGACGGCTGACGATGTCTCTGGCCAGCCAGCCGGGCAGCGGGTGCGGAGCCTCGCCGCCACGGTAAAGCATGGTGTTATAATAATCCTGCGTGCGCTCAGCGTCTTCGTCCCACCACTGCCTCAGCGTAGGCATGTCGTGGGTGGAGATGGTGCAGACGCTGCGGTAGGGGTTCTGCGACAGATGGCCGAAGCGTACCTGAGAGTCCTTCGGCATGGACTGTATCTCAAGCGACAGTATGCGCAGCTCGTTCATCACCCAGGGTACGCAGTCGGGCACCATGCCAAGATCCTCGGCACAGACGAGCATACGTGTAGCCTGTGTCAGCCGGGGCAGCTTTTTCATAGCCTCCTGGTACCAGAACTGGTTATTACGGCTATAGTAATAGTCGTTATACAGACGGTTGAAACAGAACTTCTGCTCCTCGGACAGCTGGCGGTAGGCATCCTGATACTGCACGGCAATGCGCGGGTGCCAGCGGTCGCTGCGCTTATGGTCGACGAGGAACAGATCATCGCGGAACTGCACGCCATAGCCCTCTATCTCATCAAGACTGAGACCGAGGGCCGGGGAGAACTGTCCCATCAGTCCTGACTTCTCGGGAACAGGAATCTCCCAGATGCGGAAGAACCCTAACACATGGTCTATGCGGTAGGCGTCGAAGTACTCGGCCATCTTCCGGAAACGCCGTACCCACCAGGAACAGCCATCGGAGAGCATCACATCCCAGTTGTACGTCGGGAACCCCCAGTTCTGGCCGTCGGCAGAGAAGGCATCGGGCGGTGCACCAGCCTGTCCGTTGAGGTTGAAGTACTTAGGCTCCACCCATGCCTCGACACCGTCGCGGGAGATGCCGATGGGTATATCACCTTTCAGTATCACGCGGTGCGCACGCGCATACGCATGAGCCGCGGACATCTGACGGTCAAGGTGATACTGGACGAAGTACCAGAAGTCCATTTGCTTCTGCTCGGTCTTCGCCAGTTTCTCTGGCCATTGGCTGAAGGTCGACGTACCGTAAAGGTCGCGATAGAAACAGAAACGTGCATAAGGCTCGAGCCACTGGATGTTATCGTCGACGAACGACTTATAGTCCGCAGTGCGTTTTGTCTTGGCTCCTTCCTGGGCGAAGACGGCACGCAGATAGTCCATCTTGGCTTTGAAGACCCGCTCGTAGTCGATCTGCGGCAGGGCATTAAGCTCACGGCGCAGCGCCTCGAACTCAGCACGGAGCGCCTCGTCCTTCAATGGCGGCAGTTGGCGCAGGTCGCAGTACTGCGGATGCAGGGCGTAGATGCTTATGCTGTTATATGGATAGCTGTCCTGCCATGTTCCAGTCATGTTGGTATCGGTGATGGGCAGTACCTGCAACGCACGCTGCTGGGTCTTGTCGCACCAGTCAATCATCAGCTTCAGGTCGCCGAAGTCGCCTACGCCAAAGCTGCCCTCGGACCGTAGCGAGAACACCGGCACCACCGTACCGGCACCCTTCCACGGATAGACGGGGAAGTAAGCCTGCGGCAATTCGTAGACGACCACCTCGTTTGCACTGATCTCGGGCAGTGAGATGGTGCGGTTCATGCCATTCTCCCACAGCGGTGTCACGTCAGCCTCACCATCTAATGCCACGAATTTGAACTCAAAGGTCTGCGGCAGGGTGTCAGCATCGAGCGTAATGACCCACTCGTTGCACTCGTGTTCCACCATCGCCATGGCCCGACGGGCCTCCCAGTTACCCAGGCCCTCGCCGCCGCCGATGACTGCCAGGCGCTCATTGGCTCGGAGCTGCGGTGCACGCACCTTCAGCCGGACTGTACGCACGTACTCCGACTCTTTGCTCCACTGGCGGTCGCGCTTCGTAACGCAGTCGGTGAAGGCAGACGAATACATATACGAGTCATCGGGGATATCTATCCAATGGTCGTAGACGGTATAGTGTGCGCCCCTGCGTGCGGCGAACTCCAGGCGGTGGGGCTCCACGAGCCACTCATGACGTGACTCTTTGCCGTCGCGCATCACGGAGTAATAATAGTCGAAATAGTTATTTGTCTTTACGGCTTTAGACAGTTCAAAGGTCCACTGGCAGTTGTTGAGTGTGCCCATTGTGTGCCGCTCGGGCTTTCCGCCTTCCTTGAGGATGTTGAGTACCAGTTCTTCGCCGAAGGTCGTCTGATACTCCAAGTTGAACAGTATCTTCATAGTCTAACAGGTTGTTTTCTGCAAAGTTACGAAAAATAATTACCCGCCGTTCGATAACGGCGGGTAATTAGCTGATAAATCGGTGCAAACGTTTGCGCACTATTCCTTTCTTCCTCTAATGATTGTGACACTCAGAGCACCCGCCAGGAACAGCACGCCGCAGACAAACATCATCGATGACTGGTGGCTACCGACAACCGACAGGATGCTGCCGCCACAGATGGCAGCAACAATCTGCGGCACACAGATAGTACCGTTGAACAGTCCGAGATAGGCACCCATGTGGCCGTAGCCCTGCAGCGCATTTGTAACGAACGTAAAGGGCATGGCGAGCATCGCTGCCCATCCGCAGCCGATAAGCAGGAACGGTAATATCTGTCCGTACATATCAGGGATGAACGGGATGAGCAGGAAGCCCAAGGCACCGAGGACGAGACTGAGACTGTAGGCAAGCTGGGCATTGCTGAAACGTGTCAGAACGGCAGCCCAGACAACAGAACCCATGGCCTGGATGGCATAGAGCACGCCCGTCCAGTTGGCGGCCTCCTGGTATTCTGTTGTAGTGGGGTCGATGGTGCCCCAGACGGTCTCTGAGACGGCATCGACGACGTACGTCCACATATATAACATACCGGCCCAGCAGAAGAACTGTACCAGACCGACACGCCAGAAGGCGGAGGGTG
>Ga0310697_10001101_pt1 | contig 33021 bp, 25 predicted proteins | sample 172DNAGHGlowgp2_FD_203883 | JGI IMG/M metagenome (GOLD analysis project Ga0310697, IMG submission 203883) | Sheep rumen microbial communities from Palmerston North, Manawatu-Wanganui, New Zealand - 1728 DNA GHGlow gp2 (v2) (version 2) | ecosystem: Host-associated > Mammals > Digestive system >... | reverse complement strand
AAGGCGACCCGTGCGGCCTGCAAGTACCTCAAGAAGATGAAGAACCAGTTCGGCAGCTGGACCATGGCGGCGGCAGGCTACAACCGGGGCGACGGCGGACTGCAGGCAGCCGTCGATGACCAGCACGTACGCAACTACTGGGATCTATGGCTCAACAGCGAAACCTCCCGCTACCTCTATCGCATCCTCGCTTTCAAACTCATCTTCGAAAACCCGCAACAATACGGCGTCAAACTCTGCCCCGCGCAGATGTACCACCCTTTAGAGACCAAAACCGTGAGGGTGACTTCCTCCATCGCCAGCCTGCCACGCTTCGCCGAGGAACACCACATCACCTACCGCGAACTCCGCAACCTCAACCCCTGGATTCGAAATAACAAACTCACCGTCGCCGCAGGCAAAACCTACGACATCGTGATTCCGAAGTCTCCGAAATCAAACTACCGCGATCTGTACAAGCACCTCGACAACCCATATCTGAATTTGGGTGAAAAAGCACAATAACCTTACCCGCAAACATTTACAATGATGATATTTTACTTAGGCAGCTGGTATTTCCAGACGAAATTCCTGAAACGGCGCAAACCGCTGCAGACGGTGCTGTTCATCACCAACCGCTGCAATCTGTCGTGCTCGCACTGCAGCGTCTATGACCACGAACATCCGACCGACAAAAGCTACGAGCAGATCCGCGATGAACTGCAATATTCCTACGACTTGGGCTCCCGCTTCGTCGATTTCGAGGGCGGCGAACCGACCCTCTGGCGCGACGGCGACCGTCGGCTCAACGACCTCATCGACCTCGCGCACGAAATCGGCTTCTTCACCTCCACCGTGACCACCAACGCCCAGCAGCCCTTCGCCGGCCTCAAGGCCAATTCGATATGGGTCAGCATGGACGGCATCCACGAGTTCCACGACGCTGTGCGCGGACAGGGCACCTTCGACAAATTGGTGAAGAACGTCGATAGCTGCGGCCACAAAGCCCTGAGTGCCAACATGGTCATCGATGCCAACAACTACGTCAACGTGATGGACACGCTGCAGTTCGTGAAAAATCACCCCACGTTCAAGAGCATCGCCTTCAACTTCTACACCCCTGCCTTTTTCAAAGACCAAGACCCGCTGATTCTGGATTGGGACAAACGCATAGAGCTGATCGACAAACTGATAGAGCAGAAAAAGAAACGGATGCCCATCATGAACTCCGTCTCTGGACTGAAGCGGATGAAGGATCTCTCGTTCGAGAAGGCCTGCTGGATGTGCAACTATATCCTGCCCGACGGCACGCGCCTGCCCGAGTGCGTGGGCAAAAGCGCCGGCGTATGCGACCAATGCGGTTTCTGCATGGCCGGCGAGATGCGCTCCGTCATGGATTTCCGCCCCGACACCCTACTCGCCGGCCTCAACCTACGCGGATAGTTATAGTCATAAGTCATAGTCATAGTTATAGTCATAAGTTATAGTTATAGTCATCGTCATCGTGGAACAGATCCGATACATCACCCTCAGCACCACCTCCCCCTACCACAACCTGGCAGCGGAGGAGTACCTGCTGCAGCAAACGAAAGACAACGTCTTCATGCTGTGGCAGAACGACAACACCATCGTCATCGGCCGGCACCAGAACACGGCGGCGGAAGTCAACCAGGAATATGTGGACCGCCATCATGTGAACGTGGTCAGAAGGCTGACCGGCGGCGGCGCGGTCTTCCACGACACCGGCAACCTCAACTTCACCTTTATCCAAAATGTGGAACCCGGCAAAAAGGAAATCGACTTCCAAAAGTATCTGCAACCCATTGTGGACGCGTTGCAGGCTTTGGGTGTCCCGGCTGCATTTTCCGGTCGCAACGACTTAGTAATCAACAATCAGAAGATTTCCGGCAACGCGATGACATTCTTCGGGAACCGCGTTTTGGAACACGGCACACTGTTGTTCTCCTCGCAGATGTCTGACCTCGCCAACGCCCTCAAGGTGGATCCCGACAAGTTCATCGACAAAGCGGTGAAATCCGTGCGCAGCCGCGTCACCAACATCTCTGAGCATCTCCCCCACCCCATGACCGTATTGGAGTTCAAGGATTACCTGATGAACTACATCATGCAGGGCAACCGGCTCTCAGAGCCCCAAAACCTTACGGAAGAAGAGGAAACCATAGTCCATCGGCTCATGGAGGAAAAATACTGTACCTGGGAGTGGAATTACGGCAAGTCGCCCGATTATTCGGTGAACAAGAAGATCCGGACGAAAGGCGGCACCGTGCAGGTGGTCGCCGACATCCGCAACGGCTTCATCCGCGATTTGCAATTCTTCGGGGACTTCTTCTCCGAAAAGGACCCACAGGATATTGCCAACCAACTGGTAGGCGTTCGCCTCGACAAAACAGCCATCGCCGACGCCCTCGCCCAAATAAACATTAACGAATATTTCCACAATGTCACCTACGAAGACATTGTCAACCTTCTAACCCACTAACCCACTAACCCATTAACCCATAACCCAATGAACCTCATCGTATTCGACCTCGACGGCACGCTGCTCAATTCGTTAGAAGATCTGGCGGATTCGGCCAACTGGGTGCTGGAGCAGCACGGATTCCCGACGCACCCCGTGGATGCCTACCGCTACTTCGTGGGCGACGGCGTGCGCAAGCTCATCGAACGCATCCTGCCGGAGACGGAGCGCAGCACCGACTGCATCGAGCAGTGCCGACAAGAGTTTGTGGCGTACTACGACATTCACAAGGAAGACAAAACCACTGCCTATCCAGGCATCGCAGAGCTACTTAAATCATTGAAATGCAAAGGATTGAAAATCGCCGTAGCCACGAACAAAGTGCACTTGGCCGTGGAACCGCTGATGCGCAAATACTTCCCCGACATCCATTTCGACGCGGTTTTCGGACAGCGGGAGGGTATCCCGGTGAAACCCGCCCCACAAATCATGTACGACATACTGAAGGCGACCGGCTGTGCGCCTTCGGAGACCTTGCACGTGGGCGACACGGCCACGGACATGCAGCTCGCGCACAACGCGGGCGTAACCTCTGTGGGCGTGTTGTGGGGCTACCGCCCGCTGGAAGAGCTACAGGAGGCGGGAGCGAAGTTCATCATAGAGAAACCGGAGGAGTTACTGAAGCTGGTGAAGTCGTATATACTCACGAGTAAATGAGAATATTCTCATAAGCCAACGAGAATACACTTATATGCCAATATATGCCAACGACACAATAACCCGCCTGACATTTGCGTCAACAACATCATTATTCACCAAAATATAACATTGTGACAGACAACCAACTCGAAAACCTGCAGTCGTTGCGGGAATACCTGCAGCAGGAGAACTGCCGGCCGCAGGAGCCGCCCGTCCTCTTCGGCGAATGCTGCGGCTGCCCGCAAACGCAAATCATCAATGGATAACCGTCATTCGGTAGAGGCGCAATGCACTGCGCCTCTGCCTTTGTGAAACCAAAACAGTACGATTATGAATAACATAATGGACTTCTGGCGCAACGACATGCACCAGCGCAAGGAACTGCGGAATGGTTTTGAAAAATATTTGTCCCAGTAGCGTTTTAGTGCATCAGTCCGCCAATTCCGCCGCTGCCATATAGGGCGAAATCTGCTTCGACTGGATCCGTGGCAGCATCTCCTCTATCCGCGCCTGCGTTGCCTCGCTATTGTAGAACCGATTGAGCAGCGTGTATTCTATCCAATGGTAGAATATATTGATCAACTGTTCGTTACGAGTTTTTTCAAAGCTGCCGTTTCCTTTGGTCAGCGCGACGAAATCCTGGATAATCTGCCACACCTTGTCCAAGGCGAATCCTTCTAACGCCGAACAGACCTCCACCGGAACGTCCCAGCCGTTGTCATTTTTCGGGAACAGCTTCAGCGCGGCACGATACTGCGATGCCGCCATGCGGGCTTTGTGCTGGTTGTCGCCGTCGGCTTTGTTAATAACCAGTGCATCCGCCATTTCCATGATGCCGCGCTTGATGCCCTGCAACTCGTCGCCGGCACCGGCCAGCATCAGTAGCAGGAAGAAATCGACCATCGCCTTGACCGCAGTTTCCGACTGCCCCACGCCAACAGTCTCGACGATGATGACATCGAAGCCGGCGGCCTCGCACAGGATAATGGATTCGCGGGTCTTGCGGGCCACGCCGCCCAACGCGGAACCCGACGGCGAAGGCCGGATGAAAGCGTTCGGATCCACGGAGAGCGTCTCCATCCGCGTCTTGTCGCCCAAGATACTGCCCTTGGTGCGCTCGCTCGACGGATCGATGGCCAGCACCGCCAACTTATGCCCTTGCGCAGTCAGCATCCCGCCGAACGACTCGATGAAGGTGCTCTTTCCCACCCCCGGCACGCCCGTGATACCGATGCGTAGCGAGTTGCCGGAATGCGGCAGACACCGTTCGATAATCGCCTGCGCCATTTCGATGTGTTCCGGCCGCTCGCTTTCGATCATAGTGATGGCTCGGCTGAGGACAGTGCGGTTACCGTCCAAGATTCCCTTGACATAGTCATCCACGGTGAGTTCCGCCTTCTTGTGCCGCTTGAAGTTCGGGTTCACCTGCATGGGCTGTTCCACGCCCGCACGCTCCGTCAGCGCCGATTCGTAATAGGGGTTCGCCATGGTCACTTCCAGTTGAAATTGAACATCACCGCCTCTTTCATCGATTCAAAGTAGTGGAAAGTCATGCCTTCGATGAAGTTCTCCTTGATGTCGTCAATGTCCTTTTTGTTCTCTTTGGACATCACGATGTCGAAAATGCCGCAACGCTTGGCCGCAAGAATCTTCTCCTTGATGCCGCCCACGGGCAGAAGTTTTCCACGCAAGGTAATCTCGCCGGTCATGGCAATCTTCTCACGCACAGGTGTTTGCGTAAACGCAGAAACCAAAGCGGTGAGGATGGTGATGCCAGCGGAAGGCCCATCCTTCGGGGTGGCACCTTCGGGCACGTGGATATGGACTTTCTTCTTGTTAAAATCCTTAGAATCAACATGATAGTCTTTCGCATGGGCTTTCAGGAACTCGTAGGCAATGGTGGCCGACTCCTTCATCACGTCACCGAGATTGCCAGTGAGGGTCATCTCGCCCTTGCCTGCGCTGGTGAGGGCCTCCACAAAGAGAATCTCGCCGCCCACGGCCGTCCAAGCTAAGCCAGTGGCCACACCGAAGACATCCTTGTCGAGCGCTTTTTCCATCTGGAAGATAGGTGACCCGAGGATTTCCTTGAGGTCTTCAGGCTTCACCATCGGTTCCATGGTACCGTCCTGCACAAGCTGCGAAGCGCGCTTGCGGATAATCTTCGCAAGCGTACGCTCCAGTCCGCGCACACCCGACTCGCGCGTATAGTCGCTGATAACCGCCTTGACGGTTTCCTCCGGAATGGTCAGCTGTTCGGGAGACAAACCATTGTCTTTCAGTTGTTTTGGAATAAGATGCTTCGTTGCGATAGCCAACTTTTCCTCCGCCAGGTAACCAGGGATGTCGATGATTTCCATGCGGTCCAACAAGGCCGGATGAATGCTGTTGAGGTTGTTGGCAGTGGCGATGAAGAGCACCTTGGAGAGGTCAAACGGGGTTTCAAGGTAGTTGTCGTTGAAGGTGCTGTTTTGTTCGGGATCCATGACCTCCAGCAGTGCCGCCGAAGGGTCGCCGTTGACGCTCATGCCAGAGACCTTGTCGATCTCATCGAGCACGAACACAGGGTTGGCGTACCCGACCTTGCGCATGTTCTGGATAATGCGGCCAGGCATGGCACCGATGTAGGTCTTGCGGTGGCCGCGAATCTCTGCCTCGTCGTGCACACCGCCGAGCGAGATGCGGACATATTTCCGTCCGATGGACTCGGCAATGGAACGTCCAAGGGAGGTTTTGCCGACACCAGGAGGGCCTGCCAGACAGAGGATCGGAGATTTCATGTCGCCCTTCAGCTTCAGCACAGCCAAGTATTCGAGGATGCGCTCCTTCACCTTCTCCAGCCCATAGTGATCCTTGTCAAGGATTTCGCGGGTCTTTTTCAGGTCGAAGTTGTCCTCGCTGTACTCGTTCCACGGCAGGTCGAGGAGCAGTTCCAAGTAGTTGAGCTGCACCGAATAGTCGGGGGACATATAATTGGTGCGCTGCAGTTTCTTGAACTCTTTCTCGAAGAGGTCTGCCGTCTCCTGGTTCCATTTCTTTTTCGCGGCGCGTTCTCGAAGCTCGTCGAAGTCCTTTTCCGTGGAAGGACCACCCAGTTCCTCTTGGATGGTCTTCATCTGCTGGTTGAGAATATATTCGCGCTGCTGCTTTTCCAGCTCTTTGCTCGATTTGGTGTGGATTTGGTGCTTGATTTCCACCACCTGCAGCTCATGCGTGAGGTGGGAGAGCACCTTGTCGGCGCGGAGCATAATGTCCTGGGTCTCTAATACATCCTGTTTCTCCTTCACATCCAAGGAGAGGTTGGAGACGATAAAGTTGAGCAGGAATGTGTTGCTTTCGATGTTGTTGATGGCGGCAACGGCATCGCGCGGGGTACCTGGGGTGAGCTGCATGATGTTGGCCATGGTTTCGCGGACCATGATCATCTTAGCCTTGAACTCCTCGGAACCGATGATCCCGGCATCGAGATCGTTGTTCGGGAAGGGCTGGGTGGTGCAGCGGTAATAGGGCCGAGTGTGGGTGACGCGCCCGATTTCGAAAGTCTTGACGCCCTGCACGACCATCATGACGTTACCGTCGGGAATATTGAGGGTCTTGAGGATGCGGGCGATGGTACCCACACGGTACATGTCCTTTATGGTGGGGTCCTCCACGCTGTTGTCGCGCTGGGCCACCACGCCGATGGGGTCGTCGGAGTTGGCGCAGTCGCGAGCAAGTCGCAACGATTTCTCGCGCCCCACGGTGATGGGAATGACCATTCCGGGAAAGAGCACAGTGTTGCGAAGCGGAAGCAGCGACACCTCTTCAGGCAACGCCTCCTCGCTCAGGTTGACCTCATCCTCTGTCGAAAGGATGGGAATAACATTTGACTCTCCGTTCAGAAAGCCTCCTGCAGCTATGATTTCTTTTATCATCTTCAATAGGTTACAATACAAAAACTGACCTTTTTCGGGTTAGCAAAAAAGGTCAGCAAAAGTACAAAATATATGGATTATTTGGATTTGCCAGCTTCAAAATGGCGGGCATATTTGTTGCGGAACTTATCCACGCGTCCAGCGGTGTCCACCAACTTCATCTTACCAGTGAAGAAGGGGTGCGAAGTGCTGGAAATCTCTAATTTCACGAGCGGATATTCATTTCCGTCTTCCCATACAATCGTATCTTTCGTATTGACCGTTGACTTGGTCAGGAACGCGTAATCGTTGGACATGTCCTTGAAAACCACGGTTCTGTACTCCTTAGGATGGATGTCTTTTTTCATAATATCTTATAATTTTTTCAGTCGTTAAAATTGGACGGCAAAAATACACTTTTTTTTGATATTAACAAGTTGGGGTTGAGATTTTTTTTAACATGAGGAGATGGGGGCAAGTTTCAAGTTTCAGGTTTCAGGTTTCAGGTTTTTCAGTCCTGTAATATGGCTTTTTTTTAGAGAAGAGATGAACTTGGAGATGGCTTTGCAGAGACTGATGCAATCATTGTAAATTCGCGTAGCAGTTTCGTTATCAATAAAACCGACATCAGAAGCTCTAATTATTTGACTGCGAACTTCACCACACGATCCCTTGGCTATATACAAGAAGTTTATAAACTCTCTATTACCATCACGCTCATAACCCTCTGCTATATTATCCATTACAGAACCTGCTGAAGCACGAATCTGTTGAGCAAATCTTGTATCCTTATGAAACTCACCCTCCTTAGTGATTGCGTAAACTTCTTTGCACAAATTCCTCGCCATCTGAAAGATGGTTAGATCTTCAAACTTTTTTGCTTTCCACATAGTTAAACTTCGTTTGGTTTCAGACCTGAACCTGAACCTGAAACTTGAAACTTGAAACTAAAACAGCTCCCCCTGCCCGGACACATACCGAGACTTGCCTAAGTGGGTGAACGCCAGGTCGGTGGCCTCGCGCCCGCGCGGCGTGCGCATCAGGTAGCCCTCTTGGATCAGGAACGGCTCATAGACCTCCTCGATGGTGCCGGGATCCTCGCCCACCGCCGTGGCGATGGTGCTCAGCCCCACCGGGCCGCCCTTGAACTTCTCGATGATGGTGCTCAGAATCCGGTTGTCCATCTCATCCAAGCCGTGCTTATCGACATTCAGTGCCGCCAACGCTATCTGCGTGATAGGCAGCGTGATGGTACCGTCACCCTTGATCTGCGCGAAGTCACGGACACGGCGAAGCAACAAGTTCGCGATACGGGGCGTGCCACGGCTGCGCGAAGCAATCTCGTAGGCTGCATCCTCGTCGATCGGGATGCCCAAGATGCCGGCCGACCGCTTGATGATGTTACCAAGGGTCTGTGCGTCATAGTATTGCAGACGCAGGTTGATGCCGAAGCGCGAGCGCAACGGCGCGGTCAGCAGACCCGAACGCGTGGTGGCACCCACCAAGGTGAACGGGTTGATGGAAATCTGGACGCTCCGCGCACTCGGGCCGCTGTCGATCATAATGTCAATCTTGTAGTCCTCCATGGCGGAATAGAGGTATTCCTCCACCACTGGCGACAGCCGATGGATTTCGTCGATGAAGAGGACATCGTGAGGCTCCAAATTCGTGAGCAGGCCGGCCAGGTCGCCGGGCTTGTCGATGACCGGCCCGGAGGTAACCCGCACGTTCACGCCCATCTCGTTGCCGATGATGTGCGACAGGGTGGTCTTGCCCAATCCGGGAGGGCCGTGCAGCAAGACATGGTCCAAAGCCTCGCCACGACCCTTCGCGGCGTGCACAAAGACCATCAGATTCTCCAAAACCTGCTGCTGCCCCTGGAAATCCGTGAACTGCGCAGGACGAATCGCACGTTCGAACTCCTTGTCCGATGCCGAAAGATGCTGTTTGGTGGGGTCAAGGTTCTCGTTCATACGCATTACTTAGTGTTGATGTTTGTCCAAACGGTTCAGTCCCAGGATGGCCGGCTCAAAGTTCGTGGAGAGTTTCAACGCCTCCTCATAGTCCTTCCGCGCAGCCACATAGTTGCCCAAATACTCGTAAGCCACCCCCCTGTTGCAGACAGCATACACAAACTGCGGGTTGATTTGCAGCACCTGCGTGAAGAGTGTCACGGCCTCGTCATACTTTTTGATATTATCATCCAAGTACAAGTAACCCAGATTGTTAAGCGACGGAATATGTGTGGAGTCGATGGAAATGGCCGTCTTGTACTCCTGTTCCGCCTCTTCCAACTTATTCATATCCTGGAACATTTTGCCTAAATTATAGTGGAGCTCCACATTGTTGGGATCAACCTTCAAACCGTTCTGGTAGTAACTAACGGCTATCGGGTCATTCTTCTGCTGGTAGAAGTAACCCAACTCGCTGTAAGCCTTGACCTCGCGCGGATCCTGGTCGATAACCAACTGCAACATACGTAGATAGCCAACCGTATCCTGCATCTCTTTGAGCATAAAGGCTTTCGTGAGGTAGGCCTTCGGATTATGAGGCTGGCGCTGCACCGCCTCGTCTATCGTTTTGCCACAATCTTCATATTGCCGTGTAAGAAACTGTAATTCAGCCAGTTTCAAACGTGCTTCATTATTATCCTCATCCACAGAAATCGCCTTCAACAACATCTCCTCGGTCAAATCAGTTTCGTGCTTGCCGAAGTAGAGGTCGGAGAGCATGACATAGTACTTGCTGCTGTCGGGCTGCAACTTGATGGCCGTCTGCATGTCGGCGATGCCTTTGTCCATATCCTTGTTCAGGTAATAGTAGTTCGCCCGTTTGTAGTAGTTTTCGGCCCGTTTGGGATGCTTGTCGATGTTCAGGCACAGCTCGGCCAATTCCTCAGGCAGGTCGGCATACTGGTTCTTGTTCCTGCAACCGTAACCACACAGCAACAAGACCGACAACAGAATCAGAATGGTTTTCTTCGTCTTCATTATTTCATGTTTTCCTTGATGGCCTCGCGAATCTTGGCCTCGATCTCATCGGAGAGTTCGGGGTTGTCGTTGAGCAGCTGCTTCACGCTGTCGCGGCCCTGGGCGAGTTTGGAATCGCCGTAGGAGAACCACGAGCCGGACTTCTTTATAATATTGTATTCGACACCCAAATCGACGATTTCACCGGCTTTGGAGATGCCCTCGCCGAACATGATGTCGAACTCGGCGGTGCGGAACGGAGGCGCGACCTTGTTCTTCACCACTTTGACCTTCACGTGGTTACCGATGGCCGTGTCGCCGTCCTTAATCTGGGTCTGGCGACGGATATCGAGACGGACGGAAGCGTAGAACTTCAGGGCGTTGCCGCCGGTGGTCGTCTCGGGATTGCCGAACATGATGCCGATCTTCTCACGCAGTTGGTTGATGAAGATGCAGCAGCAGCCGGTCTTGTTGATGGTTGCGGTCAATTTGCGCAGGGCCTGCGACATCAGGCGCGCCTGCAAACCGACCTTCGACTCGCCCATGTCGCCTTCAATCTCGCTTTTCGGGGTGAGGGCGGCCACAGAGTCGATGACGATGATGTCGATGGCGCCGGAGCGGATCAGGTTGTCGGCGATTTCAAGCGCCTGCTCGCCGTTATCGGGTTGGGAGATGAGCAATTCGGCGGTGTTCACGCCCAGCTTCTCCGCGTAGAAGCGGTCGAAAGCGTGCTCCGCATCGATGAAGGCCGCGATGCCGCCCTGCTTCTGCGCCTCCGCGATGGCATGGATGGCCAACGTGGTCTTACCAGAGGACTCGGGACCGTAAATCTCCACGATTCTGCCCTTCGGGAAACCGCCCACGCCCAATGCCGTGTCCAAACCAATGGAACCGGTGGAGATGACGTCCATCGGCTCGATGTGCGTCTCGCCCATGCGCATGATGGAGCCTTTTCCGAAGGTCTTCTCAAGTTTTTCGAGTGTGGAATTGAGCACTTTCAGTTTCTCAGCATTCACATTGTTTTTCATTTCTTCTTTTTCCATTTCTTACATGATTAATTAAACTGGGGGCAAAGGTACGCTTTTTTTCAATCGTTCCAAAGGCAATTTCAAGAAAATATTTCCCTGGAAACTAACTGTTTACCACAATTTTAAGTATTATTTGTTAAGACAAAATGACGGATTTCGGAAGAATCTAAACTTGCACCCAAAATCTTCGAAATGCCTTTTTATGTTTTTGCTTTCTTTTATGTCAACAACAGAAAAGAAAGGTTTTCATATTCAGAAAAGCCTTGAATAGGGTAAAGATCGGATATAACGCTCCATGTAATCAAAGTCCGGAGTTCCGTCAGCTGTTGTCGGCAGGAGTATCTCAGATTTTTCCATAAGATCTTTTGTCCATTTGTTATTGAAAGCATACTTCACGCTTTCGTTCTTGATGACTGTGGCGATGAAGATGGCAATGTGCGGAGTGAGTTGAAATTTTGGGGTCAGCACGTTCACATCGTCAGTGGCCCAATAGGGCTCGTCCTGATAGAAAGCCTCGCCGATGGAACCATTGTAACAAACCGAGATGGTGCCTCCTTGACTGAGCTGATTGTCATTGCCGATATGGTTGGTGATGCCATTGTTGAAAGCTGATGCACCTACAAAATTGATGCGTCCGTCATGTTGGTCAGCTTTAGTCAGACGACTGCCTTTGGCAATGGTAAAGAGGCCGTCCTTGCCTCCTAATCGGAAACTTTTCCATTTTTCAGTGTCAAGTGGCAACTCGTTTCCCTCAACAGGTGCGAAAAAAATTTCATATTCCGTGGCCAAAGGGGCACCATACAACAGATGGTCTCGTGCACTTTCAAAAAAATCCTGTTCGTCTATCTTTTGTTTGAACAATGCGTAGGCCAATGTGCGCTTCATGAAATCGGCACGTGTGAGCACCGGCACCTTAATATCCTCTTGGTAGCTTAAATGCTCGTCAGGACTTATCCATTTAATGGTGTCGCTTCCTGTTTGCTTGCGGACAATGTCAACCCACTGTTGCTCTATGGTCTCCCAACGGCCACGAATATCGTGCCGTCCTTGATTCTTGATCGTCTCCAAACCATCGTCAGCCATATAACAGGTGAAAATTTCATGCTTGCTTTGGGGGGTGCCAACCGTAAACATGAAAATACTTGTGGTAACACCTGAAAAAATCTCTTTTGGCAACTTGATAATCTTTGTCAGCCTATGAGCCTGCAACCATCGGCGCACACGTCCGCGGGATTTTTCAAGTTTGTTGTCTGGCAGAATGAAAGCACACACAGTTCCATGAGGCACATTGTAAAGCACATTTTCCACAATATCCAGACATCCATATTTATTTTCAAACGGCGGATTCATCAATACCCGCGTGATAGGTTTGTCGCGCATCCACCATCCTGCATCTGCCGAACGGCTGTCCAAATGTTCCAAATTGGTCTTTCCATCCTTGTGAATCAGCATATTGGCACAAGCAAGCGCGAATATCTCCCTGTCGAACTCAATGCCGTAAAGCTGAGTTTGAGCAATCTCACGTGCCTCTTGGGTACGTACCCCACCAGCCTCCTTAATCATGTTACACATGGCTTTTACAAGGAAAGCGCCACTGCCGCAAGCCGCATCAAGTACGGTATCCTGCTTTGTGGTATCCGTAATTTGATACATGAAAGAGGTGATGTGGTCGGGTGTAAACACTTGCCCAGACTCCGATTTGGCTTTATATCGGTTGAACTCATTAAAGAATATGGCCATCACATCCTCGCCGTTCCAAAAATCGGAGTTGATATTGTCGGAGATTTTGGAGATGTCTTCGATAAACTGGTTGATGGCATCCTGCTTGCACTGTGTGTTCAATTTGATTTCCGAGAAAACGTCTATCAATATTTGGAGTTTTTGGTTTTTGGCCAAATCCTCCGACAAAGAGCTTTCGAGCGTTTCACGAATAGCGGTAGTGAACAATCTGAAAGACATGCCTTTCGCCAACGCAGCCCCATAACGTTTGGCCACCAGTGCACATGCCGTGAATATCATTCGATGGTAAAGGTTCTTGATGAGAAAATCGAAATGCAGGGTGTCGTTGATGCTATGCGTCAGCGAATAGATGAGCATCTTGTTGATACGGTTGGTGGAGAACAGACCTAAATAGTGTTCTTTATCCATCAATTCGCATTCCCCAACAACCAACTCGTTATCTTTATAAACCTCCAATTCATACCCATTATAGAGCAGCCCGACAACATGTTTATACCGAGTGTGTACAATGCGGATGTTTTTCCAAAGCTCTTCACGTTCCTTGTCGCCAATCTTGACGTTACTGCCTTTTACTTCAAGGACAAGGGCGGGGTAATGCGTCTCATTAGGCAAATACCATCCATCCGGACGGTCTTTCACACCCCGGAAACCCAACTGATTGAATGAAGTGAGCTGACCGACACCTGCCTGGGCGGATTCCGTTTCTTCCAAATGGAGTTTCGTCCGAGCCAAATCGCGAACCTGATCTTCCGTGTAAATGGTGCTTGCCATACTTGAATATGTCTTTTTTTACACCGCAAAGGTACGCTTTTTTTCAATCGTTCCAAAGGCAATTTCAAGAAAATATTTCCCTGGAAACTAACTGTTTACCACAATTTTAAGTATCATTTGTTAAGACAAAATGACGGATTTCGGAGGAATCGGGGCTTCCGGTCCGGTTGTCGTGTCTGAGTGGGATTTCTTCTGCTTTTTGATGACAAAATACCCGCCTGACCGCTTCGACCCTTGATACTCAACCATTTCCTGCTGCTTCAACCATACGATGATCCTTTGTATAGTACTTATGGACAGGTGTTTATGCTTCTTAATCTCCACCGCCGAACAACCGGGGTGGTTCTCAATGAACGAATAAACAGCTCCCGCTTGCTTGCTCTTTTTTTTAGGCAAAACGTCGGAGAATGCGTTCGGTAGCTTTTGAGTTTTCCCCACCCTGCTGTGGAAATATTCAGAAAGGGAGGATTGAGCGCTATCGGTGTAATAAGAGGAAATTGGCAGACCAATCTCCTCATCTGTTAGAGGATTACGCAGACAGACGGTCTCCTTGTCATGGCGATTCACATACCGATAGAGCACAAACGTGTTGCGGGTAATCTGAACCCCTTTTTTCTCAGTCATCAATCCCATCACCTCATGCAAGGAACCATAACGGAAATAACGCTGGCCGTCCGTTACGTATATGTATGTATAGTTGTGATCTTGTTGGAAATACAGAATATCATCTACATTCAAGAGCGTGATCCCCTTCTTGTCGAATGATTTTCCCTGGAGGTGCTTTTGAACAGGACTCGTCGGCCCATTATGTAAATTATTGGCATCATCAGTTTGATTCTGAGGCTGATCCAACAAAAGGTGTTCCAAGTTTTCCTTAGATTCGTGTTCCTCCACTTGCGCTTGGATCTGGTTATGGGAGGTAAGCACCTGGCTTTCCATTTCAAGGCGAGACCGCTTGTTCTCACGCAACACTTGTATCAAGAAGACAAAACAGACAAAGGCGATGTCCCGAAACAGGACACACAATCCGCTAATAAAAATCCTATACGAGACTACCTCCACCGAGGAATGATACATTGTCATCGCCTTGATTTGCGGATAAACCATCCACATTTCAGCAAAGCATGCCGTCAAAACGCTTAAACAGGAGAAAAGCACATAGCTGGCATTTTTATTCTTCTGGTATAACAACGGGAAAAACAGATAGATGTTCAGAAATACAGGGATAAGCGCAATCACTCCGGAAAGGTACTCCTTATACAGGCAGGGCCATGCTACGGGCCGCAACTGACAGAAGTTGCCGAAAAAAAGGACTACCGCGATAGCGCAGACCGCTTGTACAGCAAAATGGGGAGCGTTTGATTTTTTCCCTTTCATATATCATCGATTTCGGTAGCAAAAATATAAAAAATCGCACATTCAACAGCGCTTTTATTATACTCAAATACGCAACAGGGACATATTGAAAAATGAGGAGATATACAGCCCTACATTGTGGGAAATAAGTTATTGATTTTCAGATAAATCTACGATTCATCAGCCGGATATCCACATATTGATTTTTATGCTCAAAAAATGGATAAAAGCATAAAAATAGCATAATGTATATTGGGTAGGAGAAAGGATATGGGAAGAATGTCTATTTTTGCATCGCATTAGTTTCAGGTTTCAAGGTTCAAAGGGACAAAGTTTTGATTATTCGTAGGCATTATGAAAAATAAAAGGAACAAAATGATTTTTTGGGGAATTTCGGTTTTGGTGGCGATTCTTGTTGTGACGGTTTCATGCAAGCGAAAAGGGACTGTTGACAAAGGGGTGGCTTTGGAACAAACGGACACTATCGCCCAGCGCCTGACGCACCAGATGGAGGAACTCTATGAAAAAGTGAACCATGAAGCTATTGCCTTCGACTCTTGCCAAGTTTATCGGCAGAGCAACGGCTATACCATCCTCGTGGCTGTCACCACAAAGAAGGACGGCGAAACGACTGCCTTTGCCGCACCGGCCAATCCAGAGGGAACGGAAATCCGATATATCGGAGATTACCCGATGTCTGTAGCCACTTTCTCGGGGCTTCACATTGAATATTATTTGCCACCTATTTACAATGGGGAATACGGATGGGAATTTAGTAGTGATAAACTGTCTTTATTGAACAACCCGACAATAACTAAATCTGTGACGGCATATAGACCGTAGCAGACAGCTAAAACTATATTATTAATTAAACAAAGGCGTAATGGGGGAAAAGAATTTGACAACCAAAATAATCTTATAATGAAGACATTGTACAAAACAATCATCACCTGTTTCTCGATGCTGATTTTCCCTATGCTTGCTTCCGCGCAACATCCCAACTTCACCGTGACGGGGACAGTCAAGGACATGGACGGGGTCCTCGTCACCCTGGCGGCGGGACAGCAGGCAGTGGATTCCGCAGCGGTGGCCGGCAACAGGTTCCAGCTTCAAGGGCACGCCGACTCCGCCATGATGGTCACCCTCTACTCCAACGACTACAACCTGTTTGTCGAGCTGTTGGTGATGCCGGGCAGCCAAATGACGATTGACATGCCCGCCGGCGAGGTGAAAGGGAACAAGCCCACGGAACAGCTCAACCGGCTTATGCAGGGGAACCGGGCGCTAATGAAAGAGCGGACCGAAACCGCCTACCAGATGATGGCCGCGGGCGAAGGACCGGCCTTCGACTCCCTGCAGGCCATCTACTACAGCTGCAACGAACGCCGGAAGCAACTGGTGGACTCCATCGGATGGGGCTACTACGAGGAGAACCTCGACAATCCCGCTGCCGCCCACATTCTCTTTGAAATCGCCACCACAGTGACGGAGGACATCTACTTAGACAGAGGGGATGAACCGACCCCTGCCATCATCCGCCTCGTCTCCCTCTATGATTCCGCACCAACTACAGTGAAAGGATTCCCGCCGCTGAACCGCTACATGACCAAACTCCAGGCGCAAATGCTGGTGACGCCGGGCAACCGGTTCCGCGACTTCGAGGCCATCGACTACGCCACAGGGATGAAAACGACCCTTGGGGAGAAAATCGCAGGCCATGTCGCCGTCGTGGATTTCTGGGCGTCGTGGTGCGGACCGTGCCGCAAGGAAATCCTCGAAACGCTGATCCCACTGCACAAACAATACGCCGACAGCGGATTGGTGGTGATCGGCATTGACATTTGGGACAAGATGGAAGACCACGACAAGGCCGTCAAGGAACTGGACATCACCTACCCGCAATTAGTGGACACCCTTCGCGACAACTCCTCGCTGCTGTATGGCATCCGCGGCGTGCCCTACGTGGTCGTCATCGACAGCAACGGGGTCATCCTCGGCACATTCCGCGGCGATAAGCTGGTGGAAGAGGTGGAAAAAGCACTGGGGACAAAAAAAGAGGACTAAATCGAAAAAAAGCTTTTTTTCCAAAAAAATTAAACCGGGGTTGTAGATTGTGAAATTTATGTACCTTTGCTACATTAAATTTGAAATGTTAAAATTGTCGCTTATGAATAGAAAATCTACGCTCTCGATTCTTTCTATAGTATTGTTTTTCAATACATTACTATTTGCACAGACTGAAAACCAGTACAGCGGTTTCAATCCGGCATCCCTGAAGGAAAATGCCAAATATGTGCGGAATTTTGCACCAAACAATTACGACGAGAAAATCTTGTACCAATGTTTTACCGACATGGTGGATTTGGCACGCGCCGAATTCCGCTATGTGCCAAAGATGAAGCACGATGTGTCATTAGACTCTACAGCGCAGTTCCAAGCTGATTATCAAGCCTCTAAGGATGAGAAGACCTTGGAAAACAATGCACCGTACAAGACCACCTACTACCGGCTGCGCAAGTACGGGCTGGCCGGCAACGGCGACGAACTGGTGGCCAAAGCGAAGGCCTATATGGGCGAGGCGGAATACACCTACTACGACCTCTGCCTTGCACTTGTGCAGTCGATTCTCAAAAACGTGAAAACCGCCGACGTGATGCTGAACGGGCAATACACCTACATGGGCTTCGGCTTCAACACCGACATGGCCATGAAAAGCATGTACATCTCCCTTGTGCTCGGCAACGACCGCACTTTCAACCACTACAAGGCAGGCTACGGCGAAAAAGACCTGCCCTACACCAAAGGACAGGCAGGACTGAAGGGCTATGACGAAAAAGTGTGCAAGAAATGCGCTTCCGAACCTGCACTGGAGACCCTATCCGAATACGTCTCCATCAACAAAAACGGCGAAATCTACCTCAACTGCGACAATTACAAGGAACTGAAGCGCCTCATCGGCAAGGAGGGCGATGCCATCGCCATCGACATCGTGCAGGAAGGACAATATGAATGCGACAACCATCAGGTGGACTACGACCTCTACCACCGCGGCGTGGTCACCAAGCCCGTCACGTTCGAAAAACTGATGGCCGCCAACGAGAATACCAACCTCAAATCTGGCAAGCTCATCGCCAAAATCGGCGATCTCCCCGCCGAAGTTGACGATAGCAAAAATCTGGAAATCATCGTGTTAGTCTTGAAAGAGAGCAATCGGGTCTGTCGCTCCGTCATGGCCAAACGCATCGAAAGCAAAGGTGCCGACTATACCGAAAAAATCAACTTCGTGAAAGACGAGACCGGCATCAAGAGCACCGGCGAATGGACAATTTCGCCCGAAGACGGCGAGGTATCCCTCTCCTTCCCCTACGAAGCCAAAAAGACCGACTATACGGCCGCCGGCTTCAATCTCGACAAAAAAGACCCTAACCTTCCTCCTTACAAAGTGAAAAGTGTGGAACTCATTTCGCACATCTCTCCCGACTACTACCAAGACCCCGCCTACAAGACCATCCAAGAGAAGCGCGCCAACGCCGTCAAAAAGGATTTGCAGCGCTACTTCCCCGGCATAGACATCAAGTTGGTATATGACTATTGCTGGGACGAATTCAAGGAGAAAGTGACCCAACACGAGGAATATTACGACTTGAGCTTCAAAACGCTGGAAGAGGCAGCCAAAGAGCTTCGCTTATACAACCGATATGCAGCCAAAGTGTTGGACACCAACTATTTGGCACCGCTCCGCACCATGGAATTGCGCCAAACAGTGACTTACTACGCCGAATCCCCGTCCGACGAGGAAGCCTTTGCCCTTTGGAAATTCAACAACGCGATCAAAAACCCAAAGCAACTCGGTTTCGCCATGTCGGTGGAGAATTTCATCCTCAAGCAGGTGGAAAACGGCAAATTTTCCTCCTCTTCTCTGGAAAAAATGGAGATTCCGTTTAAGAAAGAGTACCAGACACTGTTGAACAACAAACTTTACGCCCAGTACTACAAGAGTTCAAAATTGACCCCGTCCATGGCAGAACAGATGACGAAAATCTATAACCTCAACACTGCCAACCAGTTGTTGCTCTACAACACTACGGTGAGCGATGTGCTGGCCGCCAAAATCACCACCACGGCCGACATTGCCAAGACGCAGGCCGCCATCGACAAGCTCTACACCATCCCCGCCATCCCAAAAGACCGCGTGAACAGCCTGAACCTGGAATATCAGTTCAAAATCATCAACTATTTGGACACACTGCCTGCAAATGCCGAAACCACTGCGTTGGTCAATGCCACTTACCAGAAAATCAAGGAGATACGTAACGAAAAAATGGATAGTTGGAAAAACGCCTTCAAACTGGCCTCCTACTTTAACAAGCGTTACGACTACATGTACTCCCTCTCGTTGATGACCCCGTTCCTTGACGACCCGACCATCTCCGAGGATTTCATCTTCTCCTACGTATCGCTCGCCGCACACCGCGAGGAGGCCTACCTGAGCGGACTCTTCACCAAAGCCGTAAAATTAGCATCCGAGAAGAACCCGACCCGTTTGTGTGGCCTGATCGACAAGCTGCCGACCTGCATCTTGGAGAATGAGGAGGCGAAGAAAATCATCTGCAAGGCGTGCAACAGATAATTCAGGCTATTCGCTTTTGGCTTTTAGCTATTAGTTTTTTTAGGAAGATAATAATTTAGAAACGGAATACTTTTATATAGTTAAGGGGATGAACAACCAACAGCCAACAGCCAACAGCCAACAACCGACAGACGAACTATACGAACATTTTCGATTTGAGGTGACGGCGGGCACGGAAATGCTCCGCATCGACAAATACCTGTTCAACCTGATTGCCAACACCTCGCGCAACAAGGTGCAGCAGGCAGCGAAGGCGGATTGCATTCTGGTGAACGGCAAGCCGGTGAAACAAAACTACAAAGTGCGCCCCGGCGACACCATTTCGGTACTGATGCCCAACCCGCCGAATGACACCGAAATCCTGCCCGAGAACATCCCGCTGAACATCGTCTATGAGGACAACGACCTGCTGATTGTCAACAAGGAGGCGGGCATGGTGGTGCATCCGGCCTACGGCAACTACACCGGCACATTGGTCAACGCGCTTTACTATTACCTTCGGAACCAGAAACTGGAAGACGGCTCACCGATGAAACCGCTGTTAGTGCACCGCATCGACAAGAACACCTCCGGGCTGCTGGCTGTCACCAAGAATGAGCTGGCGCAGATGCGCTTGGCGAAAACCTTTTTCGACCACGACCTGGAACGCAGGTATTGGGCGTTAGTGTGGGGCGACATGGAGGAAGACGCTGGCACGATTGTAGGAAATGTGGGACGCAACCCGAAAGACCGCATGGTGATGACGGTGTTCCCGGAAGGCAGCGACCAAGGCAAGCATGCCGTCACGCATTGGCGCGTGGTGGAACGGTTCGGCTATGTCACACTGATTGAATGCCAGTTGGAGACCGGAAGAACCCACCAGATTCGTGTCCATCTGCAGCATATCGGCCACCCGCTCTTCAACGACGAAGCCTACGGTGGAAACCGCATCCTCAAAGGCACAACATTCACCAAATACCAGCAGTTTGTCCGCAACTGCTTCGCTTTGATGCCTCGTCAGGCACTGCACGCAAAGTCATTGGGCTTCAAACATCCCATCACCGGCAAGGACATTCTGTTCGAGTCGGAACTGCCAGAGGATTTCGCTGCCGTACTGGAAAAATGGCGGGGATATGGAAAGGCTAACAATTAGCCGTTGATGCAGGGAAATCTTCCAGAACAAGGGTCTTTTGGGCCTGCAGATAAAAGGGTTCTCGCTCGGCGAGTTTTTTCCGAACATATTCACGCAACTCACTTTTATTCAAGTGATTCGTCAACGGACGTTTCTTCTTGGAATGCAATAGGTGGTTCACCAACTGATCTTCCGTCAGTTTCAAGTATATGCTCTTGGCATGGGCATTGATGAGCGCCATGGCATCGCCATGACAGGGGGTGCCCCCACCGGTGGCAATGACGGCGTTGTCACAACCCAGCACCTCGCGCAGAGCGGCCTGCTCCAACGTGCGAAACGCCGGTTCCCCGTACCGCTGGAACAGCAGGGGAATCGACGTCCGATACTTTTCTTCAATGTACAAATCCAGGTCAATGAAGGTCATGCCCAGCTTGTCGGCGAGCCGTTTCCCGATGGTGCTCTTGCCCGCTCCCGAAAACCCCACAATGACAATGTTGTTCATTTGGCTTTTGGCTCTTTGCTTTTTCGCTTTTAGCAAAGAAAAATCAGGTTGTTTACTATACTTTCTGCACAATAATTGTTGGCTATTATCATTGGTTTTACCATCAGTAGCCATTAGCCAACAGCTAACAGCCAACAGCTAACAGCCAACAGCTAACAGCTAACAGCTAACAGCTAACAGCCAACAGCTAACAGCCAACAGCTAACAGCCCATAGCCACTATCATCTCTTTGATGAGGTTGTCTGCACAATCAGCGATGTCGCTGATGCGGGCAGGCAGCATGTAGCAGGGCGTGGTGAAGATCTTGTTGACCGTGTCGCAGCAAACTTGCTTCTGGACGGTGATCTCGTGTTTGGTGCCAAAGGATTCCACGTTGCGGACCGTACCGGGGTCGCTACCCACGGTGACAGTAACATCGCCCAGCACCCTGGCAATCATCACGGGGGCGATGCAAAGAGCGCCCACCGGCTTTCCGGCATCATGGAAAGCGCGTATCACTTTCGCCACATCCTCGCGCACCGAGCAGTTCGCCCCTTCGTAGGCGTAGGTGAAGAGGTTCTTGGCGGAACCGTTGCCGCCGGGGAACACCACTGCATCAAAGTCCGCCACACGGCATTCCTCGATGGGCTTCACGTTGCCGCGGGCGATGCGGGCCGCCTCTATCAGCATGTTGCGACGATCCTCCATCGGCTGGCCCGTCACATGGTTCACCACATGGTACTGCCAATCATCAGGGGCAAAAATCTGATATTCGCCGCCATTCCGGTCGATGGCCAAAAGGGTCATCACCGACTCATGGATCTCGCTGCCGTCCAATGTGCCGCAGCCGCACAATATCACTGCAAATTTCTTCATTTTGGTTTGATTTTACAACGTGCAAAAATACGTTTTTTTCTCACTTCCGACAAGCTTTTAAAACATATAGAGACGCAAAATTTTGCGTCTCTACATATTTATGTTGTCGATTAAAAGAATGACTATTCCCCTTCGGGTTCGTTCTCATCGGCGGGAATCTCCTCGCCCACAGTCTGTGGCTGGCCCATCTCGCTGTAGAAGCGGCGGAAGGCGGCGGACAGTTCCGGGGAGAGGCTGCCCAGCATGTCGATTTGGGAAGCAGCGATGCCCTGAACCTTTTGGGCGGTCTGGCTGTCGCCAATCATCTCGGCAATCTCCTGGAGCTGATGCAGTTCCTGGAGGGCACCGGCGATGGCCTGCTGGTCAAGCTCCGCCTTGCGCAGCTGCGCGGAGATAGTCCCTTGCAGCGACTTGGCATAATTTTCAGCCACATTGTTGATTTTCAACTCTTTATAGCGACTCTTGAGACTATTATCCGGATACCTGACATTGTTCATCATGTAGTGGAGGAACAGGAAGTCGTAGTGGATATCGCTGCTGCGGAAGTCAAGGGTGCGCTCGTCGCGGTTGTTGTACCAATTGAAGAGTTCGACCTGCTCGTCCCAAATCCGGTTGGCCATCTTCATGCCTTCCTGGTTGGCCGCCGGCGTACCCACGCGGAAGAAATCTTCCATGTAGGTCATGCAGCCGTGCGTGTAACCGTAGATGTTGGACATCACGGAGACATACGGGAAGTTGACATCGGGCAGCACCTCGTTGCCATGCACGAGCACCTTGAGAGCCTTCTCCTTGTCGCCTTCCGCCATCAGCTGTTCGGCCAGGCGGGCATAGAGGCGGCGCATGAGCGGCACCAAGCGGGTGTTATCCTCGCTGTGATAGAGCTTCGGGTCGTTGAAGCCACCCCAGGCATACGGGTAGGCCTCATGCTGCGCACCAGGATTCTTCACAGCATCCAAGCGGCTGTGGTCGTCGAACACCTCCATCAAATTGTGATAGAGACGCTCGGAGTTGATGCGACCAGTCTCGCCGAAGGAGCGGGACTCGTTGCGGATAGGCACCAAGCGGTAAGCGAAGCCTTCCAGCTGGAAGTAGTTCTCCAAGCCGAGATAGGCTTCAGAACCAGCAGTGGAGGCATAATAGACGGGACGCTCCCAGTTGTTGTTGGCTAAGATGTCCATCATCACGATGTAAGCCTTGGTAAGCGGGTTGATGCCGTTGGTCTTCATGTTCCACATCAACTTATCCACCACGAGAGCGGAGTCTTTGGCAGCCACCGTCCCGTTGGCCAACACCTTGGCCTTGTCAACCGGCAGGGAGAAGCTGGCAGGAATCGGGCGACCATTGGTCGGATAACCACTGTTCTGCTTCAACAGGAAGAGACTCCGAGTATTGTCGAAATTGGAGGATTTCACATAGTCCATCACCATCTTCAGATCAAGGAACTGATTGTTGCCCGCTTCTAAATAGAGGACATCGCGCGTGCCGTCCTTATACTGATCCCACGTCATGGAGATGGGCAGCGGTTCGGATTCGTAGGCTTTGCGCTTCATCTGATCGACATACCAGCTGGTGCTCAGCAGCATGAGGTTGCAGACGCGCACATCGGTACGGTAGCCTTCCACCTCTTGGGCGTACCAAAGCGGGAAAGTGTCGTTGTCACCGAGGGTGAAGAGGATGGCGTTGGGCTCGCAGGAATCGAGGTAGTTCTTAGCCACGGCGAGCGCAGTATAGCGGTCGGAGCGGTCGTGGTCGTGCCAGTTCTCTTTGGCCATCACGCAAGGCACCAGGCCGATGCAGACCAGCGTGGTGAGCACCGCACCGCATGTCTGCACGCTCTTGCTCTGCAGCTTCTCGAAGAGGCGGTAAATACCCAAAACACCAAAACCCACCCACATCGCAAAAGCGTAGAAGGAAGCAGCGAAAGCGTAGTCACGTTCACGCGGCTGGAAAGCATACATGTTCAAGAATACGGCAATGGCAACACCGGTCATCACGAAGAGCATGAAGACCACGAAAGAATGCTTGGTATCGTTTTTGGTCTGGAAAACCAACCCCACCAGTCCCAACAACAGCGGAAGCAGGTAGTATTTGTTGTGTCCCGGGCGCTCCATGGAGGCAGGCATGTCCTTCAAATCCCCGACCATCGGCTTGTCGATGGCCCCGATGCCAGAAATCCAATTGCCGTTCTGGTAGTCGCCATGGCCCTGCAGGTCGTTCTGGCGACCGGCGAAATTCCACATAAAGTAACGCCAGTACATATAGCCTAACTGGTAGGTGTGGAAGAACTTGATGTTCTGCTGCCAAGTGGGCGCACCGCCGCGAGCCAGCAGCCTGCGGTTCTCCTTGTCGGACGGACTGTCAGTGTTGTAGCGGTTGTTCAGCCAGTCAATGTACTGCGACCGTTTCTCGGAGGACCACATGCGCGGGAAGAACATGGAGCCCTTGGGGTCGTATTCGGGAATGCTGCCCTTGCGCGGATCTGAGACCTTGTAGCGTTTGGTATCCTCATCACGGTAGTAGATGGGGCTGCCGTCCTTCATACGGATGACCCGGGTGTTGTAACTCTGGCCGTAAAGCAGCGGGTTGGAGCCGTACTGCTCGCGATTGAGGTAGGAGAGCAACGAGACGGCATCCTCCGGACTGTTCTCATCAATGGTAGGGTTGGCATTGGAGCGAATCACCAACGTCATGAAGGTGGAGTAGCCGATGATGAGCATCATCAGTGAGAAGGCACTGATGGAGAAAATCGGCTTGTTGCGCTTATAGCCGTACCAAATGCCCCAGCCGATGATAGCGAACACCAGGAGGAAAAAGAAAATCACACCGGAGTTGAAAGTCATGTGCAGAGTATTCACGAAGAAGAGGTCGAACTTGCCAGAGAGATTCACCACTTGGGGCACGATGCCCCAAAGGATAAAGCCCAGCAAGGCAACGGAGACGATCAGCGAGAGAGTGACACCCCACTCTGCTTTCGAGGTCAGCGCACCTTTCTTGGCACAGAGGATGAGCAGCGGAGTGGTCACGAAAAGCCAGATCAGAATCATCCACATCGGGGAGCAGAAGATGCCGAACGCGAACGACATCAGCGCGAACGCCAGCACGGCGCCCATGCCGGTGGCCTTCGGGGAGAGGCGGTAGTAGATGATAAGGCCGATGGCAGGCAGCGTCAACAGATTCAGCAGATGGACACCGATGGAAAGACCCACCAAGTAAGCAATCAGCACAATCCAGCGATTAGGGTTGACGTTCGCCTTCGGATGCTCATACTCCTCGTCCCACTTCAGGATGCACCAAAACACCAAGGCGGTGAAGAACGACGACATGGCATACACCTCGCCCTCCACGGCGGAGAACCAGAAGGTATCTGAAAAGGTGTACGTTAACGCACCAACGAGGGCGGTACCCAGCACTGCAATGAAGCGCGGGGTGTTCATCTCGCCCCACCTGGCCACGAGCTTGCGGGCAAGCCGCACCAAGCTGAAGTAGAGCAGCATGATGGTCATGCCGCTGCAAATCGCCGACATGCAGTTCACACAGAAGGCCATCTTGGTGACATCACCGCCGGCGAAGAGCGTGGCGATGCGCCCCAGAATTTGGAACGTGGGGGCTCCGGGCGGGTGTCCGATGAGCAGTTTCGAGGTCGTCGCGATGTATTCACCGCAGTCCCACCACGACACGGTGGGTTCGGCGGTCATGATATAGACGGCCGAGGCCACTATACCGATGATAATGCCGATCAGGTTATTGATCCTTTTTTGCGTTTTTGTCATATTAGTTTACGGTTTACGGTTTACAGTTTACGGTTTACGGCTAACTAACGTGTGGCGGCCTTGAACTGTGAGAGGAAGCGAACGTCGTTCTCGAAGTAGAGGCGGATATCGTTGGTGCGGTACTTGAGCATGGTCATACGCTCGATACCGAGGCCGAAGGCGAATCCACTGTACTTGGTACTGTCGATGCCGCAGTTCTCGAGGACGTTGGGATCGACCATGCCGCAGCCGAGAATCTCGACCCAGCCAGTGTGCTTGCAGAGGTTGCAGCCCTTGCCGCCGCAGATGTTGCAGGAGACGTCCATCTCGGCGGACGGCTCCGTGAACGGGAAGTAGGACGGGCGCAGGCGGATGCGCACCTCGTCGCCGAACATGCGCTGGGCGAAATAGAGCAGGGTCTGCTTCATGTCGGCAAACGACACATTCTCCGCCACATACAAGCCTTCCACTTGGTGGAAAATGCAGTGGGCGCGGGAGGTGATAGCCTCGTTGCGGAAAACACGGCCCGGACAAATCACCCGGATGGGCGGCTGCTGTTTCTCCATGGTGCGCACCTGCAGCGAGGAGGTGTGCGTGCGGAGCAAGACGTCGGGGTGCAGCTCGATGAAGAAGGTGTCCTGCATGTCGCGGGCAGGGTGCTCCTCGGCGAAGTTGAGGGCGGTGAACACGTGCCAGTCGTCTTCAATGTCAGGACCCTCCACGGCAGAGAAGCCGATGTCCTCGAAGATGCGGCGCACCTCGTTCATCATCAAGGAGATGGGGTGCATCGCACCGACACTCTGCCGCGCGGCGGGGCGGGTGATGTCGGGGATGAGGTTAGCCTTTTTGTCGGTGACCGACTCCAATCGGGTCTTGAATTCGTTGTAGTGGTTCTGGGCCATGTCGCGCAGGTCGTTCACCAGCTGGCCGAACTCCTTGCGGTTCTCCTGCGCCATGTTCCGAATCTCGCCGAACAGGGCCTGAATCTCGCTCTTCTTGCTCAGGAACTGCAGGCGGAACTGCTCCAGGTTTTCCGCGCTCTCGATTTGGTAATTTTCAATTTCCGCTCTTATTTCGTCTATATTTTTCATATTGCATTCATTTCATTCGTTGCGTTTATTGCATTCATCGCATTCATTCGTCGAATTCATTCATTTCATTTTATTCGTCGGAGCCCCAGGGCTCACTGCGTTTACCCTGGACTGACATAGGACGGGCTTTCAGCCCTTTCAAGGAAGGTGTTTTGATGATGGTAGGGGTTCGTTATTTCCAATCACTAATCACCAATCACTAATCCACCATTTTCGCGCTGATGATCTTGACATCCTCCAACGGGCGGTCGGCGGCGTCTTTCTGCTGGGCAGCGATTTTGTCAACCACGTCCATGCCTTTGACCACTTCACCGAAGACGGTGTAGTCGCCATCGAGGAAAGGGGCGCCACCCACGGTAGTGTAGGCCTGGGTCTGCTCGGGGGTGAAGGTCTTGCCAGTGCGTTGGCCGATCATGTTAAGCTTGGCCTGGTCATAGACAGTGCCATCAACGATGTAGAACTGGCAGCCGGAGGAGGCCTTCTGGGGGTTGACGTTGTCGCCCATGCGGGCAGCGCAGACGGCACCGCGCTTGTGGAAGTGCGTCGGCACAAACTCGGCAGGGATGGTGTAGCCCACATCGCCGCTGCCTAAACGCTGGCCGGCCTTCGCGGTCTTCGAGTCGGGGTCACCGCCCTGGATCATGAAGCCCTTGATGATGCGGTGGAAGAGCACTCCATCATAGAACTTCTCGCTCACCAGCTTCTCGAAATTGGCTTTGTGGGCAGGAGTGTCGTTGTACAGAGCGATGGTAATGTCGCCAAACGTGGTCTTAAGCAAAACTTGTGTCATCTTATCTTTATTCTGGGTTTTGGATGTCTGTTCCATGGTGCCTGTAGAGGAAGAGGCTTCGTCCGTCTTTACTTTCTTGGGCGATGAGCACGAAAATAACACAATGATACTCAGCGCGATACAAGCAATCAGTCTTTTTTTCATAAATTTTTCCGTTATCTTACAAACAAACGGCAAAGATACATTTTTTTTCGGGATATGAGCCATCCCATGAAACTACAAACAACAAGACCTCCTTTTAATGAAGAATCGTTTTTTTTTGTACTTTTGCCTTTTGTTTCAACGATACGAGAAATAACGTCAAATCCACAAAATGAAAAAAACAATCTTCTGTTTATCACTGATTATGATTATGATAAGTGGTTGCAAGCAAAACAAGAGCGAGAAAAGTTCTGCGACAATTGACAAGGAAAACCGCGAAACGCCCGATTTTTCCAAGGGGGTGATGGATGAGAAAATCCTCTGGTACCTCGGCCGCTTGGGCGACGTGCAGGTGTCACCCGACGGCCAGACACTGCTCTACGCGGTGACCTACTACGACTATCGCGCCAACAAAGGCAACACGGAGCTCTACACGATGCCCGCTTCCGGCGGCGAACCCACGCGCATCACCGTTTCCGATGAGAATGAGCTGCAACCGGTGTGGCGTCCCGACGGAAAGAAAATCGCATACCTTTGCCCGACGGAAAAGGGCATGCAGATCTGGGAGGCCGACCCCGATGGCAAGAACGCCAAGGCCCTCTCGGATGTCGATGGCGACATCAACGGCTTTGGCTACGCGCCCGACATGGAGCACATCTGCTACTTCCGGAACGTGCGGATAGATCCCACCGTCGCCGACCGCTACAAAGACCTGCCCGAAGCCGACGCCATGATCTACGACGACCTCATGTACCGCCATTGGAATTACTGGGCCGACGGTACCTACAGCCACCTCTTCGTGGCCGACTACCCATCGATGGACAATGCCGTCGATTTGCTTGAGGGTCAGAAATTCCACTGCCCGAACCCGCCGTTTGGCGGCATGGAGGCAGTGTCCTGGCATCCCGATGGCGACAAACTCGTCTATTGCTGCAAAAAACTTACCGGCAAGGCATTCGCGGAAAGCACCAATACCGACATCTACCTTTACGACCTCAACTCAAAGAACACCATCAACTTGACGGAAGCCAACAAAGGCTATGACATGGACCCCGTTATCTCACCTGATGGCAAGAAAATGGCATGGTGGAATATGAAGACCGACGGCTTCGAGTCGGAAAAACACAGCCTGATGATCTTCGACTTCACCACAGGCACCGCCGAAGACTACAGCACCGACTTCGACCAAGATGCCACGAACCTCGTCTGGAGCGAAGACAGCCGCACCGTCTATTTCATCAGCTGCAAAGAAGCCACCCATCAAATCTATAAGATAGATGTGGAATCCCGCATCATTGAACAACTTACGGACGGCGACTACGACTATAACACCGTGCAGGTGGATGGCAACCAGCTGATTGTGACCCGCACCACGCACGCCTGTCCGTCTGAGATCTACGCCGTGCAACTGAAAGACAAGTCCGTACAGCAGCTCAGTTTTATTAACCAAGATGTTTTGGACAAAATCACGCCGGCCAAGTCGGTGAAGCGCTGGGTGAAGACCACCGACGGCAAACAGATGCTCGTGTGGGTGATTTTGCCCCCGAACTTCGACTCCACCAAGAAATATCCCGCCTTACTTTACTGTCAAGGCGGACCGCAATCTGCTGTCAGCCAATTCTTTTCCTACCGTTGGAATTTCCAGATGATGGCTGCCCACGACTACATCGTCGTCGCGCCGAACCGCAGGGGCTTACCCGGTTTCGGCCACGAATGGAACGACCAAATCAGCGGCGACTACGGCGGACAGAACATGAAAGACTACCTCGCCGCTATCGACGATGTGGCGAAAGAGCCCTACGTGGATGAAAACCGCTTGGGCTGCGTGGGCGCCAGCTACGGCGGATTCAGTGTCTATTGGCTCGCCGGCCACCACCAAAAACGTTTCAAGGCATTCATCGCGCACTGCGGCATGTTCAACTTCGAGAGTTGGTATGGCACCACCGAAGAACTCTTTTTCGCCAATCACGACATCGAGGGACCTTATTGGAAAACGCCGACACCGAAGAGCTACAGCTTCTCGCCGCACAAGTTCGTGGGCAATTGGGACACCCCGATTCTGGTCATCCACGGCGGCAAGGACTTCCGCATCCCTTACACCGAAGGCATGCAGGCTTTCGACGCCGCACAAATACAAGGCATCCCGAGCCGATTCCTCTATTTCCCCGAAGAGTGCCACTTCGTGTCGAAACCGCAGAATTCCATGTTGTGGCAACGGGAATTCTTCCGCTGGCTCGACCAATGGCTGAAGGAATAGTTTAGCAGTTAATTGAGTTGCAAAAAATGAAAGTGATTGAAAGAATCAGAGAGTTCAACGAGCGCGTCCGGGAGATAATCGGCTGGAAAATCATCGACAGCTACCTGCTCAAAAAGATGCTGGGCACAGTGGTGTTCGCCATCACCTTGCTGATGACGGTCGTCATTGTGTTCGACATGTCGGAAAACATCCAGCGCTTTCTGAACCACAACGTGCCGTGGAAAGAGGTGATTACGGGATATTACCTCAACTTCATCCCCTACTTCATCAACCTCTTCATCCCGCTGTTCACTTTCATCAGCGTGATCTGGTTCACCTCGAAGCTCTCCACACGCAACGAAATCATCTCCATCTTCGACAACGGCATCAGCTTTAATCGCATGCTGGTCCCATACGTGACGGGAGCGGCCATCATCATGGTCTTGTCATTGATTTTGGCCAACTTCATCGTGCCTTCGACAAACAAGAAACTGAATGAATTCAAGTACCAGTATTTTGGACGACGGGGCGGCTCTTCTGTCTATCTGCATGTCAAAAATTCAAAGAACAGTTATGTTTTTGTAGAAAGGTGGGACAAAATGGAGAACATCGGCTACAATTTCACATACGAAGAGTTCGACAGTGCCCGCATACGGAAAAAAATCTCCGCCCAGACCATCAATTATGACGAAGAAACCCGACAATGGCAGCTGCACCGGTATCTGAAACGGGAAATCACGCCTGACAACGAGGAGAGGATCTACAGAGGGGAGGAGTTTGACACCGTGCTGAACATCCTGCCACGAAACCTTTACCAGGACGCCTACGTGACAGAGACGATGTCGTACAGGGAGTTGCGGCAGTTCATCCGGGAAGAGAAGATGCGAGGGTCCTCGCTGTTAGCCAACTACCAGATCGAGCAACACAAGCGAATTGCCAATTCATTAGGCATCCTGATCATGACCTTGTTAGCAGTGAGCGTCTCATGCCGGAAGACCACTCGCGGCGTCGGAGTGCACATCTTTATCGGAATCGGTCTGGTTTTCACCTTCATCTTCCTACAACAGATTTCCACCGTGTTTTCCGTCTCCGGCGGCCTCCCGCCCGTGCTCGGCACGTGGATTCCAAACATAATCTTCCTGCTAATCACCATTGTGATGCTGAAAATGACACCGAAATAGCAAACAGAAAACAATAGGCAATTCAAAAAAATAATAGAGATATGAAAAAATGTACGATATCTTTGCAGAAAATGAGTTTCTACGCGTACCACGGATGCTTTGAAGAGGAGCAGCAAATCGGAACGCATTTCACTGTGGACGTGACGCTTACGTATGACGCAGAAGAGGCCGTATCAAGTGATGACGTGGAGAAATCCGTGAATTATCAAAAAGTCTATAAGACCATACAACGGGTGATGAATGTGCCTCAGCACCTCATCGAAACCGTGGCCGACCACATCATCCTAAATATCAAGCGGGAATTTCCGAGCGTTCTGTTCGTGACAGCGAAAGTCTGCAAGCTGAATCCACCATTAGACGGGAAAACAGAATATGTGGCCGTGCAAATGGAGGGATAATGGGCAAACAAGACATCATACAACAGCTGACAGACCACTTCCGTCGTGAGAACGTCCAAAAAGTGATGGTTCTGACCGACCGGAATGTGGACCGACTCTATGCCGACTATTTTGACGGCCTTTCGTCAGTCGTTTGTATGGACAAACTGGTGGTGGAGGCCGGCGAGAAGAACAAAAACATAGATTCTGCTAATCTGGTTTGGAATTTTTTGGCTGAAAAACAGTATGACCGCGAAGTTTTCCTCTTGAATTTCGGCGGCGGCATGATTACGGATCTCGGCGGCTTCGTGGCATCCACCTATAAGCGCGGCATCCGCTATGCCAATTGTCCCACCACCCTGCTCGCCATGATTGACGCTGCTGTCGGCGGCAAAACCGGCGTAAATCTGCCCAATTTGAAAAATGGAATAGGAACATTCTATTTTCCTGATATTCAGCTCCATTCAGACACTCACTTTCTATCCACGCTTCCCAAGGAAGAATTAGACAGCGGATTTGGGGAATTGGTCAAATACGCCCTTATAGGTTCGCATACGATGTTCATGGAATTGCTCGATTTGGCTTCTCCGTCAAATATTAAACAGGAACATGTCGAGTTCTGCATTTCCTTCAAAAGGGAAATTGTGCAGGAGGACCCATTTGACAAAGGAATCCGGCATATTCTGAACTTCGGCCACACCATCGGGCATGCAATGGAGAAGTGGAGCGCGAAGCAAAACACACCCGTGCCACACGGAATCGCCGTGGCGCAAGGCCTTTACTATGAAAGCCTGCTCTCCGCGCAACTCGGTCGTCTGCCCCAACAAGAATGGATTCTTATCCAAAAATTCCTGTCCGACCATTTCAATATCGTGAAACTGACACCGACGATTCTGGAAGCATGGATGCCTTATATGAAAAATGACAAGAAAAACCGAAATGGAGCAATCAACTTCACCCTGCTCGACCATATCGGCCATGCCATCCCTGATTTCCAAATTGCAGAATCGGATGTCTTTGATCTTGTCACATAATAATCTACCGAACTCTTGCCCTGCCGGGACTCATAAAAAAGTATCTTATTATTAACCCACTAAACCACTAAACCACTAAACCACTAAACCAAATGCTAAAAACCAAAGACGACATCGTTAAAAACTGGCTTCCGCGTTATACCGGAATGCCCCTGGAAGAATTCGGGCAGTATATTCTGCTGACCAATTTCCAGGACTATGTGAATAATTTCGCCGTGCTGACGGGATCCAAAGTTTATGGCATGGAAAAATCCATGCAGTGCGCCACAAGCGACAACATTACCATCATCAACTTCATGATGGGAAGCCCGAATGCCGCCACCATCATGGACCTCCTGACGGCAGTGAAGCCCAAGGCGGTTCTTTTTCTCGGGAAATGCGGTAGCCTGAAGTCCTATATCGGACTGGGG
>Ga0310697_10001100_pt1 | contig 33027 bp, 33 predicted proteins | sample 172DNAGHGlowgp2_FD_203883 | JGI IMG/M metagenome (GOLD analysis project Ga0310697, IMG submission 203883) | Sheep rumen microbial communities from Palmerston North, Manawatu-Wanganui, New Zealand - 1728 DNA GHGlow gp2 (v2) (version 2) | ecosystem: Host-associated > Mammals > Digestive system >... | reverse complement strand
GCCGTGCCCGAGAAGAACTACATCTACGCTTATCAGACCCCCCATGAGGAGTTCTTCTTCCGCTGGGGCGTGGCGTCCCTTTTCCACGACGTGGGCTACCCGGTGGAGATCGTGGGCCACCAGATCAACCGGTTTATCCGCATGGTGGCGGACGCGGACGGGGACGAGGTGCGGGTCAAGGCTCAGATCAAGTTCGAGAACTTCTCGGAGCTCAACCACATCCGGGAGGTGGTTCCCAAGCGCCCCTTCACCCGGGCCTACTACGACGCCTATGAAAGCTGCTCCTATATCGATCTCTTGACCCCCAACGATCTTTTGGCCCACCGGGTCCATCAGACTTTGGGCACGGACCTGATGGAGACCAAGAAGGCCGTGGACCGGTTTGTGGACGACATGGCCGCCTCCGGGTTCATCGATCACGGCTATTACAGCGCCATGATCATCCTCAAGTGGTACGGCTACGCCATCCAGATGTCCGGCGACCACCCGGAGCGGTTCTTCTGGCCCATCCTGGACAGCGCCACGGCCATCCTTCTCCACAACTACTATCGGAACGTGCTGCAGAAGAAGCCCTTCAGCCTGGGGCCCATGGACGCCCGGAAGAACCCTATCGCTTTCCTGCTGATCCTTTGCGACGAGCTGCAGGAATGGAACCGGGAGGCCCACGGCATCCTCACCCGGACCTTCACCCTGGCGGACACGGTGCACCTGTCCGTCAAAAACGGGTATCTTTCCGCCACCTACGTGACCCGGCACGGCCATCTGCCCGAAAAGTTCTGCCGGGAGAAGATAGAGCTTCTGCGGGGCCTGCTGGATCTGGACGCCATCTTCCCCCTGGGCTTTGACGTGGACGCGGAGAGCCTGGATAGCTTCGAGCCCTTCAGGCCCCAGTTCGAGAAGGTGAACGCCCGGCCGCTGCTGAAGGATATCGAGCTTTTGGCCATCGCCATCCACGCCCGCTACTGTGAGAAGCAGCTCCAGGACCACCCGGAGCGGCCGCTGGACTACCCCGACTTCTCCCAGCTGCCCGACGACCTCAAGTACAGCAACCTCCGGCAGGCCCAGAACATCTGCGACCGGCTGGAACAGGTGGGCTATCGCCTGGGGCCCAAGGGCCGGAAAGGGGCCGTGAAGGAGTTTCCGCCGGAGCTGGTGGAGTTCATGGCCGAGCTGGAGCACGAGGCCTGGATGCAGGAACGGCTGAGCCGGGGCTGGAAACTGGGCGAACGGAACGCCGAAAAGAAGACCTCCCCCTACCTGGTGCCCTACGACCAGCTGTCCGAGGAGATCAAGGACTACGATCGAGACGCCATCCGCAACATCCCGGCCCTGGTCGAGCGCGGCGGCATGGCGGTATATGGAAACTGAGCGCATCCCCCTGACGGTGGGGGTCACGGGCCACCGGACCATCCGGCCCGAGGACAGGCCCGTCCTCCTCGCAGGGGTGAAGCAGGAATTGGAACGGCTGCGGGAAAGATACCCCCACAGCCCCATCGTCATGCTCAACAGCCTGGCCGAGGGGGCCGATCAGCTCTGCGCGGAGGCGGCTCTGAGCCTGGGCATCCCCCTGGCGGCGGCCCTGCCTCTCCCCAGGAAAGAATACGAAAAGGACTTCGCCGGAGCGGCACTGGAGCGCTTCCGGACCCTTTTGGCCCAGGCGGAGCAGAGCTTCGTGACCCCGGCCGCGGAAGCCCTGCCCGACGCCCCCGATCGGGACTTTTTCTACCGGCAGGCGGGCATCTATATGGCCACCCACTGCCACGTGCTGCTGGCCCTGTGGGACGGCGGCCCCGGCACGAAGGCCGGCTGCGGCACCGCGGAGGCGGTGGATTTCGCCCTCCACGGCGCCTATCATCCCGTCCACAGCGCCCCCCTCTTCTCCTGCACGGCGGTGATCCATCTTTTCACGCCCCGAACCGAGCAGGCGGCGAGCGTCCCGGGCGCTGTGCGGCGGCTGGGGGACGGCGACGCCTGGCAGGCGCTCATGGACCGGACGGAGGAGTTCAATGCTCTGGCAGACAAGACCGATACCGCCGACGCCTATCCCCTGCTGCCCAAGGACCGGGGGGAGGATCCCCTTTTGGATCGGATCGAGGCCGTGTATCAGCAGGCGGACCGGCTGAGCCTGCGGTTCGCTAAGGTGTATCGGCGCGTCCTCATCCTGCTGGCGGTGCTCAGCACCCTGATCACCGCCGCCTTCCTGCTGTACGACGAGGCGAACCTGCACTGGCTCATTCTGGTGTGCGGTTTTGCTTTGCTCCTTGCCTGGGTGCTGACCCGGTTCGCCTATCGCTCCAGCTGCCACCGGCGGTATCTCGAGTATCGGGTGCTGGCGGAGAGTCTGCGGGCCCAGGGTTTTCTGCGCTACGCCGGCGTCCGGCGGGAGACCGTCACCCTGCTGCCCTGGAGCCAGCAGGAGGAGACGCCCTGGATCGCCATGGCCGTCACCGTCCTGGGCACGGGCGAAGCGCCGAAGGAGGGGCACGACATCCGTTCCTGCTGGCCGGAGGATCAGCGCAACTATCATCAAAAAGCCCAGAAGAAGGCCCGGACCAAGCTGCGCGTCAGCGGCCGGGTGGTGGGCGCGGCCCTGTTCGTCAGCATCGTGCTGTATCTGCTCGCCCTGGTGTTCGAGCTGCTGTACGGCGGGCTCCTGCCCCATCAGGAGGCCATCCCGGAAGCGGAGAGCTATCGGACGCTGCTGAAGCTGGTGCTGGGGAGCATCTCGGCGGCCACCCTCTTCATCTCCAACTACTACGGAAAGCTGTCCCTGTCCCGGGGCATGGAGGACCATGTGAAGATGGCCGCTTTCTACCAGAAGATATTGGACCGGCTGTCCGTCTACGGCCAGGACGAATCGCTCCTGCTGCTCCTCGCCCGGGAGGAGCTCATCGAAAACGGCAACTGGTGCTCCTATCAGCGGGACAACGCCCCGGATTTCAGCCTGTAAGCAACAGCATGCGAAAACCAAAACAGCCCCCTCCTTTTCGGAAGGGGCTGCTTTGTTTGGATCAAAATTCCGCGTTGCAGAGCCTGCAGAAGGTCTCTTCGGAGAAATGGACGTCCCCCAGGATCATGTAGATGTCCTGGACGCCCCAGCTTTCGATCAGGCCCGACACCGCGCCCATGACGTACCTTTCGTAATACCGGGCGTCGTAGAGGATGGCCCGGTCGTACGCCTGGGCGAAGAAGGGCATGGCGCACAGGCCGTAGGAATCGGAGATCACGAGGCAGGTCTTTTCGAAGGAATCCTCCGGGACGTCCGTGCGCTCCACCACGGTCCAGTTCCCCTTGGGCCCGCCCAGATACACCGTGTACCTATCCCGGGGACTGGCGTTGTCGTTGATGAAAGGCACTTCGTCAAACTTCTCAGGGCTGGTGTACCGGCGCACCCGCACCGGATGGATGGGCGTCAGGATATCCAGGGTGTCCGGATTGGCCTCCATCTGCTTGTTGAGGGAGTCACGATAGAGGGTGCCCAGGAAGGGATACTCCTGTGTCTTGGGAAAGGCGTCGTAGGGCGGCAGGGTCTCTCCCGCCTCTGCCAGCATCCTGGAAACCACCAGATAGGCCCCGTAGGGCGTCCAGTGCATATCGGAACGGAAATATACGTACTCCCCCGCCAGCATGGGCGCCGACAGGATATCCGCCGTGGAGAGAGCGGCCACGTTGTCGGCCGTCATGGCGTGAATGAAGGGCTCCACCTCCGAGACCATGCCCTTGGGGTCCTGTACCAGCAGCAGCACGTTGGCCCGGGATGCGTTGGGGACGATGGTGAGGGCAAAGATGCCGTCCTCCGGCAGCAGGGATGCATACGCGTCGAACAGGGAGCATTGCTGCTTGATCTTGTAGCGCATATAGGCAAAGGACCGCCGCTTCTCCGTCCCGTCGATTATATCCACCCGAAGCTCTACGGGAAAGTCGTTGGCGTTGGCCGGCGGCTTGGTGGGCCGGGGCGTGGGCGTGGGAACGGGGGTCGCCGTGGGTTCCGGGGTATCCGTGGGCGTCAGCGTGGCCATAGGATCGGGCGTAGGCGCCGGGGTCGGAACAGGCGTAGCCGTGGGCGTGGGTGCCGGGGTCCGGGTGGGCCGGGGCGTGACCATGGGCAGTTCCTCCACGTCCGGCTGATCCTGCATATCCGCCACGTCGCTTTCGGCGACCCGGGCATAGTCCTCCCAGGTGGCCAGGCTCCCCACCTGCCTGAGTTTTCGGGTGAAGTCTATGAAGCCCATGCGGCCGGGGAACCGATCGGCCAGATATTTTTCCAGATCGTCCGCAAAGCTGCCGTCAAAAAAGGTCTTCCAGGAGAACGCGGGCCGCTCCGTCAGCATCCGGTTCTCCCGCTCGGAGAACACGGGGCCGGCAGGCAGCAGGAGTTCGTAGACGGCGGCCGCCAGCAGCAGGAGCAGCACCAGGCAGGCCGCCGCCAGCAGGATCCTGTTTTTCTTTCCTCTTCCGGTCATCTGCCGCCTCCCTCAGAACCGAAAATACAGGAACGGATTGAAGCTCTGCCCCACCAGAAACATAAGGGACAGGGCCGTGATCCCCAGGGCCAGCAAAACCTTGCCGTAGGGCCGCAGGGCGTTCCGCTTCCCCGCCTCCCGCCGGCGCTTGAACCAGGCTTCCGCCGTCTTGCGCAGAGGCAGGCAGCAAAGGACACAGGCGATCAGCAGCGGAGGATTGTTCTTCACCGCGTACACGGCGTAGGGATCGGACAGGGCCACCCGCCAGGGGGCGAACATGGCCCTGAGCTGGAGGGAGATATCGGCGAAGGATTCATTCCGGAAGAATACGAAGCCCACCAGCGCCAGGATCACCGTGACGATATGCTTGACGAAGCGGGGCGTCCGCGCCAGCGGCTTCTCCAGAACGGTCCGTTCCAGCACCATGAAGACGCCCCAGTAAAGGCCCCAGAGGAGAAAGTTCCAGTTGGCCCCGTGCCAGATGCCCGTAAGGCCCCAGACCACCGCCATGTTGAATATCCAGCGACCCCGGCTCACCCGGTTGCCGCCCAGGGGGATGTACACGTACTCCCGGAAGAAGGTGCCCAGGGAAATATGCCAGCGGCGCCAGAACTCGGAGACGCTCTGGGAAATCAGCGGCGCGTCAAAGTTCTCCAGGAACCGGAACCCCAGCATGCGACCCAGGCCGATGGCCATCTCCGAATACCCGGAGAAATCGAAATACAGCTGCAGAAGGAACAAAGCCGCGGCCAGCCAGCCGGAGAAGAAGGACATCTCCGCCGGGATCGGCAGGCTCTCCAGCACCTCCCCGCAGAGGTTGGCCAGGAGCACCTTTTTGCCCAGGCCAAGGGAGAAGCGGAAGAAGCCCTCGCCCATGCCCTGCGCCGTGACCTTCCGATCCTCGATGGCGGCGGCCACGTCGATATAGCGGACGATGGGCCCGGCGATGAGCTGGGGGAACAGGGATACGTAGAGCAGCAGCCACAGGGGGTTCTTCTGCAGCGGCGCCTTGCCCCGGTACACGTCCACGGTGTAGGTGATGATCTGGAAGGTATAGAAGGAGATGCCGATGGGAAGCTTGGGCTGGGCCATCCGGAACGAAAGGCCCGCCAGGGCGCAGAAGTTGTTCACCAAGAAGGCGGCGTACTTGAAGTACACCAGGGCCGCCAGGCTGATCAGGATCCCCACGACCAGGGCGAGCTTTTTCCCGCCCTTCGTTTTCGCGTTCACGATGACGCGGGCGCAAATATAGTTCACGGCGGTGGCGAACAGCATGGCCACGATCCACACCGGCTCCCCCCAGGCATAGAACAGGAGCGACGCCGCCAGCAGGATGGCGTTGCGCGCCGTGCCGTTTTTCACCAGGCCATGGAGCCCCACCACCACGGGCAGGAACAGACACAAAAAAGTCAGGGAAGAAAAAACCATTCCGATGTATGCTCACTTGTTTTCGTTTATTTTTGTACGGTATCACAATCATTGGGCCTTGTCAATCCGAGGGCGTGGTGATACAGTATCAAGGATATGAAGCGAACGAGGTTTGGGAAATGACGGTTTGCGATACGCTGAGGACTTGGTGTGAGATCGATCTGGACGCCATGCTCCATAACTTTACAGCGGCCCGGCGGCATCTGCCGGACGAGGTGCTTTTGGCCGCGGTCATCAAGGCCAACGCCTACGGTCACGGGGCCGTGGAAGCGGCGAAGCTCTTGGAGGGCAAGGCGGACCGGTTCGCCGTGGCCATGACGGACGAGGCGGTGGAGCTTCGCAAGGCGGGCATCGAGACGCCCATCTTCCTTTTGGCCCCCACGCCGGAGAGCGACTTTGAAGCCATCGCCCGGTACGACATCGAAGCGGCGGTGCCCTCCTTTGCATACGGCAAGGCTTTATGCGCATACGGGGCCGCCCACGGAAAGACCATCCCCTACCATATCGCCCTGGACACGGGCATGGGCCGCATCGGGTTCGCCTGCACCGAGCAGAGTTTGGACGAGATCGAGGCGCTGACGAAGCTCCCCGGCGGGAAGCTCTTGGGGGTGTTCAGCCACTACGCCAAGGCCGACTGTGCCGACAAGACCTATGCTAACGAACAAACCCGGCGATACAAGACTATGACGGCGGCCCTGGAGAAGCGGGGCATTGCGATTCCCCTGAAGCACCTCGACAACAGCGCCGGGCTCATCGAGATGCCGGAGAAATTCGACATGGTCCGGGAGGGGATCATCCTCTACGGGCTCAAGCCCTCCGACGAAGTGGACCTCTCCCTCATCGGCGGAGTAAAGGGCGTCATGGCCCTCAAATCCCACATCAGCTTTTTGAAGACCGTCACGGAGCCCACCCCCGTGAGCTACGGCTGCACCTGCGTGGCCCAGCCCGGGACGAAGGTGGCCACGGTCTCCGCCGGGTACGCCGACGGGGTCAACCGGCTCCTCAGCAACAGGGGCCAGGTGCTGGTCCGGGGCGTCCGCTGCCCCATCCTGGGCCGGGTGTGCATGGACCAGTTCATGATCGACGTGACGAAAGTGCCGGAAGCGCAGGTGGGCGACACAGTCACCATCTTCGGCCGGGACGGCGGCGACGAGATCACGGCGGACGACGTGGCGGACCTCATCGGGACCATCGGCTACGAGGTCACCTGCCTCATCACCCCCCGGGTGCCCCGGGTGTATATCCGGGACGGGGAGATCGTCAGCGTCCAGCGGCCGCTGATGGACTGAATCAGCCCTCCGGTGATCCAAACATACGTTTGAATGGCCCTTTCGCCGTTGCGGAAGGGCCATTATTTTGGTTTCGATTCATTTTTGGGGGAATCCCGGAGAAGTGACCACCGTGCCGTCGGTGCGGACGAAGAGGGCTTCGGCGTCCGGGATGGAGTCGATGAGCTTCAGGCCGTCGTCCACGCCCAACAGCAGGCAGGCCGTGGACAGGGCGTCGCCCCACAACGAGCTGTCGGAGAGGACGGTGACGGCGGAAAGATCGGTGTCCGCCGGGAAGCCCGTGAAGGGGTCCAGCACGTGGTGATACCGTTTGCCGTCCTGCTCGAAGTATCGCTCGTAGGTGCCGGAGGTGACCAGGCTCATATCCCGAAGCGAGAGCACCCGCAGCAGGTCCTCGGAATTCATGGGGCTCTGGACGCCGATGGAAAAGGCCGCGCCGCCCGGCTTTTCGCCGATGAGCAGGATATTCCGGCCCAGGTCGATGACCCCGCTTTTCACGCCTCTCTCCAACAGCAGCGCCTTTACCTTATCCGCGATATACCCCTTGGCCAGCGCCCCCAGATCCAGCCGCATGCCGGGGCGAACGAGATACGCCGTGCCGGCCGTCTCGTCCAAAATAACATCGTCCATGCCCAGCAACTCTAAAGCGGCGGAGAGCTCTCCCTCCGTGGGGTAGTGGCCCCCGTTCCGAATATCCCACAGGTCGATGAGTGGGCCCACGGTCACGTCCAGATACCCGCCCGTTCTCTCATGCATCTGTTTGGCGAAAAGGAGCAGCTCCATGGTCTCGGGGGAAACGGCCACAGGCTTGATCCCCGCCGCCGCCTGCACCCAGCCCAGATCGCTGAAGGGCGAATAGGCGTCCAGGAGGTCGCTGAGCCGCCGTATTTCCCGGAAGGCCGCGTCCAGGTCCGCCTCCGTGGCCCCGTAGAGGGTCAGGGTGACCACCGTGTCCAGCAGGTAGTCCGTGCGGGTCACTTGCTCCGCCTGTCCCCCGCAGCCCGGGAGCAGGGACAGCAGCAACAGCAGCGCCAACAGCAGCGTCACGCTCTTTTTCATGGCCGTCCTCCCCTCGAATGGTTTGCGTACAGTATACTATGATTTCGCCCGTTGCACAATGGGGTCCCGGGGTGTATACTGGGGGCATGAAAAAGGTTTTGTCCCTGACGCTCATACTGTTGCTCCTTATCGACTGCGCCCCACGGCCCGCCCAGACGGAGTTCGTCCAACTGACGGACCCCCCGGCCACCGCCGCCCCTACGGAAGCACCCATGGGTTTCAGCCTCGTCCTGCTGACGGACGCCCCTAAAGCCGAAGCGCCGTCGCCCACGAACGCGCCTAAGGCGGACACCCCGTCGCCCACGGACGCCCCAAAGCCCACGGCCAGGCCCACCGCCGCCCCCACCGAATGCCCGGTACAGTACGGGGAAGATTACGACGACAGGGACCGGGTGGCTCTGTATCTGCACCTCTACGGAGAGCTGCCGCCCCACTTCATCACCAAGAAGGAAGCCCAGAAGCTGGGCTGGGACAGCGGCGAGGTGGAGTATTACCGCCGCGGCGCGGCCATCGGCGGGGACTATTTCGGCAACTACGAGGGGCTTCTGCCCAAGAAGAAGGGCCGCAGTTACTACGAATGCGACATCGACACCGTGGGGAAGCGCTCCCGGGGCGCCAAGCGCATCATCTATTCCAGCGACGGCCTTGTCTACTACACCGACGACCACTACGAAAGCTTCACCTTGCTCTACGGGGAGGAATGAACCATGCTGATTTTGTGTGATTTTGAACGGCTCGGCACCCCTGAGGCGGTCTACGACTACCTCACACGGGAGCTTGCTTTCCCCGCGTATTTCGGCCGGAACCTGGACGCCCTCCACGACTGCCTCACGGACGTCTCCACCCCCACCCGCCTGATCCTCACCGGCACAGGCAGCCCCTGCGGGCAGCATTTTTTGCGGGTGTTCCGGGACGCGGCCCGGCGGAACAAATATCTGTCCGTAGAGGTGCACGAGGGATAACGCCGTTTTGTGAAAGAATCACGGAGGATTTTTTGAAATCCTCTGTTTTCTTTTGGAAAAGTATCTGCTATACTGTTTAAGTTATGAATTCAAGCGACATAGGAAGGAGAACCCTATGAACTATACCGACGCTGTGGCCGCCGCCCTGAAGGGGTGCGTGGACCTGCCTGTGGAGGAGCTGGCGGGGCTGCTGGAGACGCCCAAGAACCCCAGTATGGGCGACGTGGCCTTTCCCTGCTTCAAGCTCTCCAAGGTCCTCCGCAAGGCCCCCAACGCCATCGCCGCGGAGCTGAAGGAGAGGATCGAGCTGCCCGCCGGCATCGAGAAGGCGGAGGCCGTGGGGCCGTACCTCAACTTCTTCATCGAGAAGGGGCAGCAGGCCCAAAATGTGCTCGCGAAGGTCCTGGACGCGGGAAAGGCATACGGCGGCTCCGGCGAGGGACAGGGCCGGCACGTGGTGCTGGACTATTCCTCCATCAACATCGCCAAGCCCTTCGGCTTCCATCATCTGCCCTCCACCGCTATCGGCAACGCCCTGTACCGCATCTATAAGCACCTGGGGTACGATCCCGTGGGCGTGAACCACCTGGGGGACTGGGGCACCCAGTTCGGCAAGATGATCGTGGCCTACAAGAAGTGGGGTACCAAGCCCGTGGACCAGTACGGCATCCGGGAGCTGGTGGACCTGTACGTCCGCTACCATCAGGAGGCCGAGGAACATCCCGAGATGGACGGCGAAGCCCGCGCCTGGTTCCATCGGATCGAGATCGGCGACGGGGAGGCCGTGGCCCTCTGGAAGCAGATGAAGGACGCCACCATCCGGGAGGTCAAGAAGACCTACGAGCGCATGGGCGTCCGGTTCGACAGCTGGGCCGGGGAATCCTTCTATGAGGACAAGATGGCCCCCGTCATCGAGGAGCTGCAGGAGAAGGGCATCAGCAAGCTGGACAAGGGGGCCACCATCGTGGACCTTTCCGAATGGAATATGCCCCCCTGCATCATTTTGAAGAGCGACGGCAGCACCATCTACGCCACCCGCGACCTGGCCGCCGCCTGCTACAGGAAGGAGACCTACGACTTCGCCAAGCTCCTGTACGTGGTGGCCTACCAGCAGGACCTGCACTTCAAGCAGATCTTCAAGGTCCTGGAGCTCATGGGGCGGGACTGGGTCAAGGACTGCGTCCACGTGAACTTCGGCATGGTCAGCATGGAGGGCGGCGCCTTCCACACCCGGGAGGGCAAGGTGCTGTATCTGGACGACGTGCTGGACGCGGCGGTGGAGAAGACCTACGAGATCATCTGTGAGAAGAGCCCCGATTTGGAGGACAAGCGGTCCGCGGCGGAGGCCGTGGGCGTGGGCGCGGTGATCTGGGGGGCGCTCTACAACTCCCGGATCAAGGACGTGGTCTTCAGCTACGACAAGGTGCTGAACTTCGACGGGGAGACAGGCCCCTATGCCCAGTACACCCACGCCAGGTGCTGCTCCGTGCTGCGCAAGGCCGGCGGTTACGATCGGGACAAGCTCAACGCCTCCCTGCTCTCTGACCCCTATTCCCTGGCGCTCTTAAAGGCCATCGACGGCTTCCCCGCCGCCGTGAAGGCCGCCGCGGACAAGTACGAGCCCTACCTCGTCGCCCGGGCGGTCATGGCCGTGTGCACCGCCATGAACAAGTTCTACTACGAGATCCGCATCATGGCGGAGGACGAAGCGGAACGGACGGCCCGCCTGGCGCTCACCGACGCGGCGCGGCAAACCATCGAAATCGGATTGAATCTGCTGGGCATCCAGGCCCCGGAAAGGATGTAAACATATGATAGACATCAAACTGCTGCGCACGGACCCCGATCTGGTCCGGGAGAACATCAAAAAGAAGTTTCAGGACGAGAAGCTCCCCCTGGTGGACGAGGTCATCGCCCTGGACAAGGAGTATCGGGAGGCCGTGACCCGCTGCGACTACCTGCGCAACCAGCGCAACGTGATCAGCAAGCGGATCGGCATGCTCATGGGCCAGGGCAAGCGGGACGAGGCGGAGGAGACCAAGAAGCAGGTCACCGCCATGGCCGACGAGATGAACGCCCTCACCGCCCGGGAGGACGAGCTCCAATCCGAGATCCGCAAGCGCATGCTGGTGATCCCCCAGATCATCGACCCCTCCGTGCCCATCGGGAAGGACGATTCCCAGAACGTGGAGATCGAGCGCTTCGGGGAGCCCGTGGTGCCCGACTGGCCCATCCCCTACCACACGGACATCATGGAACGGCTCCACGGCATCGAGCTGGACGCCGCCCGCCGCACCAGCGGCAACGGGTTCTATTACCTGTGCGGCGACATCGCCCGGCTCCAGAGCGCCATCCTCTCCTACGCCCGGGACTTCATGATCGACCGGGGCTACACCTACTACATCCCGCCGTTCATGATCCGTTCCAGCGTGGTGGACGGGGTCATGAGCTTCACCGAGATGGAAAACATGATGTATAAGATCGAGGGCGAGGACCTGTACCTCATCGGCACCAGCGAGCACTCCATGATCGGCAAGTTCATCAACACCTTCCTGGACGAGGACAGCATCCCCCAGCGGCTCACCAGCTACAGTCCCTGCTTCCGCAAGGAGGTGGGCGCCCACGGCATCGAGGAGCGGGGCGTGTACCGCATCCATCAGTTCGAGAAGCAGGAGATGATCATCGTCTGCAAGCCCGAGGAGAGCCCGAAGATGTTCGACGAGCTGTGGCAGAACACGGTGGACTTCTTCCGGTCCATGGACATCCCCGTGCGGACCCTGGAATGCTGCTCCGGCGATCTGGCCGATCTGAAGGTGAAGAGCCTGGACGTGGAGGCCTGGTCCCCCCGGCAGCAGAAGTACTTCGAGGTGGGCAGCTGCTCCAATCTGGGCGACGCCCAGGCCCGCCGCCTCGGCATCCGGATCAAGAGCAAGGACAAGCAGAAGGGCAACTACTTCGCCCACACCCTGAACAACACCGTGGTGGCCCCGCCCCGGATGCTGATCGCGTTCCTGGAAAACCACCTGCAGGCCGACGGCACCGTGACCATCCCCGAAGTTTTGCGGCCCTATATGGGCGGCAAGACCCATTTGGGATAAGACGGCCGCCGATATTGGGCCAGACCATTTGCGGCAACTGGTCTTAGGAGAGTATTGACAGGTAGAAATGGCGCTCCATGGCGCCATTTCTTTTTATTCTATGCCGCAAATTAGCCGTTTTTCCGGCCCATCGCATAGCGTACTATAGCTCGGGCACGGAGAAAACGGCTTCTGCCTCCCATCTTGGCGGCCTCGTTGGCTCGTGAGCGGCGGGTCTTTTTTTCTTTTTTGGCGCATAGGGTGAGGAGAAAAGAAACCCTATGGGAGGTCATAGCCATGGATGTGGAAAAGGTCAGTTTCAACGTGGATACCCTGTGCATGCGGCTGGAGGAGCAGGTGCCCATCGAGAGCGCCATCCCCCTGCCCCAGGGGCGGACCGCCGGGAGCGTGCTGTCGGTGACGCCCCAGCTGCAGATCCGGGAGGTGCGGGTCAGCGAGACCGGGGTCCGGCTCTCGGGCCAGCTCCAGCTCCATCTCATCGCGGAGACCGGGGAGCGGGTGCTGTTCTCCTTCGACGCGGCGGCGGAGTTCACCCACCTCATGAGCGCCCGGATCACAGAGGACGGCCTGCAGCCCCGTATCTACGGGCAGCTTTTGAAGTGCGCCTGCCACCGGGAGGACGACGGGCTGCGCCTCAGCGCGGTGCTGGATCTCAAGGTGTGGCTCATGGCGCCCCGGGAGATCGGGGCCGTGTCCGCCATCCGGGGGGCGGTGGGTCTGGAGAGCCGGGAGGAGATCATAGTCACCCGGCGGCGGTCGCTGCAGGGGGCCAAGGCCGTCCAGGTCCGGGACGAACTGGGGGTGGAAGCGGGCACCAACGTGCTGGAGGCGAAGGGCACGGTCCGCGTCCTCTCCGCCCGCCCGGCCGGGGAGGGCATGGCGCTGGACGGGGAGCTCTATTCCTCCCTGGTGCTGCTGGACCCGGAGGGACGGCTCCGGGAGATGCCCGTGCGCACCCCCTTCTCGGACACGGTGAAGCTGGAGGGGCCCGCAAACGGCAGCCCCGCCCTCAGCGCGGAGCTCACGGGCCTCACCGCCCGCACGGACGGGGAAGCGCTGTTTCTGAACGGGGACGTGTCGGTGTCCGCCTACGGGGGCGCGGAGAGCCGCCTGCGGGTCCTTTCGGACGCCTACGACGAGGGCGGTACCTTCCTCTGCCACCGGGAGGAGAAAACGGGGCTCATGTACCTGGGCCCGGTGCTGAAGGAGGAAACGGTGGAAGGCCCCCTCACGGTGCCCAACCACATGCCGGAGGTCCAGCAGGTCCTGTACAGCCGCGCCCTGCCCGCCGTCACGGGCCTGGAACCCACTGACAGCGGAACCCTTTTAGAGGGCGTGGCGCTGGTGACCACGGTGTACCGGTGCGACAGCGGCCTGCTGCACAGCTTCACGGGGGAGGTGCCCTTCTCCCTCACCCTGCCGGGCCAGGGGGACCTGGTGCTGCCCCTGTCCGCCGCGGCCTTCTCCACGGTCACGGGCCGGGGGCGGGTGCTGCAGGGACGGGTGGAGCTGCTTTTCTCCGGCGAGCAGTACGCCCAAAGCAGGATCGGCTACACCGACGACCTGCTGGCCGGGCCGGGGACCCAGCCGGGCCGGGGTATCCTCATCTACGCCCCGGACCCCGAGGAAAACCTGTTCACCGTGGGCAAGCGCTTCGGCATCCCCCAGGCCCGGCTCCGGGAGCTGAACGGAGAGCTGACGGAACCCTTTTCCGGGACGGAGCGAATACTCATCATCAAATGAGCAATATGAAAAAAGAGGCTTTATCGGCCTCTTTTTTCTGGTTTGGTTCAGTTCTTACTCGCAGTAGGGGTCGTTCCGATCCCGTCTCTGCTTCTGTTCCGTTTCCATCTGTCGGTCCTGTTCCTTGCGCTCGTTCCGGCTCTTTTTGTCCTTTTTGTTCTGATCGCCGGTATAGGAGCGTTCAAACTCATCGAAGAAAGACATCTCTTTACCTCCCGGTATTGTTCGGCTCATGGCCGACAAGGGTAGTGTGACCCGAATCGCCGGGGGTATGCTGGCAAAAATTGTTATTTGCCCCGCATCCTTTCGTCCTCCTCGATCTCAGCCTTCCAGTCGGCGGAAAGGGGCTCTGAGGCGCGCATCCGGCAGATGGTGTCGCTGACCACCCGATAGTTGAGCTCCGTGCCCCGGGTGTCGGACACGTACTTCACCGCCCGATCCCGGCGGATGCCGATGTCTTCCGCGGCGGAGATGGCGTCCATGTTGGCCCCCAGGAACAGGAATTCCCAGCCGTATTTCTCCTTCTGGCGCTCCACCATAGCCTTTACCTCCCGCCTGCCGTACCGATGGCTGGCGTTCTCCATGCCGTCGGTGGTGATGACGAAGATGGTCCGCTCCGGCACGTCCTCGGCCCGGGCGTACTTGTGCACATTCCCGATATGATGGATGGCCCCGCCCAGGGCGTCCAGGAGGGCCGTGCAGCCGCCGGGGGTGTAGTCCCGCCGGGTCAGGGGCTCCACCTCCTCGAGACGCGCCCGATCATGGATCACCCGGCTTTCATTGGCGAAGGCCACCGTGGACACATAGGCCGTCCCCGCCTCCCGGCGCTGCTTCTCGATCATGCTGTTGAAGCCGCCGATGGTGTCGCTCTCCAGGCCGCTCATGCTGCCGCTTTCGTCCAGAATGAACACCAGTTCCGTCAAACCCTTCTTCATATTCGTATCCTCCTCACAAAAAATGGTCACCGGGTTTTCTGACCCTGTGACCACAGTATAGGCTGTTTGAAAAAGAGTTTGGTCGCCTGCCGGGCGACAAATCAGCTCCCCAGCAGGGGCTGGTCGTAGGCGAAGAGGAGCTCGTTGACGGAAAGGACGCTGAAGATGCCCTTCTGGATGCATCCTTCCACGATGATGTCGAAAAGGAAGCTGTGGGAGAGGGTGTAGCCTGCCCGGGCCAAGAGGGATTGGGTCTCGGGCAGCGTCAGCTCCAGCGCCAGGGCGAAGGCCACGGCGGTGGTCTTGGAGGGCTTGTAGTGGGGGTCCGAACGGATCTTGGAGAAGAGCTTCCGGTCGATATTGGCCTTCTTGTAACACTCCACGTCCGTCAGGCCCTTCTCGTCGATGAGCCTGAGGAGGGTCTTGGAAAAGCCCTCGTCCAGCTTACGGAGCAGATCGTCCAGGTCCTGCGCCGCCGCCTGCTTCTCCAGGGTCGGCAGCTTCGGCTTCTTCGGGGCCGCCTGGTGCGCCGGCATGGACGCGGCAGAAGGTGCGAGACAGGCTTCCTCCGCCGCCGGGAGCTTGACCGCCTGGAAGGTGCCCGTGTCCGCCATGAACTCCCGAGGCTCCCGTGCCCAGCGGTTCGACTTCAGATTCCGGGGCCGTTTTTCCTCCGCTTCGGCGTAGGCGTCGTCGATGAAGCTCTGTACGTCCCCGAACCGGTCCCCGCCCAGGAGGAAGGCCGCCCGATCGAAGAGGACCAGGTAGACCGTCAGATCGTGGTCCTGCAAAAAGGCGGAGACGGTCTCCGTGGCCACCCGGAAGGCCTCCGCCTTGGGGTAGCCGTAGACGCCGCTGGAGATGAGGGGAAAGGCCACGGTCTCGCACCCATGGGACGAGGCCAGCTCCAAAGACCGGCGATAGCAGGAGCGAAGCAAATGCTCCTCCCCGTGATCGCCCCCGCGCCAGATGGGGCCCACGGTGTGGATGACGTACCTCGCCCGGAGGCGGTACGCCCCGGTGATCTTCGCCTCTCCCGTCCTGCAGCCGCCCAGGGTCCGGCATTCCGCCAAAAGCTCCGGCCCCGCAGCCCGGTGGATGGCCCCGTCCACCCCGCCGCCGCCCAACAGCGAAGGATTGGCCGCGTTGACGACGGCGTCCACGGTCATCCTGGTGATGTCGTTTCGAACCAATAAAAGAGGCATACCCGCCCTCCTTTGTGTTGATAGAACGAGTATACCTCTTTTTGGTTTTCAGTGCAACAGGGCTAAGCCCCGCAGTGAACGGCGATGGCCCGCGCCGCGAATTCCCCGGTGCCGGGGCCGCCCGTCTTGTCGATGTTCTCGGTCATGGACCCGCCCCCACCGTACATCTTGGAGAGGCCCAGCAGGATCTGGTCCGAGCAGGTGTAGAAGTGCTCCGTGATGTAGCCCTGGAGCCTGTTCACCAGGGCCTGGGCTTCGGCAGAAGCCGGGTCAGCGTCCCGAATGGCGCCGAATTCTCGGAAGATGTCCATCATGCCTGCACCCAGGGCAGCGTTGTCCTCCTTGGTGCGGCCCTTGGACTTCTGCTCATACTCCTGCCACTCCGGCGTCTGTCCCCAGGACGCCTTGGCCTCCCGGGCGTATTCGTCGATCTTCCGCGTGTCGAATGCTCTAAAATCCGTCAATGGTTTCACCCCCATTCCCTGTATTCCCTTGGCTAAGTCGATCAAGTTCTCTATGTGCTCCTTCTGCAGCTCCAGCAGCGCGATCTGCTGGTCCAACGCCTTGTTCCGGTCGAAGGTGGGGCTGTCCAATATGGCCCCGATGTCCTTCAGGGGGAACTGAAGCTCCCGAAAGAGCAGGATGCTTTGGAGCCGCACCAGCGACCCCTCGTCATAGAGCCGGTAGCCCGCCTCGGTGACCGACGCCGGTTTCAGGAGCCCCAACTGGTCGTAATGGTGCAGCGCCCGGACGCTGACGCCGGTCAGTTTGCTGACCTCATGAACGGTCATCATGGCGATCGCCTCCCTTCGACCCATAGTATAAACCCTGACGTTACGTCAGGGTCAAGCGTTTTTTTATCTTTTTACAGCAGGGGCAGGATCAGGCTGGTCACATAGGCCGCGGCGGTAGCGGCCAGGGCCACTTCGATGAGGGACCGGCGCTTGAGGCCCAGCAGCAGGGCGGTGACGAAGCCCACCGTGGAGCTGACGGGATCGCCGGCGGAGGTGAAGATGGCGGGGACGGTCATGGTTCCCAGGACCGCGAAGGGCATGTAGTGGAGGACCCCCAGGAGGAAGGGGTTGGTGATCTTTTTGCGGAAGAAAGCCAGGGGCAGCATGCGGATGAGGTAGGTGACGCCCGCCATGACCAGCAGATAGGGATACAGCTTCATGCTTCCCCCTCCCCCGCCTTGACAGGCTTGAGCCAGGCGGCGATACACCCCCCGATGACGGCGCTGATAATGATGACGAAGCCTTCAGAGAGGAAGCGGAACAGGGGCACGTACCGGAGGACCAGGCCCAACGATACGGCGGCGAAGATGGCCAGAAGCACCCCCCGATCCTCCAGCGCCCCGGGGACCAGGATGGCCATGAACATGCCGTAGATGGCGATGCCCAAGGCGGCGGACAGGGCGGCGGGCAGCAGCGCCCCCGCAAAGGCCCCCAGGGCCGTGCCCAATGTCCAGCCGATCCAGGGCAGGCACCCCAGGCCCATCATATAGGGAAAGGTCAAGAGGCCCTTACGGGTGGAGGACACGGCGAAGATCTCGTCGGTGACGAAGAAGGCCGCCAGCATCCGCTGCCAGAGGCAAAAAACCGGATGGAGCTTTTGGGTCAGGGTGACGCTCATGAGAGCGTAGCGCAGGTTGATGATGAACTCCGTCAACGCGAGCTCGATGAGAAGCCCGCCCGCCGCCATGACCGTGACGCCAGCCACCTGGCCCGCGGAGGTCAGGTTGGTGCCGGAGAGGATCACCAGCGTGAGACCCGGAATGCCCTGCTTCACCGCCCAGATGGCGAAGCCGAAGGACACGGACAGATACCCCAGCCCGATGGGCAGCCCGTCCCGCAGTCCTTCCTTGTATCCGTATGCCTCCATGACGCTCTCCTTACGAAAAATATGTGTCAGTATACGACAGTGGGGCGAAAAACGCAAGAGAAAAGCGCAGAAAAGCGACGGTTTTGTTGAGACCGTATGGAAAAAGGACGGCGGAGCCATCCTATGGGCGAGGTGATGAAAACATGAAACTGACACAAAAGGAATCCATGCTGCTGCAGGATCTCAAGACTTCCGAGGAGATCTGCATCGAGAAGTACGGCCAGTACGCCCAGAAGGCGGAGGACCCGGCCCTGGCGGACCTGTTCTTGACCATCCGGACCAAGGAGGAGGAGCATCTCAAGACCATCCGCAGCCTGATGGACGGCACGGTGCCCATGATGTCCGGCGGGCAGCAAAGCCAGCAGAGCGGCCAGAGCTGCCAGCCCGGAGACGGAAAGGCCGCTGAAAAGTCCCACAGCAAGACCGACGAGTATCTCCTGAAGGACGCCCTGGACACGGAAAAGCACGTGTCCAGTGTGTACGACACCTGCATCTTCGAGTTCACCGACGCCGGCGCCCGCTCTGCCCTGAACCACATCCAAAAGGAGGAGCAGGAGCACGGGCAGATGCTGTACGACTACATGAGTACCCACGGCATGACAGCGTGACCCCATAGAAGGCGATCCCCTCCGAAACCGAGAGGGGATCTTTTTCTCTTTGCGCCTCAGGCGCCCATATGCAGAGAGAGAGTCTTTGTCTTTTCCTTTTTCTTTTTCTTTGTCTTTTTCTTTTTCTTTGTCTTTGTCTTCCTCCGATACGGTGGGTTTTCTTCCCGATACGGAAGGGTTATTTCCCCGTATTGGGGAATTGACAGCCGACCCGTTTTCTTCCTATAATAGGCAAGAAACCTTTGGCAAAGGAGGTCTTTGGATATGGCAAAAGAGATCACCCGGAGCGAGGCCTGGGACCTGCTCACGAAATACAATCAGGAGCCCTTTCATCTGCAGCACGCCGAAACGGTGGAGGCGGTCATGGGCTGGTACGCCGACAAGCTGGGCTATGGGGACGAAAAGGATTTCTGGAAGCTGGTGGGGCTGCTGCACGATCTCGATTACGAGCAGTGGCCGGAGCAGCACTGCGAGAAGACCCGGGAGATCATGGAGGGGCTCGATCTCGATCCCCGGCTCATCCGGGCCATCGTGAGCCACGGCTACGGCCACCGCAACGACGTGAAGCCGGAGCACGAGATGGAGAAGGTGCTCTACGCCACGGACGAGCTCACGGGCCTCATCGGGGCCGTGGCCATCATCCACCCCAACAAGAAGGTGAACGAGGTGAGCCTCAAGTCCCTGAAGAAGAAGTATAAAACGCTGAACTTCGCCGCCGGCTGCTCCCGGGACGTGATCGAGAAGGGGGCGGACATGCTGGGCTGGCCCCTGGAACAGCTCCTTGCGGACACCCTGGACGCCATGAAGGCATACGAGGCACAGCAGGATGCGTAAGGAATTTCAGGACATTTTAACCGCGGTCCAGGCAGGCCGGGAAGCGGACCTTGTGCGCACCGTGAACGGGCAGCCCGTCGTCCGCCGGTTCCTGCCCCCGGAACGGCTCGTTTTGCTGGGGGGCGGCCACGTGTCGCTGGCCCTCTATGAGGCGGCGCGGAAGGTGGGCTTCGCGGTGAGCATGGCGGACGATCGGCCCGCTTTCGCCAGCTACACCCGGTTCCCGGAGGCCCGGGAAGTGGTCTGCGACAGCTTTGAAAACGCCCTGCCCCGGCTCCATATCGGCGCGGGGGATTTCGTGTGCGTGCTGACCCGGGGCCACAGGGACGACGTGACCTGCATGAAGTATCTGCTGCAGGGGAACGAGCCGCGGTACCTGGGCATGATCGGCTCCCACCGGCGGGTGAAGGGGCTCTTCGATCTTTTGGCCGAGGAGGGGTTCGACAGGGACCGTATCTCCCGTGTCCACGCGCCCATCGGCCTTTCCATCGGGGCGGTGACCCCGGCGGAGATCGCCGTGTCCATTTTGGCGGAGCTGATCGCCGTCCGGCACACCCTGTCCGCAGGCGAAGGCGTATTGCCCCAGCAGAACACGGACCTGGACGCCCTGCGCTTCCTCGCGGACGATTCCCGGCCCGCCGCATTGCTGCTGGTGCTCTCCGCCAAAGGGTCCACCCCGGTGAAGGGCGGGGCCCTCATGGGCACGGACAAGGTGGGGAACGCGGCGGGGACCATCGGCGGCGGCTGTGGGGAGAACCAGGCCATCCTGGCAGCCCGGCGGCTCATCGGCACGGGCCGGAGCCGGGTGGTCACCGTGGACATGACCGGCGACGTGGCGGCCATGGAGGGCATGGTCTGCGGCGGCACCATGGACGTGCTGATAGAGGACCTGCCGATCGAAGGAGCGTAGTATGGAGGATATGTTTTCCCGGACTCGGATGCTGCTGGGAGACGAAGCCATGGAACGGCTGCGCCGGGCGCGGGTAGCCGTGTTCGGCATCGGCGGCGTTGGCGGCCACGCGGTGGAGGCCCTTGTCCGCAGCGGCGTGGGGGCCCTGGACCTGATCGACAGCGACCGGGTGGCCCTCTCGAACCTGAACCGGCAGATCATCGCCACCCGGGACACCCTGGGGATGCTGAAGGTGGAAGCGGCGAAAGCCCGGGCGCTGAGCATCAACCCGGACTGCCAGGTGCAAACCTATCCCCTCTTCTATCTGCCGGAAACGGCGGACCGGTTCGATTTTACCCAATACGATTATGTGGTGGACGCCATCGACACCGTGGCCGGGAAGCTCCAGCTCATCGAGGCGACCAAGGCGGCGGGGGTGCCCGTCATCTCCTCCATGGGCGCCGGGAACAAGCTGGACCCCACGGCCTTTCGGGTGGCGGACATCGCCGAGACCTCCGTGTGCCCCCTGGCCCGGGTCATGCGCCGGGAGCTGAAAAAGCGGGGCATCGACCGCGTGAAGGTGGTCTACTCCACGGAACCGGCCCTCTCCCCCGCCCCTGCGGACGAAGAGACCCACCGCCGGGCCACCCCGGGCAGCACCGCCTTCGTGCCGGCCGTGGCGGGGCTCATTTTGGCAGGAGAAGTAATTAAGGATATAATTAAAATACGCACCTTTTCTTGAAAGAAAAGGTGCTGCCAAAAGAACTTTATTCGAAATAAGCTGTTTGTTTACGAAGCCTATTTATCCCAATAGGCTTTTCTTTTTGCGCCGCTTTTTCTTTTCACCTGAAAAGAAAAAGCGGCAAAAGAAATCCCTTTATAACAACAGCTCCGCGATCTGTACGGCGTTGGTGGCCGCGCCCTTGCGGACCTGGTCGCCGCAGCACCAGAGGTTCAAGCCCCGGTCGGAGGTGAGGTCCTCCCGGATCCGGCCCACGAAGACCAGATCCTGGTCCGAGGTATCGAGAGGCATGGGGTACACGTGATTGGGAAGATCGTCCGCCAGTTTGCAGCCGGGGGCGGCGGCGATAAGGGCCTTCGCCCGGTCCACGGAGATCTTTTCTTTGGTGCGCAGCACCACGGACACGCTGTGGGACCGAAGCACCGGCACCCGGACGCAGGTGCAGCTCACCTTCATCTCCGGCAGGTGCAGGATCTTGCGGCCCTCGTTCTGCATCTTCATCTCCTCGCTGGTGTAGCCCAGATACTGCTCGGACCCGATCTGGGGGATCACGTTATAGGCGATCTGGTGGGCGAAGGCCTTGGGCGCGTACGCTTCGCCCTTGAGGCCCGCCTCCACCTCCTCGGTGAGCTCCCGCATGCCCGCCACGCCCGCGCCGCTGACCGCCTGATAGGAGGAGGCGATCATGGTCTCGATGGGGCTCTCCTTGGCGAGCGGGGCCACGGCCACCAGGGTGACGATGGTGGTGCAGTTGGGGTTCGACAGGATCCCCTTGTGCCATTTGGCGTCCTCGGGGTTGATCTCAGGCACGATCAGCGGCACGTCCTCCCGAAGCCGGAAGGCGCTGGAATTGTCCACGAACACGGCCCCCGCGTCCAGGATGCAGGGCGCAAACCGCTGGGCGATATCGTTCTCCGCCGCACCCAAAACGAGATCGAGGCCCTGAAAGGCGTTTTCCTTCGCTTCCGCGATAGGCACCGGCTCCCCCTTGAACAGAACGGTCTTGCCGGCGCTGCGGGCGCTGGCCAGGGGGCGGATGCTTTTCACGGGGAAGTTTCGCTCCGCCAGTATCTTCAGCATCTCCTGGCCCACCGCGCCGGTGGCGCCCAGGACGCCTACGTTCATTTCCTTCATTGGTCCATTCCTCCCCTATCCTGTGGGTTTAGTATATTATCGCACCGCCCATCCCGGTGCGCAAGGGTGAAAATGCAAACGAAGCGTGAAGAATGGCGCTTGTCAAACCCGGCTCAGCATGGTAGCATAGACCCATGGAATGGGATGCGCTGTACACCGTCGCCACATTGGACCGGACCGTGCCCCTGGACGAGTTCCGGCAGGGCCTGGTGGACGTGCCCCGGTTTTCGGGGTACTGCCGGGACTGCCCCGACTATGGGCAGACGTGGTCCTGCCCGCCCTTTGGATTCGACCCCGCGGCGGTTTGGGAACAGTATGACGCCATCCGCCTCTATGCCCGAAAGCTGGTCTTTGCCAAGGATCGGCTGTTCCCCGGGGAGCGCCGCGCCTTCGAGCAGGAAGCGCTGCCCAAGATCAAGGCGGACCTGGCCCGGGAGCTGCTGGCTATGGAGGCCGAGACCCCCGGGAGCCTGGCCCTGTTCGCGGGAAAGTGCGACCTGTGTCCCGTCTGCGCCCGGACGGAGGGGCAACCCTGCCGGACGCCCGACAGGATGCGGTACTCCATCGAAGCCCTGGGCGGCGACTGCGGCGGGGCCCTGGAACGGTATTTCGGAGAAACCCTGCAATGGGCCAGCGGGAACCGGCTGCCGGAGCAGATCATTTTGCTGGGCGGGCTGCTGCTGCCCCAGAAGAAATAAAGGAGGCGCCTATGACGAACCCGATCCCTACCCTCCCAAAAGAGGATTACGAGGAGCCCAACTGCGTCCTGTGCATGGATCAGGACCGGCCCGCGCCCATCCCCCAGCGGCGGGTCCGGGAGAAGCTGGACGAATATATGAGCCGCCGGGACTACGCGGGGGCGGAGCGGCATCTTAACTACTGGCTGGCGGAGGCCCGGCAGAACGGGGACCTGCGGGGCGAGTTCTTCGTCCGGGGCGAGTTGATGGGTCATTACCGGAAGGTGGGCAACAAGGAGCAGGCCATCCTGAACGCCAACGAAAGCCTGAATCTCATCGAACGGCTGGGCTTTGAAAACACCCTCTCCGCCGGCACCGCCTATGTGAACGCCGCCACGGTCTACGACGCTTTCGGCATGCCCGAGCGGTCCATCGAGCTCTTTGAAAAGGCCAAGGCCGTCTACGAGGGGAACCTGCCCGAAACCGATGGGCGGCTGGGCGGCCTATACAACAACATGGGCCTGGCCTACATGGCCCTCAAACGCTTCGGGGAGGCCTACGAAGCCTTTCTGAAGGCCCTGGAAATTATGGGCAAGGTGGAGCACGGGGCTCTCGAGCAGGCCATCACCTATCTGAACTTAGCCAACGCGGTGGAGCTGGAGCACGGCCTTGAAAAGGGGGAACAGAAGATCGAGCAATATTTGGACAGGGCCGCCGCCCTGCTGGACGAGCCGACCCTGCCCCGGGACGGGTACTACGCCTTCGTGTGCGAGAAGTGCGCCCCCACCTTCGACTACTACGGCTACTTCCTGGTGGCCGACGATCTCAACGAAAGGGCCAAAGCGATCTATGAACGGGCTTGAGCTTTCCCGGACGTTTTACGAGGAATACGGCGCGCCCATGCTCCGCGAGCAGTTTCCCGCGGCGGAAAAGCTGATCGCCGTGGGCTTGATCGGCAGCGGGTCCGAGTGTTTGGGCTTCGACGACGAGATCAGCCGGGACCACGATTTCGAGCCCGGGTTCTGCCTGCTGCTGCCGGACGAAAGCATCCTGGATCGGCGGACCGCCTTTCTGATGGAGCGAGCCTACGCCAAGCTCCCCAGGGAGTTCATGGGGTTCCGGCGCAGCGCCGTCGCTCCCGTGGGCGGTGCCCGGCACGGGGTCCTGCGGACGGCGGATTTCTTCCGGGAGAAGGTGGGCGCCCCCGACGGCGTGCTCACCGTGGACCAGTGGCTGAAGCTCCCCCAGCAATCGCTGCTGGAGGCCACGGGCGGAGAGATCTTCCGGGACGATCTCGGGGAGGTCAGCGCCATTCGCGCCGCCCTGTCGGCCATGCCGGAGGACGTGCGCCGAAAGCGGCTCAGCGGTCATCTGCTCCTCATGGCTCAGGCGGGCCAGTATAACTACCTCAGGTGCTTGCAGCACGGGGAGAGCGCGGCGGGGCAGCTGGCGGTAAACGAGTTCGTCAAGAGCTGCATCGAGGTGGTCTTCCTGCTGAACCGGGCCTACGCCCCCTACTATAAGTGGAGCTTCCGCGCCCTGCGGCGGCTGCCCAAGCTGTCCCTGACGGCAGAGACCTTGGAATATCTGCTGACCACGGGGAACGATCCGGAGCTGGCGGAATCGAAATACGACATGATCGAGAGCACCGCCGCGGACATCATCGACGAGCTCCAGGACCAGGGCCTCACCAAGGCCGTCTGCGGCGATCTCGAGAAGCACGCCTATTCCGTCAACGACGGCATCGAGGACGGAGATATTCGAAACCTCAATATACTATACACGATCTAAAGGAGAATCCTCATGAAGATACAGGGCTTACAGAAGATGACGCTGCTGGACTTCCCCGGTCGGGTGGCCTGCACCGTGTTCCTGGGCGGCTGCGATTTTCGCTGCCCCTTCTGCCACAACGGGGAGCTGCTGGACGGCTCCGCCCCGGCGGTGATGGACGATCAGGAGCTCCTTCGGTTTTTGAAGGGCCGCCAGGGGCTGCTGGACGGGGTGGCTGTCACCGGCGGCGAGCCCCTGCTCCGCAAGGACCTGCCAGACCTGCTTCGGTCTATCCGGGAGCTGGGCTTCGCTGTGAAGGTGGACACCAACGGCAACCATCCGGACGCCCTGGAAGCGCTGCTGCGGGAAGGACTGGTCGACTACGTCGCTATGGACGTCAAGAACAGCCCTGAGAAGTACGCCCTGACCGCGGGCCTCGAGCGAATGGACCTTGCCCCCATCCGCCGGAGCGTGACGCTGCTGATGGACAGCGGCGTCCCTAACGAGTTTCGGACCACGGTGGTGGACGAGCTCCACAAGGCGGAGGATTTCGAGGCCATAGGCCGGTGGATCGCCGGGGCGAAGGCCTACTTTTTGCAGCCGTTCACCGATCGGGATTCCGTGCCCTTCGCGGGCCTGCACGCGCCCACAAGGGAGAATTTGGAAAAATACGCATCTATTGCAAGGGTATACGTACCCTATACATCCATTCGCGGCCTATAATCGGGCTTTTTGGGAAAACACCTCTGCATACTGTGCCGTATAAATACAAGATATTGTGTGATTTGTTAACAAACGGCACAAGATATTGACACAGCACCACAAGATATGGTAGAGTAGCCATGCTCGGGTGTTGCGGCCGCATGCGGCTGCGCCCCATCAGATTTTTGAAATATACAACAGGAGAAACACCTATGTACCAAGTCAAAAAGCGTGACGGACAGATCACCGAATTCACCATCAGCAAGATCACCGGCGCCATCACCAAGGCGTTCGTGGCGCTGAACAAGGCCTATCATCCCAGCGTGATCGACCTTTTGGCCCTGCATGTGACCGCGGACTTCGAGAACAAGATCCATGACGGCTGCATCGCCGTGGAGGACATCCAGGACAGCGTGGAAAAGGTGCTGTCCGAAAGCGGCTACGCGGACGTAGCCAAGGCCTACATCCTCTACCGCAAACAGCGGGAGAAGATCCGGAACGTGAACTCCGCCCTCCTCAACTACAAGGACCTGGTGGACAACTATCTGAAGATCGCCGACTGGCGGGTGAAGGAGAATTCCACCGTCACCTACTCCGTGGGTGGCCTCATCCTCTCCAACTCCGGTGCCATCACCGCCAACTACTGGCTCACCGAGATCTATGATCCGGAGGTGGCCGAAGCTCACCGCAGCGCGGCCATCCACCTTCACGATCTTTCCATGCTCACGGGCTACTGCGCGGGCTGGAGTTTGAAGCAGCTCATCCAGGAGGGCCTGGGCGGCGTGCCCGGGAAGATCACCTCCTCCCCCGCCAGCCACCTGTCCACTCTCTGCAACCAGATGGTCAACTTCCTGGGCATCATGCAGAACGAGTGGGCCGGCGCTCAGGCTTTCTCCTCCTTCGATACCTACCTCGCGCCCTTCGTGAAGATCGACAACCTCTCCCAGAAGGAAGTGAAGCAGTGCGTCCAGAGCTTCATCTACGGCGTGAATACCCCGAGCCGCTGGGGCACCCAGGCGCCCTTCTCCAACATCACCCTGGACTGGACCGTGCCCAAGGACCTGGAAAACCTCCCCGCCATCGTGGGCGGCAAGGAGATGGACTTCACCTACGGCGACTGCAAGAAGGAAATGGACATGGTGAACAAGGCGTTCATCGAGGTCATGATCGAGGGCGACGCCAACGGCCGGGGCTTCCAGTACCCCATCCCCACCTATTCCATCACCCGGGACTTCGACTGGAGCGAGACTGAGAACAACAAGCTCCTGTTCGAAATGACCGCCAAGTACGGCACGCCCTACTTCTCCAACTACATCAACTCCGATATGGAGCCCAGCGACGTGCGGTCCATGTGCTGCCGCCTCCGGCTCGACCTCAGAGAGCTTCGCAAGAAGTCCGGCGGCTTCTTCGGTTCCGGCGAAAGCACCGGTTCCGTGGGCGTGGTCACCATCAACCTGCCGAGGCTGGCGTACCTCGCTTCCGACGAGAAGGACTTCTACGCCCGGCTGGACAAGATGATGGACATCGCCGCCCGCAGCCTCAAGACCAAGCGGACTGTCATCACCAAGCTCCTGGACGCGGGCCTCTACCCCTACACCAAGCGGTATCTGGGCACGTTCAACAACCACTTCTCCACCATCGGCCTCATCGGCATGAACGAGGTGGGCCTGAACGCCAAGTGGCTCAGGAAGGATCTGACCCATCCCGAGACCCAGCAGTTCGCCAAGGACGTGCTGAACCACATGCGGGAGCGCCTCTCCGACTACCAGGAGAAGTACGGCGACCTCTACAACCTGGAGGCCACGCCGGCGGAATCCACCACCTATCGCTTCGCCAAGCACGACAAGGAGGAGTTCCCCGACATCATCACCGCCAACGAGAACGGCACACCCTACTACACCAACTCCTCCCACCTGCCCGTGGGCTACACGGAGGACGTGTTCTCCGCCCTGGACATCCAGGACGATCTGCAGACCCTCTACACCTCCGGCACCGTGTTCCACGCCTTCCTGGGCGAAAAGCTCCCCGACTGGAAGGCCGCCGCGAACCTGGTGCGGAAGATCGCCGAGAACTACAAGCTCCCCTACTACACCCTGTCCCCCACCTACTCGGTGTGCAAGGACCACGGCTACATCACGGGCGAGCACTTCACCTGCCCCGTCTGCGGCCAGAAGACCGAGGTTTACAGCCGCATCACCGGCTACTATCGGCCTGTGCAGAACTGGAACGACGGCAAGGCCCAGGAGTTCAAGGATCGGAAGGTCTACAACATCGGCCGGTCCGTGCTGACCCACGTAGGACCCAAGCCCGAGGGTGAGCCCGCGGAGAAGCCCGTGTTCGCCGCCCCGGCGGAGGAGGTCAAGGCCGAGCCCGCGGCGGAAGCGAAGGAAGCCAACCCCGGCATCCTGCTGTTCAAGACGCCCACCTGCCCCAACTGCAAGCTGGCCATGGCGCTCCTCGATAAGGCGGGCGTCGCCTACACGCCGCTGAACGCCAATGAGAACAAGGAGCTGGTAAACCAGTACGGCGTGAAGCAGGCCCCCACCCTGGTGCTCATCGGTGAGGACGGGTTCACCTCCTTCCGCGGCGTCAGCGACATCAAGGGCTGGCTCATGGGGAAGAAATAAGGAATCTATTGAAAGCCTGATCCCTTTTCTTGAAAGAAAAGGGACCCAAAAGAACTTTGAGAAGGGGTTGCTGTTTGGTATGCAGCCCCTGATCCCTTCTTAAGTTTCTCTTTTTCCGCGCCTTTTTCTCTTTGTCTAAAGAGAAAAAGGCGCAAAAAATAAACTTTGGAGACTAACCTATGTACGACCTTATCGTCATCGGCGGCGGCCCGGCGGGTATGACCGCGGCCCTTTATGCCCTTCGCAACGGAAAATCCGTGCTGGTGCTGGAAAAGCACGGCTTCGGCGGGCAGATCACCTACTCCCCCAAGGTGGAGAACTACCCGGGCACCATCCAGATGAGCGGCAACGAGTTCGCCGACAAAATGCTGGAGCAGATCCTGGCCCTGGGCGCCGAGGTGGAGCTGGAGAAAGCCGTGGCCGTGGAAGAAAAGGACGGCCACAAGCTGGTGCGGACCGAAGAGGGAAACGCTTTCGAATCCATGGCCGTGGTCATCGCCACGGGCGTGAAGCACCGGATGCTGGGCCTCCCCGGCGAAAACGAGCTGGTGGGCAACGGCATCTCCTTCTGCGCCGTGTGCGACGGCGACTTCTTCTCCGGCCAAACCGTCTGCGTGGCGGGCGGCGGCAACTCCGCGCTCCAGGAGGCGATCCTGCTGGCGGAGAAGTGCAGCAAGGTCATCATCCTGCAGGACCTGCCCCAGCTCACCGGGGAGGAGACCCTGCAGAAGATCCTCCGAAGCCGCAGCAACGTGACGATCGAGACTAACCGGAAGATCGTGGGCGTCCAGGCAGGCGACGAAGGTTTGACCGGCGTCACCGTGGAGAATAGGCTCACCGGCGAACAGCGGACCATCCCCGCCGACGGCCTGTTCATCGCCATCGGCCTCATTCCCGAAAACGGCCCCTTCGCCGACCTCGCGGACCTGAACAGCTACGGCTACTTCGCCTCCGGGGAGGACTGCACGACCCGGACGGAGGGCGTATACGTGGCCGGGGATTGCCGCTCCAAGTCCATCCGTCAGCTCACCACCGCCTGCGCCGACGGCGCCGTGGCCGCCCTGGCCGCGTGCCGGTACGTGAACGAACGAAAATAAAAAGCATATATTTATGCCGCTTTCTTCTCTTCGGTGAAGATAAGAAAGCGGCGCAAAGAAGAGAAGCTTAAGAGGATAATGAGAATTATCTCTTAAGCTTTTTTCGTTGTATGCAGCTTAGTATCAAAAGCAGGAACGCCGCGCCCAGGAGCACCCCGGCAAAGTCGATGCACACATCCCTGAACTCGCAGGACCGGCCGGGCACGAAGGATTGATGTACTTCATCCAGGACCGCCCGGGCCGCGCCAAGACCCAGAGCCGCCGGGAACCCTTTGCGGGGCGGCAGATCCGCTGAGAAGGCGGCGAAGGATAATAATCCCAGCACGGCGAAGATGAGAAAATGAGCTAACTTGCGCACCGCGAAGGACCAGGCCTCCATCCGTTGCAGCTGCGCCTCCGGGGACAGGCTCGAAAAGCTCCTGTCGAAGTGGTCGATCAGCCATGCGACCACCCGACCGGAGGTCCGATCGGAATCGTCGGCCGCCTGGGCGGAGAAATGGAAGATGACCGCCATCCAGGCGATCACCAGCGCCCAAAGCGCCAGGCGCAGCCAAAGCTTGCGACGGTCCTTCATAGCCTCCCCCTTCCCGCGATTTGCCCCATTATACCGAAGAAAGGGTCCCTTGGCAACCCCGTCACTGCATCCGGTACCGGTCCTCCAGCAGCGGCTGGCAGTAGGCGTAGAGCGCTTCCAGGGAGACGAAGCGATACAGTATCCCCGTCGCCAGCTTGACGCAGGAGATCAGCTTGTTCCTGTGATCGATCCAAATATCCACGGTCCCTGCTTCCATAGCATCCCCTCCTTATCTATAAGACGCCGCAGAGGGGCAAATGGTTGCATAAAAAAAAGACGGTCGCCCGTCTTTTTATACCGTTCTCACGTGCTCTTCCAGCTTCTTCTTCACCCGCTGGATGGCGTTGTCGATGGATTTGGGGGGCTTTTGGAGCAGCTGGCCGATCTGCTGGTAGGACAGGCCCTTGAGGTACAGACCCAGCACCTGCTTTTCCAGGGTTGACAGCTTCTCCTGGATATCCCGGGCCATGGCCTCCATGTTCTCCTGGCCGATGAGCATCTCCTCCGGGTCCGAGACGCCCATGCCTGAGAGAACGTCCATCAGCGTCCGATCCGTGGACCCCGGCTCGTAGACCGGCTGGTTCAAGGATACGTAAGTGTTCAGGGGCTGGTGTTTCTTGCGGGTGGCGCCCTTGATGGCGGTCAATATCTGGCGGGTGATGCACAGCTCCGCAAAGCTCCGAAAGGCGGCGTTCTTGGCCCCGTCGTACTCGCACACGGCCTTATAGAGGCCCAGCATCCCCTCCTGGACCAGGTCCTCGTTGTCCGCGCCCACCAAAAAGAAGGTGCGGGCCCGCGCCCGTACCAGGGGCTTGTATCGGTCGTACAGCTCCCACTCCGCTTCCTCGTCCCCCTGGCGAAGGAGGGCAAGAAGCGTTTCGTCGCTTCTGCGTTTCGTTTCCATATCACGCCTTGACCTGCTCTTGCCGCCGCTTCTCGAACAGCAGGATGCCCGCGGCCACCCCCGCGTTCAGGGAGTCCACGTGACCTCCCATGGGGATGGAGACGAGGTAGTCGCACCGCTCCCGCACCAGCCGGGAAAGGCCCTCGCCCTCGTTGCCGATGACCAGGGCGAAAGCGCCGGTCATGTCCTGCCGGTACATGCTCTCCCCCTCCATGTCGGCTCCGGCGATCCAGAGCCCCGCGGCCTTCAGCTCCTCCAGGGCGGCGGAGATGTTCACCACCCGGGCGATGAGCATATGCTCGCTGGCCCCGGCGCTGGCCTTCACGGCGGCGGCGGTGACGGGCGCGCTCCTGTGCTTGCCCAGGATGACCCCGTGGGCCCCGGCGCAGTCGGCGCTGCGGATGATGGACCCCAGGTTGTGGGGATCCTCCACCCCATCCAGCACCACCACGAAGGGCTTCTCTCCCTTTTCCGCGGCCAGGGCAAGGATATCCGACACCTCGCAGTATTCCACGCCCGCGGTGTAGGCCACGATCCCCTGATGGTTGGCGGTCTTGCCGCCGTGACCGAAGGGCAGGCATACCTCGTCCAGCTTCTTGCGGATCACCTCATGGACGATGACCTTGGCTTCCTTGGCCAGGGCGACGATCTCCCGCAATGACCCGTCGGGCTCGGTCTGAACCAAAATTTTATCGATGCTGCGGCCTGCCTTCACCGCCTCTTTCACCGCATTGCGGCCGTAGATCAGGAACGGAAGCTCGTCCGGCTCCTTCTCCTCCAGCTGCACGGAGGCAGGGGCCATGAGCTTGCCGGTCTTCTCCCGGCGGGGCTTGTCGTCCCCGTAGGCGTAGGGCTTGCCGCCCCGGTCCGAGCGCTGGCCGCGCAGGCCGCTGCCCTTGGCGCGATCGGTTCCTTCCCGGCGCTCGCCGGTATATTTCTGACGGCCGCGGCCGCCCTCGTCGGTATTCTTTCTGAATGCCATGTTCACGCTTCCTTTCCTGTTTCTTCGTTGACTTGAACGGCGACGGCCATGAGCTCGTCCACCCGTTCCTCCCGGCCCAGGACCCACAGATGCCCCAGCAGGGTCTCCAGGCCCGTGGCCACCCGATAGTCCGTCACGTTGGCGTTTTTGGGCACGGTGCCGCTGTGGGCGTTCCGGCCCCGCCGGTAGATCGACAGCTCCTCCGCCGTGAGCAAGGGCTCCATGGCAAAGAACGCCCGGGCCTGCCCCTGGGCGCAGACCATCCTGGCCGAAAGGAGATGGAGGTTGTGGACCGTTTCGGGGCGGGTGTGGATGAGATAGGCCCGCACGTAGAGATCGTAGATCGTGTCCCCTACGTAGGCCAGGTTCAGAGCCGGTATCTGCCGGGGGTCCTCCACCGGGTAGCCAAGGGCCCGGCTCATGCGCTGCTGGGTGGTCAATTCCATGCGGGTATGACGTCCTCCCTGTTGGCTTCTCCCGGCGTGGGATACACCGCGTAGCCCCAGCTGCCGTCGGCCGCCCGGGCATAGGTCACGTCCGGCTCCAAAGCGGGCACCTCCACGCTGTCCAGAAGGTTGTAGTTGGCGTCCACCAGCAGCAGCGATTCCCCGTAGCGGCTGAGGCCGAAGCCGGTGCAGAGGGGTTCGGCGTCCGCCGCCTCGCTGCCGCCGGTGAAATAGATGAGCAGATACCCGCCCGGCTCCAAAGATACGTCGGGCAGGGTGAACTTGTAGCTCTGCTTGGGGTTGTCCGTGAGGCCGTAGCCCTTCAGGGACAGGGTATGGCCGGTGCCGTTGTAGAGCTCCACCCAGTCGGGCGTATCCAGCGTCTCCGACACCAATGACTCGTGGTTGGCGGTGCAGATCTCGTTGATGATCAACGTGCCGCCGGAGGCCCCCGCCCTGAGATACTGCCAGAGCAGCAAACCCACGCCGCCCATGAGCAGGAAGGTGATCAGCAGCCCCAAAGGCAGCCGAAGATCCGGCCCCCCGCGGCGGCCGCTGAATTCCTCCTCGAAGGATGGCACGTCCGCCGGTGCGCCTTCCCCCTCTTCCGGGGAGAGCAGGTCTATATCGTTCGTATCCTCGCGTTTCATGGAGGTTAGTATATCATGGATCGGCCGGATTGGGAACAGGCCCGCCGCATATTTTTTCACGGATGAAGGGGAAAAACTTGCGCAAGCGGCATCGAGTCGCTATAATATATACATTATGGGGGAAAGGAGGTCCGTATATCCATGGTCAAGACCGCAAAATTCGGCGGTTCGTCCCTGAGCGACGCCGCGCAGTTTAGGAAGGTCGCCGCCATCGTCCGCGCCGACCAAACGCGCCGGTTCATCGTGGTCAGCGCGCCGGGCAAGCGCTTTTCGGGAGACGACAAGATCACGGACCTGCTCTACCGGTGCGCCGCCCTGGCCGGCCGGC
>Ga0310697_10001096_pt1 | contig 33061 bp, 51 predicted proteins | sample 172DNAGHGlowgp2_FD_203883 | JGI IMG/M metagenome (GOLD analysis project Ga0310697, IMG submission 203883) | Sheep rumen microbial communities from Palmerston North, Manawatu-Wanganui, New Zealand - 1728 DNA GHGlow gp2 (v2) (version 2) | ecosystem: Host-associated > Mammals > Digestive system >... | reverse complement strand
TATTCACGTATCAATCCATGTTCAATTGATAATCTACTTCCTTTATCATTAGATCCAAATTTATATGTTACAAAATCACCTTCACCTTGTCCTTGTTTATGAGTTAAATGAAAATACTTTTTAAGCCATTTCATTTTTAAATCTTCACCCCAATCTTCTTTTTTAAGCGTATCTGTGATTTTACTATCAGGATTCAATTTAAGTTTTTCTATAATAAAATTATCTATATGTTTCATAATATTCTAATTCAATTTTAATTTTTCATTCTTTTTCATTCCTATATGCCATGCACCACATACTTTGCATACATATGATGTATATTTATATAATTTATATTTTTTTATATATTTGTCTGTTTCTTCTTTACATTCAAATTTCTTTTTAGGTTTCCATTCGCCATCTTTTTTAGCATAATGCTCACGTTTAATAATATGCTTATTACAATCAGATCTTGGTTTAACTATCAAATTATTTATTTATGATATATTTGGTAAACCTCTATATATTAATTTAATTAAAAATCAACTATGACAAATTTAGGTAATTTATCTTTAGGCATATTATCACATTTATAAAACATATCTTCATAATTTATTTCTACATCATTTTCCCATCCTGATAAATCTACATTTAATTTATAGCATTCTTCAAACATACCTTCAACTGAATCACCCATATCTGTTACATCCCATTCATCTAATCCTTTACCTGTAAATTTTATACATTTAAAAAACATATAACTCATATTGTTAACATTACCAACATCCCAATTAGAAAAATCACAATTTAAATTTGTACATCTACTAAACATATGATGCATATCTAAAACACTTTCAACATTCCAGTTTTCAATATTTTTATCATTTAATGAAGAACATCCTATAAACATTCCTGGCATATATCTACAAGAATCAACATGCCATTTATCTAATCCTTTGCCAGTAAATGCAGTACATCCACCAAACATTCTTCCCATGTTTTCAACATTATCTACTTTCCATTTTGATAAGTCGCAATCAAAGTTGTCACACCCAGCAAATAAAAAAAACATATTATGACAATTACTAACATCCCAATTTGATATATCAATATTTTGAACATTTAAATTTCTGAATAAGCCATTTAGTCGTTTATTATTTACATTTTCATAAAACATATTTTCAATATTAGATACATCAATATCGTTAAGATCTGCATTTGGACCACGTTCTTCTAATAATTGTTCAAGTAACTTTCGAAGATCTTTAACGTTTTTAGGACGATAATTATATTTTAATTTAGACTGATTTGTCAATTTAAGTTTTTCTGTTATAAATTGATTAATTTTTTTCATTCTTTTTCAAAAATATATGATTAATTTTTTTCATTAAATACTATTTTAATATATTAAAAATAATTTTCAAAATACAATATTGTTATGAAACAGGAATTAAAAATCAATGGAGCCTTTAAGCAATTATTAGATGGTAAAGAAATAAAGATGTTAACAAGTAATTATAAATCTAATATCTTTTATTTAAATCCAAATAGAACATATAATACTAAACCAATTATATGGGATATTATTAACTCAGGAGGCCGCATAATTACTAAATATCTTACTTTTGAAGATTTTAAAGAAAAATTCAAAGAAAATATATTTATAGTATTGGAATGAATAAAAATGAAACATTAATAGTTAATTTAGTAGGTGGTCCTTGTTCAGGAAAATCTACTGTTGCAGCAGAATTATTTGCACGATTAAAAAAGATGGGTATTAAGTGTGAATTAGTTCCTGAATATATTAAAGAAGAAATATATAAAGAAAACAATACAATTATTTCAAATCAGATTGCATTATTTGGAATGGAAGTATATGGATTAGATAATAAGATAGGAAAAGTTAATGTAGTAATACATGATGGATCTTTATTAAATAATATTGTATATGATTCAGATAAATCAAATATAGAGTTTCATAATTTTGTAATATATCAATATCATACATATAATAATTTAGATTTCTTTATTAATAGAGGTACAATTGAATTTGAAAATTATGGAAGAATTCATAATTTAGATCAATCATTAGCATTAGATAAATTGATTGAAGAAACATATAATAACGCAAATGCTAAATTTATTAAAGTTGAATCTCGGGATGCTGTAGATAAAATCATTCCTATTATATTGAAGACATTATAATTAACTATATAATAAAGGCAGTATCTTAGATACTGCCTTATTTTGTTATATAAATTATATAAATCAAATTTAAGAATTTGCTGTCTGTACTGTCCACCCATCTGGAACACCATTATATCCTGTAACATCCCATTGTGCAGCACTATTCTTAACAAATGTACCTGATGCTGACACATTTTGTACCCAATTAATTGTATAACTTGTACCTGGTGTTGTCGTGAACATTGCTTTAATATAATTTAATGACGAACAACCATAGAACATAGCTTCATAGCAATAAGATGTTAATGTGGTCGCGGGCAATTCTGGAGCAGTAACTAATGCTGTACAACCAGAGAACATACTATTATAACAATTTGATGCTAATGTTGTCGCAGATAATTCGGGTGCAATTATTAATGATGTACAACCTTGGAACATACCACGACAACAAGATCCCGCTAATGTGGTTGCAGATAATTCTGGTGCAGTAGCTAATGCAGTACAATCTTCGAACATATTCCTATAACAATTAGAAGTTAATGTTGTCGCTGATAGTATTGTAGGTGCAGTAACTAATGCTGTACAACCTTTGAACATATAAGCATAACAATAATTTGCTAATGTTGTTGCAGGTAATTCTGGTGCAGTAGCTAATGCAGTACAATTATAAAACATATATTGACAACAATAATTTGCTAATGTTGCTGCAGACAATTTTGGGGCAGAAACTAATGCTGTGCAACCATTAAACATATAACTATAACAATAAGTTGCTAATGTAATTGCTGGTAATTCTGGTGCAGTTATTAATGCTGTACAACCATTAAACATATAACTATAACAATAAGTTGCTAATGTTGTAGCTGGTAATTCCGGTACATTAACTAATGATGTACAATTATAGAACATGTAATAATAACAATAATTGGCCAATGTGGTCGCAGGTAATATTGTGGGTGCAGTTGTCAATGATGTACAACCCGTAAACATATTTTCATAGCAATTATCTACTAATGTTGTTGCAGGTAATGAAAGATTTTTAGCTGAAATTAATTTAGTACACCCATCAAATAAACTATAAAATGTTTTAGATGTTCCAGTAAGAGCAGTTTGTCCTTTAAAATTATCTCCATATAATAAAGACATAGCATTACCTTGTACATTAAAATTACCGGATGATCTAAATTTAAGTATTCCTGTTGATGTAGGAGTTAATTCAGCTTTCCACATTATTTTATTCCCTGCTTCTATTGTTGGTGTATCATATGCTGTACTAAGTTCAGTCCAGGTTTCCCCATTATCAGTAGAATATTGTATAGTATTTGTTGTTAATGATATGCCAAATGTTCCATCTTCAAGAGCAACAAATGTCAAATATTCTTCTGCCCATGTCCATTGATTATAATGTAATTCTTTTTCTTCTTCGCAATATGATATATTTGGCACTATTCTTGAAGTATCTGATATATAATCTGAATGTGCCTCATAAATTTTAGTATATACACTCATAAGTAATTTTTACTATTTATTTAAAAATAATCTATGTTATAATATTGAATTAATTTACTTTTATTCAAAAATAATCTATGTTATATTTGAATTAAATAAAATACTTACTATTTTATAAATGTAATTTAAAACAAGTAAATTATGACAAACAAAGAAAAACTTGAGCTTTATTATCGTGCTAAGGAAGCATATTATAATGGTCAGCCAATTATGACTGATTACGATTTTGATGTACTTGAAAAGGAACTTGGTCTTGAAAATAAATCTATAATTGGAGCATCAAAAAATCCATCATATACTATTAGGCATCCTTTTATTATGGGATCTTTATCAAAGGTACAAATTCATGAAAAAAATGGAGTTATTGACTGGAAAATTTATAAATCACAGGTTGCTAATTATATAGATATGGCGACTTCTTTTCATACAATTATAACTCCGAAGTTCGATGGCTGTTCATTTGAGATTTATGTGGATCATGGAAGAATTACAATATCATCTCGTGGTGATGGCAATTATGGAAAAGATCTTAAGCAACATTTGATTAGATTTATTCCAAATAAATTGCTTTCTTTGAATGATGAATATGTATTGCGTGGAGAAGTATTGATTGATAAGAATAAGTTTGAGCGAAAGTATTCAGATCAATTTACCAATCCTAGATCATTTGTTTCTGGAGTACTTAATTCTGATTATTCAACTGATTCAGATTTTCAAAATAAATTAAATGATCTTTCTATAGTTATATATGATTATCGTGTCAATTATTATGGAACTTGGAAAGATTATGATTTTACTGCAATTCTTGATAGAGCTAATACAGATAGTTCATTCTTGGCATCAGATATTGATAAAATCAAAGTTGTTCTTCCTGAGTTATATTTTAGAGATGCATCAATATATGAACCTAATGCATTGGAAAAAGTTTATAAAGTATTTTCAGAATATAGAAAAACTTGTAAATATGCATTAGATGGTATTGTAATTAAGCCTATAGAAGAATATAGAAATCCTAATTTTACTGAGTCTCGTCCAAAAGATTGTGTGGCCATCAAATTTATTCCAATGCTTCAAGAAACTGAAGTTGTGAACATTACATGGAATCTCGGAAAGACACATGAATTCATTCCAATCATTTGGGTTAAGCCTGTGGAAATGGATGGCAGAATGGTTCAAAAATGCTCAGGACATAATTATGGATATCTTAAAGAAAAGGGAATTACTGTAGGCGCAAAGATTATCATGAGTCTTGCTGGTGATATTATTCCATTCATGTATAAAGTAACTAAGGAAAATCCCGATGGCGAAATACCAATGCCAACAGAATATGGATATTATGAAGAAGATATACATTTGATGGCTCTTATGGAAATGAAAGACAGAATTAGAATGCAATTTCTTTCTTCTGTTTCTTCATTAAATATTCCAACAATTGGTGGACAATCTGCTAAGGATATTTGGAATTATCTTGATAGTACAGATGAACAGACAATGGAATTTTTTAATGAAGAAAAGAAAGAAATGCCATTTAATATTTTGTTATGTTCACCTGAGGAAGTTTATTTTGGAGTTGGTGCTGGAAAATCTGGAGATAATGCAAAGAAGGCATATGAAAAGATTCTTGATAATCTTACACTTAATGATATTATTAAATCTTGTAATTTTCCATTCTGTGGTGGGAAAGTAACAGAACAAGTAGTTAATTATTTGCTTGGAGAATCATATGATTGGTCACATCTTGCGACTGAAGGATATCTTTGGGTATTTGATAAAAATTCATGGCAATATAAAAATGTTATGACAATTTTAAATTATCTTGGAAAGACATTTGATGATTTTAAAATTCAACATCAAAATATTCAAAAAACTGTATCAACACAGATTCCTATCATAATGACAGGTGAACCTAATGATTATAAGTCAAAGGGAGAATTCTTGAGATTACATCCTGAATATCGTCAAACTGGATCATGGAAAGAAGTACAGATTGTGTTCACTAATTCGATGGATAGCAATACAGGTAAAATGAAAAAGGCTAAAGAAAAGGGAATTGAAATTCGTTTGTATTAAACTGTTGATTCATGTCCAAATGGTCTATAAGTATTTCCAATATAATCATTAATAGCATTAACTATTTTTCTTTTTTTACCTCGTAAATATTTAATATCAGATGTGTCGCAGTAAACACCTTTACCAGTAATTAAATTTTCATCACCCAAATCAAGATAAAAATTTATATTTGTCAAATATGCATCTTGTAAACTTTTCATATTAAAATCTTTATTCCATGAAGGAGCATATAAGTTAAATTTTAAATTTTTGTTTTTAATATCTAATTTACCTTTATATAATAATTCTGAATATATGAAAGAACAGTCTTTAAGTATGTCACTATTATTAATAATTATGATTTCGAAAGTATCACATAACATTTTCATATGATCATATTCATGCCAGTCAGGAAAGAATATTGATACATTATTAAATACAACTTTTTTATAATTAGTTGTGCTTGGATAGTTCATCTGATGAGAACTCTGTTTGCATCATTAAATAATTCATATATATTTTTTGATGATTGTTTATTTGATGTTAATTTTGATTGATTACTTAGTGATAACTTTTCATTGATATATTGCATTATAGTTTTCATTATTCCAAATAATAAATTTTATATAATTAATAATAAAATGATAGTTTACACATAAATAATGATTATTTTTAATAAAAAGTAATAAGTATGAATATTTTAAAAAAGGGCAGTATTGGAGCAGAAGTAAAAATATTGCAAAAAGCATTAAATATATGTATTGATGGTAATTTTGGAGCAAAAACAGAAGCAGCAGTAAAAGCATTCCAAAAGTCAAAAGGATTAGTACCTGATGGCATTGTTGGCAATAAGACATGGGAGGCATTAGGTATAACATCAAATATTATAAATACTAAAGCTATTGATCCAAGTGTTGTATATTCACCATTAAAAGTTCATATAACAAAATCTGCAAATAGACCTATTAATTATATAGCTATTCATTATACAGCAGGTGGCCAATCAACGGGTGGATATGCATTAAATGTAAAGAAAGTTTTTGAACAAAGGAATGCATCAGCAGATTTTTGTGTTGATGATGATACTATGGTTCAATTCAATCCTGATTTGAAAAATTATTATACATGGTCTGTAGGAGACAAAAAATATCCTAATTCTAAAGGAGCATCATTATATGGTAAAGCTACAAATAGAAATACTATAAGTATTGAAATGTGCTCAAATTTGAAAAAAGGATATGCAGGAAAATATGCTAATCATGATGGCTGGTATTTGACACAAGAAACAATTAATAATTGTATTAAGCTAACAAAAATATTGATGAAAAAATTCAATATTCCTATTGAGAGAGTTGTACGTCATTACGATATATCAGGTAAATTATGTCCAGGTGTTATTGGATGGAATAATGAAGCTATATATACAAATGATGGAAAGAATACAAATAAGTATAATAATAGTTCAGAATGGCTTAAATTTAAAGAAGCATTGAAATAAAAATTTAAAGAATTTTTGAAAAATAAAATAAACATACTATATAATAATTAGTTTTTAACTTATTTTTTTTAAAAATGACATTTAAAGACATTTTGACTATTACGGAAGAACGGATGAACAAAAATGAGTATTGCACTGAGGTTATATTTCCGTATGGTAAATCAGGAATGATTCAGAAAGTAATTGAAATTGAAATTAAGCGAACATTTCAAGATCTTTATCCAAATTATGAAATTGAGCATCCTGATGATAATTCAGGATTACCTGATATTTATAGTTATTATTATGAAAAGGGTTTAGAGATTAAATGCACTAAAGGTTGGCCTACATATAAAAAGGGAGTAAAAGTTACTGATGATGGAGATGTAAAATGGACAAATGGAACAATACAACGTTCAGATAAGAAAATGCCATTTTTATTTATTAAGTTTTCAATCATAGATAATAAGATACAATTTAAAATGGCATTCTTTGGAAATATTTCATATAATGATTGGAATATTCATTCAAATAAAGACATGAGAATTTCAATTTATAAAGTTAAAAAGTTGTGTAAACGAATTATTTAAAATTTAAGTTATGAATATTTGGTTAGGATTATATTTAATTGGTTGTCTTGGAGCATTTATTATATCAATTATTGAATTAATTAAAACACATGATGCTGATGATACTGAAAAACAATATGGATTAATTCCTGTTGTTATATTACTTTCATGGATGACAATTATTGCTTGGATATGTGGACATTTTTTTAATAGCAAAACTAATAACAAAACTAATATAGAAAATGAATAATGATTTAGATATAAAAGATTTAGTTGACTGTGATGTTAAAGCTGAGTCAGGCTTAAAAATTAACACATTAAATACATTAATTGAAGAAGATTTTTTAAAAAATGTAATAGAATATGATTATAACTTAGATACATTTGATGAAAATTATGTAAAATCAATATATGATCTATATAAAGATGATATTTATGATTTAGTAATTAATTATAATTCTATTAAGAATATATGGAAAGTAGGATATTCTAATACATTTAAATATATATTAAAAACTGAAAATAGTTCTTTATCTGAAGCCATAAATAATTTAAAAGAAATAACAGATAAATACATGGAAGATAATAAAATAAAAATGGTAACTTAAGTTACCCTTCTTTCCATTTAAATGATTTATTTTTTGATTGAATAAAATTTTGTAATTCTATTGCAAGTTTATCCATAGTTTTATTTGATTTGTTATAATTAACATATCCAACTCCTTTTCCTGATAATGATTTTTTATTTCTTACTGATGATTTTGTAATAATTAAATAACCTATGCGTGATTTTTTTGTTTTTTCTATATATGTAAGATGTTTATCTCCATAATTATTATCATAACATGATATAATAATAGTGAAAGCTGAAGCATCAACAACATTAATATATGGAATACTTACATGGTCTAAAATGATTTCAATAGTATTTAAAAGAACATTTATATCTTCTTTAGAAAAATTACTTATTTCTTCTAATGGACTATCAAACATAATTGTCGTATTTCTATATTGAATATTATTACCATTATTATATAAATTAACTAGCCCTGTTTTAGATAATTTTGATTGATTGCTAAGTTTTAATTTTTCGTTAATGAAGTTATCAATTGTTTTCATTATGTTATACTTTATAAAATTTAATTTTTGAATAATTAATCAAATATTTATTAAATTGTCCTAATTCATTTTTAATTGATTTTTCATAATCATTTGCATTAGGCACATTATGTATTAATAAATCTATAAATGTTTTAAAGTCTTTTAAAAACTGTTCCATATTTATTATATGAAAATAACTTGATTTTTGAAATTTGTTAATATTTCCTGTTATAGACTTTAATATTGTATCAACAGTTGTATCATCATATATAATAGCTGCATGTATTCCAATTAATCCTTGATCATAATTTTGAGAACGTGATGGATATTTAGTTATGATTATACATAAATGCTCAATATTTCCAGTATTTTCATCACTTACATCCATGACATTATATATATATTTAATATCGTTTTTATTTGCTGTAGATGAATATAAATAGCATTTTCCTTCTTCTAATGAATAATTTTTTCTACCTGATGTAGATGTTATATGTTGAAGTTTTCCATAAGATGTACTTAATTTTTCTAATTCTTTTATTAAATCATAAAAATCATATCCAGTTTTTTCATTATTAGATAATTTTGATTGATTATTAAGCTTAAGTTTTTCAGCTATAAAATATTTAATTCTTTTCATTAGTTTGTTTTAAATTTTTTATTTCCTTGTTGAATAAAATCATCTAATATATCCATATAGTCACCATCAATACCACCATAATGACTATATACTATTGGTGATCGTCTTACCCATGCAACTCCTATTCCCGTTAATGATTTTTTATTATATATGTATTTTTTATCAATTAATATATTACCTAAAAATGAATCTTCTTGATGATAACTATCATAATCTTTAGCATATACAGATATTTTTACTCTTGTATAAGAATCCAATATTTTCATAACACCAGCAAAATTAACGTTATTAATAATAATTTCAATAGTTTTTAATATTGTACATATAGTTTCTTCTGAATAATTAGAATCATAAGTAATACCTACAAAAATTATTTTAACATCATTATATTTTATAGATAATTTATCTTTTGAATTTAAATATAGTTTTTCAATTTTTGGTTGATTACTTAATTGTGATTGACTATTTAATGTTAGTTTTTCAGATATGAATATTTTTAGATCTTCCATTGAATTTTTTGTATTATTTACTATATTTAAAAATAACAATTATAGTTCATTGAATTTAACTATATTATTATGAAAAAGTTTATTTATGTAATTTTGGCAATTTTAATGTTGACTTCTTGTGAACAATATGTTAGTCGTAATTTTGGTGGAAACACTACAATTAATCTTCGGCCAGGCGAAAAACTTGTAGAAGTAACTTGGAAGAATGATGCTGATCTTTGGTATCTTGTTGAACCAATGGAATCTGATTATGTTCCAAAAACAAAGGTATTTAAAGAAAGTTCGAATTTAGGTGTTTTGAGTGGATCAATTACATTTATTGAATCTAAATAAGTTATATTATGAAAAAATTTTTATTTACAATTTTGCTTACATTATTTGTAAGCGTTAGTTTTGCACAGATGCCCCAACGAAATCATGCTCGGCATTTTCTAAATGTTGACAAAATGACATATTGTGTGATTGATTCGTTGCCTCTTGAACGTATAACTATTTATTCTCCTTATGACTATGAAGAGGGTGAAGATGTAATTAAGCTTGATGATAATTCATATTTGATGAAAATGCCATTTAAAGATAAAATGGTTATTGCAACAAATAAAGAACGAACTAAAGCAATTATTTTATATAATTCTTATGCATTTGGGCGTCATAAAGAGTTCAATATAAAAGAAACAGATAGACGTATAATTTTTTGGTATGAGAATGAAGGAATATATTGTGGATATCAATATGACAAACGATATAAAGTATGTAAGTATTTTGAAAATTGGTGGGAAGAATTTAAAGAACATATGAAATAAATTTGAATATTACAAATCATTGAACTATATTATTATTTAATTAAAAAAATTAACAAATATATTAAATTTTTAAAGTTATGAAGAAATATTATGCACCTATGTCAAAAGTATTGACTATTAATAGTAACTACATCATGGATGATACTATCAATCCTGCATCATCACAGGGTGGCAATGATGATCCTGTTAGTTCTGAACCTTTGTTCTAATTTAACATGTTGATACTATGATTTAAAAATCCCATGGCTAAGCTGTGGGATTTTTTTGAAATTTTATGTATGTATATCTATTTTGAATTAAACAATATTTAAATTTTAGATTATGAAACTTTTTATTAACTTATCAAATCATCCTTCATCAGGTTGGACTCCTGAACAAATGAATGCAGCATTAGAAATGGTTGATAATGCACCTGTAATAGACATGCAGTTTCCATTGATTGATCCCGAAATGAATACAAAAGAAGTACAGAAATTGGCAAAAAATGTATTTATAAAAATTTGTAAACTTATTAATGAATATGATGCAGATCAAGTGATATTGCATGTTATGGGTGAAATGTGCTTTACATATAAAATTGTAGAATTTTCAAAGCAATCTAATTCAATCATTTGTGTAGCATCAACAACCAAACGAGTTGTTAGTGAAGATGCAAATAGATCAAAAGTTTCTAAATTTGAATTTGTTCAATTTAGAAAATATTAAATTTATTTTTTTATAAAAATATAAAAACCAAGTAAAATGAAAAAATTTTTTGTTACAATATTATTTCTAATATCTTTTATATATGGATATTGTAGTGTATCTTTTCCAAATGATTCAACAGTCATATTGGAAAATTTGGTAGAATCAGAATTAACATCTGAATATTTAAATCAAATTAAAACTTGTAAAGTAATTGTTTTTAAAGGAACTATTGATAATAATTCTTTTAATAATAAGTTGAAAGGTAATTTATCTAAAGCTACTACATTAAATTTTACAGATCTTAATCTTAATTATTTCTCAAGATTTACAAATAATATTAAAGATTTAAAAAATATATCTACCATATATTTTCCAAATAATATGACAGAAGTACCTGCTCATGTATGTGTAGATATGAATAATTTGACAAAAGTAGTTTTACCTCCTACAGTTACAAAAATTAATGAACAAGCATTTAAAAGTTGTAAAAAATTAGTTGATGTAAACTGGAATGATTTAACTCAATTAGAATCAATTGAAGCAGAAGCATTTAAAGAATGCGGTTTCCAAGGAACATTTATAATCCCAAATTCAGTTAAATATATTAAACGTGAAGCTTTTTATCATTGTGATAATATTAAAAATTTAATTATAAATGAGGATTCTCAACTTGAACATATTTATACATTAGCATTCGCAATGAATGAAGGCACAGGTGCATTATCAAATGTTTATGTAAATGCTAATAGAGAAATTCCTTGTGATAGAGGAGCATTTGATAAAACTCATACTTGTGGTCAAACTGCAGTAGGTACTGTAACAACACGTTTACATTACCCAGCTGATTATTATGCATTTTATGTTGGATTATATAAATCTGAGTTAACAGATCAAAATGTTGTTGATGAACATGGTAATCCTGTAAAAGGAGCAATTACACAACATATTATTAATGATGCATTTAATATGGCCGAAAATGGCTGGCATGAATTTTTCTCATCAGGAATTCCAATTGGCTCAGAATCGTTATATAGAACATATAGTGATAATGTGGCTTATTTGGTACCTAATCCTGCAGTAATTGAAATATATCTTGTATATGATTATGATAAAGATGCTAATTTAGCATATTGTGTACAAATGAAAGAAGGTGATTTAATTACTGCAAAAACTGGTTTAATTGTACATTCTAATAGGGTCGCGACTGTTTATTTGCCTTATGTAGAGAACCCACCAATTACAATACCTTATGATAATGAATTATACCCAGATCATTATTATACTTTAAATAATATTAATTATACAAATTATCTTAAGCCTATACATGGAACATTATTTATAGATAATGTTGAAATTGAAAATGGTGTTAAAACATATCGTAATTACTTTTTTAATAGAGGTGAAACTGCAGCATCAAGACCAGGACCTGATTGGAATCCAGAATATATAACAAAGGGATATGGGTTCTTTAGAGCTACACATGGAACATATACTGTATATAATAAAGCATTCCTACATTTACCTACTGATATGACTGATGCAGATAATGAAACTATTGATGATAGTGGTGTATTACCACAAGCAAATAGTTTTTCATTATATATTGCAAATCAAAATGACACCAAAATAATTCCTGTAAAAACTAATAACGAAGATAATGCTTATTATACTTTGACAGGAATTAAAGTAAATAAGTTAACTAAAGGTATATATATAAAGAATAATAAAAAAATTGTTATAAAATAATACTTATGAAATACTATATAAAACCTATAATAGAAATTACATATAATACATATACAGATAATATATTAATTAATCATAGTGAGCCTGAAATTACTTCAAATATTGGAGCAAATGAAAATAATACATTTGATAATATTGAAGATAATAATATAAAAACAAATTTATGGGATGAATAATATAAAATTAAATGAAAATGAATAAAACGTATTTTAATCCAAGTGTTCAAGTTAGATCTATTAAATCAGAAGATTTTATGGATATGAGTATTAGTATTAATGATAATGAAATTCTTATTGAAGAAGAATCACAAATTTTAACTAATAAATCAGTGTGGGATGAAAGCAATAATTAAAATTGAACATGAAGTTAACTTGAAAAAAATTCTTGTTAGCGCAGGCGTTCGTTATTGGAATGACTGTAAATATTCTAAAGATAATAAAAATACATGGAGAAATGGATCTAACGAAGAAGATATAAAAGAAGTATCTGAAGATTTTAGAAATAATATTCCATTTGTTGAAAAAGAAATTCCATTTGTTGAAAAAGAAGATATTGGGTATAATGAAAATTATTATTGGAATTTAACCATTGATATCGACACAGGTAAAGTAGAAAATTGGCCTAAAAATTTTTGTATTGAAACTTGGTTTAAAGTTTGTGATGATGGACTTTATCAAATCTTAGATGAAAATGATAATATTATTTGGGATTCTATTGAATTTCAAGATTATTATGTTCCAAAGTTTCTTTCAATAGGAGGTGAAGGCTATGGAGATTATATTTATCTTGATATTAATGGAGATGGCTATATTAAAGATTGGGAAGAAGAAGCAATTCCAGTTATTAAGGAATTACTAGATAAATTAGTTAGTTTTGAATAAAATTATGGGTAAAGAAAAAGTTATTAAAATCCTTATGGATAGAGATAATGTTGATAGGAATGAAGCAGAAATTCTTATTAATGAAACAGTTGATGAAATGATTCAATATCCTATGGAAGCTGATGAAATTATTATGAATTATCTTGGTCTTGAACCAGATTATATTGAAGATTTAATTGGATATTAAATTTTAAGTTCAAATGATACTAATATGAAAATAGGGAATCTAAGATTCCCTATTTTTTTAGAATTCCTGTTCATATCTTGATGCTTGAACAATTACTGTTTCTCCCTTTCGTTGCGAAGCAGATATTAATTTTTTCTTTTCTAGTTTTACTCGTATTTTATGCTTAAAGAAATCATCTTGCATTTCAGCATGATTGATAATAAAAACAGTTTTATTTGAATCCATTGTTTCATTCAATAAGCTTAACATAATATTACGAGTATTCACATCCATATTACTAAATAACTCATCCAAGAATAATATATTAAATTCTACATTAGCAATAATATTTTGCAGTATTCCAAATATGATTGCAAGATCTAATGATTTACGTTGACCTGTTGATAAGTTATTATAAGCAATTTCTTTATCCCACCCATCAACATATATGTGTGCTTTAAATTCTTGGTCAAATTCTATCTTATAATTTTGCTCTAATTTATTAATGAAAAATTGAATTGATCTATTTATATGTGGAATAAGATTTTCCAATAAATTATAACGTAATGGCTTTGAGAATAGATCATTCATATCATTCCATTCACTAATCTCGATCATGCATTTATCTAATTCTTCTTTTATCTTTATTGAATTTTCTTCATACTCTTTAATCAATTCGTCATAATTAGCATTAATTAATTGAATAGAATCATTATAAGATTTTATTTCTGCATCAATAGATGTGATCTTATTACGCAATTCAGACATCTGTTTATCACATTCATTTATTGGTGCAATATATGTATTATATTTATCATTCTTTTGTTGTTCAATTGTTTTCTTTTTTTGTTCTATTTCTTTATATGATTTAATATATTCATCATATTTATTCTTATATTCATCAATATGACTTTGATCTATTTTTTGTCCACAAGTTGGACATATACCTTTTTTGAATGTATTATAATGTTCTTTAGCTTGTTTACCTAAAGTCATTATTTTTGTCATATTAATTTGACAATCATTTATTTGACATTCAAGTTCTGTAATAATAAAATCACGTTCTTTAATTAATGTTTCTTTCTTTTCTTTTAATTCAATTCCATGTTCTAATAATGTTTGTCGTTGTAATGATAAGCCATCAATATCTAATGATTGTTTTAATTCTATTGCTTGTGTAGATTGCTTTTCTTTTAAATGCTCAATTTGATTTAAATTTTCTTCATATATTGATTCTAATTTCAATTGTTCATTCATATGATTTTTTCTTTCTATAACAATTTCATTATTATATTCTGAAAATAATTTAAATCCAAATATGTCATCAAGAAATTGTTTAGTCTCTCCAGTATTCATTGATGCTAAACTATTGAATGCATTAAATGATATAATGCACATTTTCACAACAGCTAATTTTGGAACATCATATATTTCTTCCTCAAGAATAGATTGTGTATCTCTTTTATTTGATGCAGATAATGTTTTGTCATTTATTTCAACAATTAATGGCTCTCTTATATTGCGAATAATATGGACTTTTTTATTTTTTGAAGTTATATTTAATTCAATTTCACATGACTTACAATTCCAAGATATTAATTGATTATTATTTTGGCCTTTCACTGTACCATATAAACCATATAATAAAGCTTCTCCAATAGTTGTTTTACCTGCGCCAATTGGACCAGATAATTTAATTAATCCCTTCATTTTATCGAAATCAAATGTGTGATCTCCATAACATGATTTAAAATCATGAATTCTAATATTATGTATTATCATTATTTATCTTTTAATTTATTATCTATATATTCAAATTTTTCTTGTAAATTATCAGGAATATTATCAACGATGAATTTCTTAATATCAGTATTAAATCCATCTACAGATAATGTATTAATATTTGTATTATCATCAATAATATGTAATCGTATAGATGAATTCATATATGTATTTTTGAGTTCAGTAATTCGTTCAATATATTTTGCCTTATTTATATTATTTGATGATATGCATAATTGAACAAATGAATTTTCAAAAAACTCTTCAGTTAAATCAAATATGTCTTCATTATATACTCTTTTGAATTTAGGTGTCGTAATATTCTTTATTTTATCAACTATTTTATAATCTTCTAATATATAAATATATCTATCTTGATTGACATCATTAAATGTCAACGGTATAGCTGCGCCAATATTATATAAATTACATAAAGCATCCTCATATATAAAATGAATATGGCCTGAATAAATTGGACATCCTTTGAAAGAAGCAATCCTGGCACCTGGCCATGTTGATAAATCAGTATGACATAATATTGCTTTTACATCTCTTGCAAAATCATAATTATATAATAATTCATCTATATGATCAGGGTTTTCTGTCCAATACCACGGAAGCAACAATATGTTATCTTTGGTTAAATATGGATCTCTCCATATTGTTGTAATATTTTTATGTACTTCCAAGAATTCTTCAGTAAATAATAAATTATAAATATTATATTCTGAATATTCCTCTAATGGTGAATAATAATCATGATTACCTGCTATAAAATAAAAATAATGATCTGAAAATTTAACAACCATCTCTCTTATTTTTTTCAATAATTCAATTCCAATTTGCTGATTAATTGAATACCGAATATCGCTTAAATCACCTAAGAAAAATATCCTATCTATTTTTTGCTCTTCAATTGTTTTATAAATCTGCTTGTCAAAAAAATTCAATTGGGTTTCAAGCCAGTTTAAAGAATTATTCTTAACACCAATATGCATATCCCCTATTAACAAATCTCTCATCTATTTCCACGTGATTATATATTTCTTACACGTGTTTAACTAATATTAAAATAGTTTAATTCTTTGAAAATATTTACAAATGATCTATATTAAATTAGGTAAAATTAACAATTAACTTATAATATGAAAGTAGTACAAAGAACTTGTCCATGGTGTGGAAATATAAATAGTGTAGAAATGACAGATGAACAGTATAAGCAATATACATCTGGAGATGGTTTGGTTCAGCGTATATTTCCTAACCTCTCCGCTGCCACTCGTGAAATACTAATCACAGGTATTTGTCCTAAATGCTGGGATGCGACATTTAAATAAATAAACATATATATATCATTGTAAGACAATTTTTTTTATTTTTAAAAATATATGTCAAAATTTTAATGTTTTGACAAAATATATATTTTTAAAGTTATGAAAATTTTGTTAAAAAAAATTATTATTTTATTGTTTGTATGTTTATGTAATTTAAATTGTTTTGGGCAGAATTTAGCATTAGTAAATTGTAGTGAATTGAATAGAAATTATTTTGAAAGAATTTATGAAGTAAAAATGGAAAATCCAGCTGAAGATTTATATGATTTACATTGGAATCGTAATCATGTTCATGTTTATTCAGGATTAGATATTCCTAAATCGTATAATATTAAATTGTCAAAATTTTCCATGCCATTAAAAGACGATATTATTGTAACATCAAAAGTAGGATATAGAAAACGATTTGGGAGAAATCATAATGGTGTTGATTTAGTAGGACATATTGGAGATACAATTTATGCATGTTTTGATGGTAAAGTTAGGATGTCTGATTATCAAGCAAAAGGGTATGGAAAGGTAGTAGTAATTAGACATTATAATGGATTAGAAACAATTTATGGACATATGTCAAAACAATTTGTTATTGAAAATCAATATGTACGGTGTGGTGATCCAATAGGCTTGGTTGGAAATACAGGTAGATCAACAGGTCCACATTTGCATTTAGAAACAAGATTTTGTGGAAAAATGATAGATCCTGAAAAAATTTTTGATTTTAAAATGAAAGATGTTAAAGATGATTGGTATTACTGGAGAATATGATACTATTTTACTATAAACTAATTAAAAAGAAAATATATGAATATCTTTAAATCAATCGTAAAAAAATATAAGCATATCAAATATAAGATATGGGCGTGGTTTGAATATAAGTCACCTATTTATATATGTTTTAACCCATTTAAGTTTTATAGAGATTGGTGGAAAGCAAGAAACGTTTTTCATAGACCAGTATTATGTAAATATAAAATGGGTGTTGAAGAAAATAATTTAGGAAGTGATTATTGGTATTTAGAAACATCTTGTGATAATAAATGGCTAATGATTAAATCTCACCCATGTGATTATAAACTTAAATATGGAGAAATAAGATTTGAATCAGTACCATGTTTAGTTATAATATGGAGAAATAAAACTAAATGGGTATTTGGACTTGAAGCGCCTTTGTATGATGAACGAATGAATTATATAGATAAAAAATATATAGCAAGAAATAATTTATTATACTGGGAAGCTGTTCTTACATATTTATGGGAGCATAATAAAGACATAATAAAGACATATGAAAATAATATATGGACGCAATCTTTTATATTGGAAGATGCTGATAAAGATACAGGAATACATAAAAAAGTAACAAAATATGAAACAATACTTCCATGTTTAAAAAACAAATATGCAGATATAATATATAAACATATAAATAACAATAGAGAGGAGTCTTAGACTCCTCTTATTTTTTTATTTTACTTATTGTTTTTCTTCTTTCATTCCATTTATAACCTCTTTCTTTCATTGCATCAAAAAATATTCGTTTTTCTTTATCTGTTGATTTCCAATATGTAAGTACATTAGGGTCTTCATAATCTTTAAGATATCCCATTACACTGCCGCTATCTTCAGGAATAATGAAAAAGTGTCCTTCTTCATAATCATAAAAACAATACATTTTTATTCCTTTATAACCTATATTTGGAACTTTTTCTATACTTCTAAATATATAAATCTTTTTATTTCCTTCTTTTAATTGTATTGTTATAATATCACCTTCTTTAGCATCTTCAATAGTCCAATCATGTTTTAATTTTGATTGTGAATTCAATTTAAGCTTTTCAAAAATAAAATTAGTAATATTTTTCATAGTGATTTACATTATATAGATTTAATTCTTTTTTTCTGTGGATCCCATTCATATTCATCTTTATGCATTGCATCAAGTAATAATTGTTTTTCATCCTCAGTTGATTTATGATATGTTTTAAAATAATCTAAAAAATTTAATTTCACTTCAAAATCAGCCCAATTATATTGCATTTCATTATTATCTATATCATAATAACAATATGCATATACACAATATTTACCTGTTTTTCGTATTTTGTTCTTTTATATAAAAATATATATTGGCCTTTAATCCACCCACCTGTAAATGTAGCAGTTATGAAATCTCCTTTTTTAGCATCATAAATAGTCCAATCATTTTATTTTAATTTTGATTGACTATTAAGTTGTAATTTTTCATTTATTATTTTTTTGAACTTCGTTCAAATATAAAATTATTTATAGCTTTCATTTCATTTTATATGTATTTACGAATTTTTCAAATCTTTTATACCAATCAAATTGATTGTCTAAATTAAATATTCCTTGTAAAATATTATTTCGAACTGTTGTAGCTCCATTTGTCATATATTCATATGTAGCAAATATCATATAGCAATCAAGCATATATGATCCATATACTCTATAAGATGCTGGGTGTGCACCATAAGTAAACCTTTCTATATTTTCATTATATGCCATATCTGCTGCTTCTTTAATTTTTCCTTTTCTAATTAATTGTCCAATTATATATCGTGTTCTGCACATGTCGGCCCATAATGAATCACCTGAATCTGGTTTAAAATTTTTATCAAAATCATCTAAATAATTAGCAAAATCATATAAATGCAATTTAGGATATGTATATGCAAATGATCCAGATATAGATAGGTTTTTACACATATCAAACCAACGTTCTCCAAAATCTCCATAAGTTTCTTTTTTTCTTGGATCTAAATTTTGCTCTTTACTTTTTAATTTAGATTGACTATTCAATTTTAGTTTCTCTAAAATAAAATTATATATCGATTTCATATTTTCTTAATTTCTTTTTTATATGGATTCCATTTTAATTTATTCTTTTTTAAATAATTAAATAAAAGTTGTTTTTCATCCTCAGTTGAAATATAAAATTTTTCTTTTGAATTTTTATCAAGATTCATAATTGCCAATACCGCAGGACCTAATTTTTCTGTTGGCCAACCGCCATCATTATTTACACTATAAAATGTATATGCAAATATTTGTTTACTATGATCATCATCTTCTTCTATTGAATAAAAAATAAAAACCATATAAATGTCATTGTCTTTAAAAGTTATAATATCACCCTCTTTTGCATCTTCAATTGTCCAATCCTTTAATTTAGATTGTACATTAAGTTGTAATTTTTCTATAATAAAGTTATTAATTGATTTCATCATATTAAGATTATATTAATTAATTAATATTAAATTTTTATTGAAGCACAAATCATTAAATTCTTTAATAATATCATAATGTTCCATAACATCAGCATTATATATGTTATTTAACATATATAATAATTCATCAAAAAAATCTTCATTATTAATATAAAAATCAACATTTGGGAAATATTTATTGTCGTCTTGATTTCCAATATTTACCCATATACCTCGTATGGTATTTTCTGTATCAAATGTACAATAATTCATATTTATTTTATTTTTTCTACCTTGTTGAATTAATAATACATCATAAACGCGACACCCGTCATCAGAAGCATTTAAATCTATTTTTAATACATAAATAAATGCCCATTTATTAAAAAGAGGACTAATTTTATAATGATATAGTTTATTAGTTTCAAATACAAATCCATTGGTTTCTTCAATAGGTTTTCTCCATTTAGAAGTTCCTTTATTTATAAATTTTTCTAATTTATTATAACTATCATTATGGTTAAATATAAGTTTTGATTGTGCATTAAGTTTTAATTTTTCTATAATAAAGTTATTAATTGATTTCATATATTGATTTCATATGTTTATAAATTCTTTTTTATTGGCATCCCATTTATAGCCTTCTTTAGCAGCAGCTTCAAATAATTCTTGTTTTTCTTTTTCAGTTGATAATGAACATATATTTCTTTTTAATTCAACATCACGTAGTGTGCCAAAATAATTATCAGAAGGTGTTACTGAAAAAAGATCTAAATCACAATTATAATGTCCATAAATTCGTATTACTGGTGTTCCATTAAGATCTTTATCAGGTTCAATACATTTAAATATGCAAATATTTTTAGTATTTGTTCTTGATGTATTTACTGTAACAATGTCACCATCTTTTGCATCTTCAATAGACCATTCCTTTTTTAATTTTGATTGGCTATTCAATTTTAGTTTCTCTAAAATGAATATGTATATTGATTTCATATTTTCTTTAGTTCTTTTTTAATAGGATCCCATGCATAACCTGTTTTTTTTATTTCTTCAAATAGTTTTCTTTTTTCAGATTCTGATGCTAATCCATATTTGTATATTCCATTAAGAAAGTCTTCAGCATTTCCTATAGATCCCTTTTCATATTTATTATGATAATAAAATCGGTTTTCAGGCCAAATATAATAACAATGAAAATTTATCTTTTTATGGCCATCTATTCCTTTATAGATGTTATTAAATATAAATGTTGCTTTCCATGTATATTTAGTTTCTTCAAAATATCGTATTGCAGTTATAATATCACCTTCTTTTACATCTTTAATTGACCAATCTTTTTGTAATTTAGATTGATTGTTCAATTTTAGTTTTTCTAAAATAAAATTATTTATTGTTTTCATACATATTCAAGTTGTTTTTTATTTGCGTTCCATTTATAACTTGCTTTCTTCATAGCTTTATATAATATTTCCTTTTCTTTTTCTGTAGATGGATAAAATACATAATTCCAAGTGTCATCTTTATATTCATCAAAATATTCTTCTTCATTATATTGTTTTTCAAAACGTTTCTCTTCTGAATAATAATATCCGTGGCATTTTACTCTATTATCTTCAATACATTTAAATATGAAAATAAAAAAACTATCTGAATCTTTATCTTCTTTTACTGTTATGATGTCACCATCTTTAGCATCTTCAATTGTCCATTCTTTAGATGATAATTGTGATTGGCTGTTCAATTTTAATTTTTCTAAAATGAAATTATTTATGGTTTTCATTAAATTGAATGTTTATATTTTTCTAAATAGTCTTCCCATTCTTCAATATTGAAACGATAATCATCAAAATCAAATTCTTGCATATCACTTATTGAATATTCTAAAAAGTCAATAATTTTTTCATATTGATTTTTAGTCAATTTTGAGGGTGATTGTTTTAATACATAAGTTTCATTGCCATCTATTGATTCACCTTTATTATTTGTCCACCCAATAAATATTTCTATTTCATCTTCTTTTTCTTTTGATATAACAATTTGATAATATTCTGTTTCATCTTCTTGTGGACCTGCTGTATGTGTTACATAAAAACAATAACAATATTTTATAATTTGTGAATGATCAATTATTTTATAAAAATCAGTCTCACCTATTGTGATATTAGTGTTTAATTCAATTGGTACACAATCAGTTATTCGAGTTTCTTTTCAAGTAATTCACTAAATTGTTTAAACCCAATTAGATCTAATTTAGAATTAGTCGTCAATTTTAATTTTTCATATATGAATACTTTTAATGAATTCATGAAAAAATCTTATTATATTTATTTAAAAATAATATATGTATTTATTGAATTTATTGAAATATATACTATTTTAAATATGTAATTAAATTATACATAACATAATAAATTTTATATAAATATGGAAAATGTTTTAAAAGAGCAGTATGCTAATCTTACATTAATTCTTTGTGAGTTTGAAAGAGATTTTGTTCATGAATTAGGTGATTTATCTGAAATTTATGATATGTTTAATTCGTATGTAAATTGGTCACGTGATATTTTGGCAAATTATTGCTTTGAAAATTTTACATATTTGACTGAAATTCTTGATGAAGAAATTTCAATGCTGAAAGATTTGAATTATGATTGCCACGCTTATAATCAAACAAATTATATTTCTTATATTAATTCAATGATTAGCATTGTAAAAAATACTTTTGATGAAGTTTTTAAAATTTTAAAATGTATATGAATTCTTAAAAATTTAAATTAATATGATAGCTAATAATACATATTATGTATATGAATTCTTAAAAATTTAAATTAATATGATAGCTAATAATACATATTATGTATATGAATTCTTAAAAATTTAAATTAATATGATAGCTAATAATACATATAATCATAAAGACAGAAATGGCTTAGATCTTGTGTATGGAGATAAAGTATTTCTTAAATCATGGTGGAGCAAAATGTATTTGTTTACTGTGATTGGATTTACAAAAACACAAGTTGTATGTTTATGCGGTAGTACAGTATTTTATCGTAAGCCATCAAATATAGTAAAAGTAAGTAACGCAGAAAAATGGAAGAAAAATTAAAAGTTATAGGAACATTGGATTTTAAAAAATTCTCAGGTGATCATCTTGAGAATTTTATTGATTATATTAATAATTATCTTAAAGAACATAATGACTCAAATATAGAAATAATTATTGGTACTGATTCACAAAATAAAGGTGACAAGACAAAGTATAGTACAGTAATAGTATTATATAATCCAGGTCATGGTGGTCATTGTATCTTCAGAAGATGGCATACAAAACGTGAACGTGTTAAAAATATACGACTTCTTAAAGAAGTTGAAGAAAGTATAAATATAGCAAATCAACTTGTTGAAGCAGGATTACCTAAGCCAAAATATATTGATTTGGATATTAATCCTAACCCAAAATTTAAGTCATATGAAGTTTATCAGACTGCTAAAGGCTGGGTTGAAAGTATGGGATATAATGTTAGATTTAAAACTATTGCTCCATTAGTAACAACAACTGCTGATTGGCTTGTAAGAAAATAATAATATTATGTACGAAAAAGAAAAATTATCAAAACGATTATTAGAAAGATACCAAATCTGTCATAATGGTGGACAAAACATCTTTCCAGATTGTGTTGACTTTAATCCAATAACATCTTGTATTTATTTTGATGACATTAATGATGATGATCCTTATGCTGAGGATTATGATTGCGGAGCATATATACATCAAAATGATTATAATGAATTACAAGACTTATTATATAAATTGCATAAAAAGTAAAATAATATCTAAGAAATGACTATTTTTAATATAAAATATTAGTAATATATTGTGAATGATAGTTTGGTTGCAATTAATTTGTATATAATTGAAAATGATAAAATAACATTATTGAATAAAACAGCAGTTCCTTATTTATATTATTTTGACGGTGAAGGAGATTTAGTAAGTGATATATTAACAAATATTGAATTTAAACGATTTATAGAAGATAAATGTTTTAATATAGATAATTATGCAAAATCTAAAATAGGATATTTTTATTTTCATAATGAACAATACTGTGAAGGTATTATATCTATTCAAGATAAGTATTTATTAAAAGATTTGAATAATGACGATATAGAATTTTTTAAAGATTATTTATGGAAACATTTTAAATTTTTATATGAAAGCGCATATCATGAGTCTTATAATATTGATATGACAATATTTGATTCAGAAAAATCAATTATAGATATATATGATAAGATTCAAATAAAATATCCAAAAAGAGTAATTAAAAGTACAGTTATTAATTATATTCGTTCAGAACTTATTAAGACAGATTTACTAAATAACGAAAACACTGAATTTATTATAATGAAATTAGAAAATTTATTAAACGAAAAAAATTGATTATGGAATACACAATTGATCTACCTGTTTGCTATGAAAATTTTGATGTATTTAAACAAAAAGCATCACTTATATTGAAATCTTTATTTGAATTTGGTCGCATTAATGATTTTATGAGATTTCATAAATATGGATTAATTACGTCATTGAATTATAAAAGGAACACAATAAAAGTAGAAGAATCAGAAAAGTTTGTAAGAGGAAAAACAAATTGCATGATTTATAATTTGACAGTTAATAAATATAATCCTGGTTTATATGATAAGTTAATTATTTATTATAATGATATGTCTAATGATTCAGTATGGTATGGATATATTTTTTATAATAGTAAAACTAATGAATTATTGCATAAGTATTATATTAATTATGCTGATGATAAATTATATCATGAACTATGGCATTCATTTATGTTAATGGGATATAAAAACTTATATGAATATTATTCAGATAAATTTAATTCTATTAAAAATAATGATTTGAAAACCGTCAAGACTATCCATGATTATAAAAAAATGAAACAGGAAATTGAAGAATTTAAACATAAAGAATTTTATATAAAAATATAACGAATTATTATGCCTGATACATACCCAGATGGCGGAGGATCTTCAGTTAACTTATCAAAAGTTGAAGAATATTTAAAAGAAATTTCAGATAATTTAGGAGATGGTGATAGAAAATTATTTGTTGATTGTGCATTAAAATTATTTGTGAATTGTAATTTTGATGAAAGTTTAACTAATAAATCACCATTACAGCAAGCACAACAATGTATTGATAATGCATTAATGTTTGTGGCTATGATTAAAAAAACAAAAGATAAATATTTCCCAAAAGAGGAGGATTAAATTATGAAAAAATATTTTTACATTTTTATTATTAGTTTAGTAATGGCATTTTCATTTAGTTCGTGTGAAGTAGCTTATGGATATGCAACGACACAAGACGATATTTATTATGAAGCACAAGCAGATATGGTAAGATCTGATGTTGATTTTAATATCGTTATTAGATATGGTACTCCATATTATTATGAAGGATCTCTATTATATTATTTTTATGATGGGCTATATTATTATCCATTCTATTATGACAATTATTGGTATGTAAGAGCTTATCGTAGACCATTTACATATCTTGGGTATCGTCCCTATTTCAGGCCTCATAGATATGATTATAGATTTGCACCTGGATATTATAGAGGATTTGATAGACCACATTATGATGGAAGATATCGCGGAAATAGATTTGGACATGGTGGTTATCAACAAAGACCTCATTATGATGCAAGACCAGGAAATGGTAATCATCAACATAGACCTGAAGTAAGGCCAAATGATAGACCAAATTCAAGAAATGGAATGGGCCCAACACAACAGCCAACAAGACCAAATAGAACAATTACACCAAGGCCAAGTACACCAAGTAGAAATATGACACCACGTTCATCATCACCACGAATGTCAACTCCATCTTCAGGTGGGCATAGATCATCAGGTGGAAGATTTGGTGGTAGACGATAAACTTTTAACAATTTCATTTTAAAATATTATGAAAATTCAATTGTACATAAACTTTTAACAATTTCATTTTAAAATATTATGAAAATTCAATTGTACATAAACTTTTAGCAATTTCATTTTAAAATATTATGAAAATTCAATTGTACATAAACTTTTAACAATTTCATTTTAAAATATTATTTTTAAAAGGTTAGATTAAAAATTATGATCTAACGCAATAGTAAAGTTATAAATTTATAAATAAACATTATGAAAAAGACAATTTTTGGTTTTATTTTTGCAGCTATGTTTGCATTTGCAGTTTGTGGTTGTGGAAATAATGCAACAGAAGCAACAACAGAAGCTGAAGACACAACAACTGTTGTTACAGTAGATTCATTAGCAGCAGATACTGTTGCTATCAATACTGTTGCAGTTGATAGTGCAGTTGTTGATACAACTGTTGTAAATGCCGAATAAATTTGAAAATTCGACTAAACTTAACATAATGTTCTGAATATACTTATGTATGTTCAGACATTTTGTTTTTTATTTAAAACTAATTGATTAAATTGGCTATATTTATTTATATAAATATATACTTAAATTAATATGCCAAAAAGTAAATTAACTTTAATTGTTGATGGAAACTGGCTTTTAATGAGTAGATTAGCTGTATTGAATAATAAATATGTCGATGATTATGATTTAAATCAAGAATTGAAATTAATGCTTATTAAATCTATTAATGTAGTATTAAGAACATTTCCATTGATAGATAATATTATATTTGTCGCAGATGGAGGTTCATGGCGAAACTCATTAGAAATACCAGAGTATCTTTATAAATATAAGACAGATAAAACTTCTGTTGAATATAAAGGAAATCGTATAAAATCAGAAGATATTAATTGGGATTTATTATTTGAATCTTATGGAGATTTTATATCAATATTAAAGGCAAATGGAATAACTGCTTGTCAAGAAAATGGAATAGAAGGTGATGATTGGTGTTATCATTGGTCAACATTATTAAATTCACAAGGAACTAATTGTATAATATGGACAAAAGATAATGACTTAAAACAATTAGTGAAAATGAATGCAAATAAATGTTTTACAGCATGGTGGAATATTAATAATGGATTGTTTTTAGAAGAATATGAAGATGATGATTTTAATTTTTTATTTAATGCAGAATTTAATGAAAATGATATCATACTTGATAAGCTAATTACAAAATCTAAAACAATTACAAAAATTAAACCTAAAGAAATAGTAATTGATAAAATTATTAGAGGAGATGGCGGTGATAATATATATCCTATTATATTAAGAAAGGCATTATCTCCAAAAGCAAAAACCAATCGTCAATATAAAGTAACAAAAAAGGATATTGATTATAATTTGGATTATAATGATGACCAAGCAATTGAAAAATATTTACATAATGTATTAAGTAAGAAAAATTATGTTGGTAAAGTAGATGAATCTTATGAAAATATTTTAAATCATTTTAAATATAATAGAACGCTTGTAGCACTTGAAAAATCATCATATCCACAAGATATATTAAATATATTTAAAAAATATAATTCATATAATGTTTCTAAAGATATGTCAATTATTGAAAGTCAAATACAAGCAGAATCAAATAAACTAAAAGGTCTCTTAGATATAATTTAGCCAGGTTTATCCTGGCTTTTTTTGAATTTATTTAAAATCATACTATATTTAAATTGCTAAACATAAATCTTTAAATTATGAATATTAACATTGATGATAACGAACGAATGCAATTAATTGAAGCAATTACGACATCCAATTTGCCTATTAAAAGATCACTAATAAGGGTATATAATTTGTTAAAAAACGTTAAATAAAAATAATGGCAGCTAATGGTTTAAAAATCATCTCTAGCTGCCATTTCCAGATCCTCTAGCATCTTTTAACATAAGATTAATATAATTCTATTATTACGAAATTTTCTTACCAAAAATGATGTCTACAAAATCCCCTCCTAATGTTTCTAATACATAATTACGGGCACAATTTAGATTTTGTGAATTGTTAAATTTTGACCACATATATATTGTGTCATTACTTGAATCATATTCACTATCTACATTATATTTTTCTTTAATATAATTTTGTGCTATAATCATGTTATCATCAAAATTTAGAAGTTTTTCTACAAAGTGTTTTTCATTTATATATTGATCTTTCATTTTATTATAACATAATTTATTTTAAATTTTCATCTAAGAAATCTTTAACTAATAAAGATAAACTTGATGTATTTATATAATTTTTAGTTATATATTTTGAAATTTCATTAATGTCAACATCCAAAAAATTAATTAATGTATTTAACTGTTCTTTTGGAAAATTTTTCCAATCAATATTTATAGAAATTTCTGGTGATGAATCTATTTTTGAAAACATCTTTTTAATAAGTTTGGTTGTTTCATTTTCCTGTGGTGTTTTAGAAACTTGTTGATTAGATGTTTTATTATTATTTTGAATCATTGTAGGTTGTTCAATAGGGCCAAAATTTAATTTTTCTTTTCCTATTACTTTTCCAGATTCATCATAAATTTCATCAGATGCTTGAATATAATTTCTTGAGAATTCATCCATTGTTATTTGACCAGCATCACTGATAATTATAAGATTATCACCATCAATAATTGTATTTCTAACATTAATTGTTTTTCCTGTTAATTTATTAATCCATTTTCCAGTTATCATTTCTCCGCCCATCATACTATCAGGAGGAGTCATTACATTATAATTCATATTATTCATTAGTGTCTATTTTTAAATAAAATAGACAAACAACTTAATTGTTTTTTAATTATTTTCTAATAATATTTTATTTTTTTCTTCCTCATTACTATTTATGTACTTATAAATAGTTTCTTCAATTAAGTTTTCATTTTCTATAAAATAAAGATAATCAAGATTCTCAAGTCGTTCAATAAAGAAATTGACTTCAATCATATCTAAACTAGAAATATTTGAATTATTCTTTGTATCAACCCATACAGTAATGATATCGTGATTATTAAATATTTTATTAGGAATTGTATTATATTCTTTTATGCTCATTATAAATATATCATTATTATAGAAATCATCAATAGTGATTCCTGTTGATATATAATTATCTGTTACTACGCATAATAAAGAATTATTTTTATATGATAATCTTATTGTTTCTACATCCAAATAATATGTATTATATGTTAATTCATCTTTATATTGAATATCAGTAGAAAAACAAGGTGATATAGATAATGCATCATTTAATTTATATAAATTATCGGCAATATTAAATAATGAATCTTTATTTATAGATACCAAAAATATTTTCATATTGTTAATTTCATATTGTTAATTTTTATTTTTTAAATACCATTACTATAAAAGTTATTGTTTATATGAATATATAAATAAATATATTTATTTTCGTTATTAGTTGTTTTATAATAAGTAATATCCATCATTTGACCAAAATTACAAATATTATTACTTAATAAATTATTAAATGGAGCAATATCAATTCTATAAAAATAAAGTAATTCATTATTTCTGTTAATTTTTTTAGTATGTAGATTACTTGTATCTTCATTAATAATTATATCATAATTATCTAATGTTTCATTAAATATATTTGATAATAAGTTATTAATACATACATAATAATTTTCATTATTATCTTCACAGAACAATGATGTATCTCCTAAATTCCATGATGATTGATATACATAATCCTCATCATTTGTAAGTGGGGATGTCATAATGGAATCTAACATAAATATTGATGAAAAATTAAATATAATTCCATTTACAGTTTTCTTTGTAATTATTGGCTTATTTGAAATAGGTGAATTTACTGAATTAAATTCAATGTTATTGAAATCTATTGAAAGTTTATCATGAGTCTTAAATTGCATTTTATCTGATTCTTTCATCAATGTATCACTACCAATATTGATATTGTTTTTTGATGTTCCAATATGCATAGTTGATTTTGATTGCTCATTAAATGAAGAACCTATGTAGCCATTATAAATATTTCCATTATTATCAATTGATAAAATATTTACTCTATTTAATACATCAAAATTTCTAATAAATATTTCTTTTAAATCTAATGAAGGAATATTAGAATTAAATACATATTCATTATAATTTGTGTTTAACTTATTTTCACTTTCAATTTTTACATTATATATAAATGTCTCAGTTGTCTTATCTTTTACTATTGATGCAATTTCTTCATATACTTCATCAATATTTGTAATTGTCTCATTATCTATGACAATCTTTGAAACATTTCGTTGTACTAAATCATCTTTCCATAAATCAACAATTTGTGTACCTGTCATTTCAGCTGAACGAACAGTAACTTCATATTTTGGATATATTGAATTTGTTATATCTAAATTACTTAAATTATCTATATACTTCTTTGATTGATTTGTTTTTATTGTATCATTTTCAATAATTACATTATCATTATATTGAATAATAGCGTTAAGATTATTTGAATATGTAGATCCTGATGTAATATTATTATATTCGCTTCCTATCTTATTTTTGATAACCAACCAATTATTTGAATATAAAGACATATTTTCCTGTGCTAAAGTATTAATGACAGATTTAAGTAATAGTATGTCTTGTGCATTAAGCTTTGCAATATAATCACCATTTGTCTCATTTAATATATTTATTGTTGACCCAAATGGTAAAGCATAATTTGCATTGTTTTTTAATATTGGCATATATTTAATATTATCAATATCGTTTGCTTTTGATAAATGCCATAATGATAATATATTTGATCCAAGATAATTATTAACTATGCCTTCATTTTCTAAACAGTCTAATTCACATATATTGATAATTATACTGTTTTTAAAATAAGAATAATTTATTTCATTAATCTTAGGCATATATGTATAACATTTAATATCAATATTACTTATCTCATCAAATAATGCATTATCTATTAAAAATTCTCTTTTTTCAAATTCACAATTTTCAATAATTTCGTTATTTACTATTGATGTTAATACTTTATAACTATCTAATGTATTATTCTTATCTTTTGAATATATAATTATAATATTTGGGTTGCCTGCATCATCGCCTCTTGCTTTTACTTTTGTATCTGCATTATTAATGGACCAATTTTCATTAGCATTAATATATGGCATTGTATATATATCTCTAATATTAATAGAATTAATTATATCACTATATTTAGAATTATATAATACATTAAATGTATATACTTTTATCTTTTCAATATTATCGTAATCAAAAACTATATTAGTGTTATTTTCCCAAAAATTATATATGTCAGATTTTTCAGATAAATTAGTATAAGTAATATATATATTATTTGAGAAATATATTTGCATCTCATCTGAATTATTACACATGTAATCAATTGTATAATCTAATGGGAAATACATTATATTAGTTTCATTATATTCATAATTAGATGCAAATTCATAAATTTTACATAATATTCTTTGTATGAATTTTGATCTTTCATTAGTATAGAATTTTTCGTTATAATAATTAAACATTACATAATATAACTCAGTAATGTCATAATTTAATAATTTTAATTCTTCAATAATATCTACATTATATTCACTTTTACATTTATTAAATACTATATTTTCTTCATCCGGATTTACTGCAATTAATTCATTATTATTTGTATCAATTGTCAAATCTATATTATATGAACTATACTTATATTTATTTTCAGTATGATTTAATATAATTGCAATAGGTGAATTACTTTCAAAATATGTAAAATTATTATTATATGATTCCAATACATTGATATCTACATTCTCAGGTTTTAAGAATGTAAATGGAATATTATTAGATTCATTATATGAACTAAACTTATATATTTCTTCAAATTGATTTTTATATACTGATAATATTGATGAATTTAATAAATTAACTGACATTTTATAATTATTGTCACCTTCTTTATTAATTCTTATTAATGAATAATAATTTGATATGCCATCAGAATATGCAAAAGAAGTTTTTGCACTATATATTAATTTATTAGTATTGACATCAAATTTATAATATTGTAATATAGAATTATTTGGGTCGTCATCATCGTAACCAATATATTTTTCAACAACCATTATTGTAAATATACCATTCTCATTAATGATGATACTATTTTTTGAATATTTTTCTATATTATTCAATATTACTGATAATGATAAATTATCGGGAAAATATAATGTATTATTAATGCTCTTACTAGTTTCTAAAGATATGTAATTGGATAAATCTTTATTAACAACACCAAACACTGCTGTTAAGTCATTATTACTTCCATTAACATATCGTAAATATCCTATATATTCATTTGTTGAATATTCATATTCATTAGTAAAACTTTCTA
>Ga0310697_10001095_pt1 | contig 33081 bp, 22 predicted proteins | sample 172DNAGHGlowgp2_FD_203883 | JGI IMG/M metagenome (GOLD analysis project Ga0310697, IMG submission 203883) | Sheep rumen microbial communities from Palmerston North, Manawatu-Wanganui, New Zealand - 1728 DNA GHGlow gp2 (v2) (version 2) | ecosystem: Host-associated > Mammals > Digestive system >... | reverse complement strand
CACACTAAATCCAATAGAACCATAAATATGAAAGCGCCTGATGTATTAAAGATCATGGAGAAAAGAGTTTAGAGCTGATATGTTACGGATAACCCTCATAAAACAAATGGGACATCATGGGAGAATCGGAGAAAGGATGGGCTTGGGAAAGTAATGTGAAGAAAAAATGCGGGAGAGATATCGAAACAAACGATAATGTAGTGCTGTGTGCAAAAAAAAAGACTAACTGTGCAGACGCAAAGAACAATTGGGACTTAACGTGGACGTTGATCATCGCAACCGTATGGAGATGAACGGCGTGTTCACCTGGGAACTTGGTAAGGGCGAACACTCGCGTATCTTGTTCCGCAAGGATGGCGTAGAGTTGGCTGAATTGGTCTATAATCCCAAGCACACGGATAAAGAGAATGACTCTATCAGCATGGAGAATCTTGTCGTACCGACAGTTCCGCAGAAGCCTGACATCGTACTACAATTGACGAAGGATGATATAGCGGAAGGGATGAAGATGACCTATTTGTTCGATGCCAAATATCGTATCAACGACAGAACAGATGCAGGGGTTGACACACCTCCCGATGATGCCATCAACCAAATGCATCGCTACAGAGATGCCATCTATTACAAGGAGCATTCCTCCAATGAATTGAAGAAGGAAGTGATTGGAGGCTATATCTTATTTCCTGGTAATGGCGACCCGATTGAGGTTGCAAAGGCAAAGTTCCAACAATCGCTTGACGAAGTGAATATAGGAGCATTCCCATTGCGGCCAAACGACGTGGAGAACAGGAAGTTATTGGAACATTTCATCCAAGAGCTCATAGGGATGCGTTCTTCTGAGATACTTGAGGAGAACATACCTCAGAAAGGACTATTCTATACAACAATAGAACCCAAGGGTGCGATGTATATGATTCTCACAATTGACAAGGATGTAAACAATGGGTTTGAATCAATCATCAACGGGTTAGCCTCTTCTATTATCATGGGCAGAATGGGAATGGAGGGGACACAAGACATTCAAGCTATTCGTTATATCGCTCCCATCATTCCTGGCGGTCACATTCAAGGCTATTACAAAGTTGTTCGAGCCAACCTGAAGCGAGTAGATGATGACTCTTATCCTATTCGTATTAGATTTGATGTGGATGACTGGACTCCATTGGAACGTCCTGCTAGGTTTGGATTGGTAAAGTATGCTTATCGGGGTGTTTGTAAATCACGTGAGGAGTTCTTTAGACATTGTGAGGAACAGGCGGTTCATTGAACCTCTATATTCAGACTCGTGGGTTTTATCAAGGGAGGGATGTATCTGCGGATAAAATCCGCAGAAAAAAGACGGGACATCAGGGAAGGGGAAGGGGTGCAAACGGATTTGTTGCGGATAAAATCCGCAGAAAAAAGGCGGGACATCATGGGAGAATCGGAGAAAGGATGTGCTTGGGAATGTAATGCCGAAAATGTAATGTGAAGGAAAATGAGGGAGAGATATCGAAAAAAACGATCATGTAGTGTTGTGTGCAAAAAAAATGCGGGAGAGATATCGAAAAAAACGATAATGTAGTGTTGTGTGCAAAGAAAAATGACTAACTTTGCAGACGCAAAGAGCAATGGGATATGGTGTCCCGTCACTTGAATGCAAATTTGATTTGCTAATGACAAACGAAAAGACAGGCATAGCAAAGAATGAGACCTTCACATGGTTGGAGCCAGGAGCCTGGCGCAAACCTTGCATCGTGCATGTAACGATGGTGGCTAACTCACGGCAGGCGTTGTTCGGAAAGCTCACACATAATGGTTCTGAGGCCGTGGTGGAAAAGACGCCGATAGGCTGGGCTCTTATCAATCAAGAGCGCCGGTTGCTGGAGATGTGTCCTGAGATAAAGATTCTTGCCGACAAAGTGATGCCTGATCATCATCACATCGTGTTGCAGGTGCAGCGGACGATGTCCCATAGCATCAGGGAGGTGGTACGGGGATATATGCAAGGCTGCAAGGGGGAGGCACGTAGGCTGGGGTTCACAGAGAACCTATATGATGCCCCGCCCTTCTATCGTGTGCTGACGCACAAGGGGCAGCTTCACGCAATGATTGAATATGTGAAAGCCAACACGGAACGTGCTTGGCAGCGCAGGCAGAATCCTGAGCTTTTTCGTATGCATCGAAAGACGGAAGTGTGTGGGCTGCAGTTTACATCTTTGGGTAATCACTTTTTGTTGGAATGGCCAGACAGACAACTGGTGGAGATGAGCAGGAGTGTCAGCGAAGAACAGATAGAGAAGCGGTTGAAAGAGGTGCTGGGAGCTGCCCATAATGGTGCGGTGACCTATACGGCAGCGATTAGCAAAGGTGAACGGAAGATAGCCCGAACGGTGCGTGAGCATGGGTTCCCTTTGGTGGTGTTACTGAACGATGGTTTTCCGGCAGAAGGGTCGCCGCAAGAGCGCTTCTACAAACCGGGCGGGACTTATTTCGAGGCATGTTCAAAGGGCAAGTTGTTGCTCATGGAGCCTGATAAGAGCGCTTTTGTCAATCCTGTTGTCAAGATGGCTGTTGAAAAAACGTTGCGTCAGAAAGCTGAGGCAAAGCACTATTGTTTTACAGCAATTCCTGTGGAATCACAACGATACAGGTTTGTGGCCCTGAATGAGATGGGGCGGATATTGGTGGAACGGTGATGAGGCGGGCGATGGGGCGGACGGTGGGGCGGATATAATTCGCCTAAATAAACGGGACAGCAATTCTGCATGAGACGCAAGATATATGTGACTTTGAAGTAATATGGATAAACTCTCACCACAGCAACGACACAAGAATATGGCGGCGATTCGGTCGAAGGACACGAAGCCGGAGATGATTGTGCGACGTGGGCTGTGGAAGAGGGGATTCAGATACCGGCTGAATGACAGGCGGTTGCCTGGTCATCCCGACCTGGTGCTGAGGAAGTACCGAACGTGCATTTTCGTGAACGGGTGCTTCTGGCATGGGCACCACACCAATTTACAATTTGACAATTTACAATTTACAATTGAGAGTTCGGAGTGCTGCAAGATTCCGAAGACCAACCGTGAGTTCTGGGTGGCAAAGATACGGAGGAACAAAGAGCGGGACATTGAGGATCTGCGCAAGCTGGCGGCCATGGGATGGCATTGCATCACGGTGTGGGAGTGTGAACTGAAACCCTCGAAGAGGGAAGAGACATTGGTGGCCCTCGCCAACACGCTCCACGAAATCTATATCATGGACCGTCATGCTCCGAAGCCCTACGACATCGATGACTACTACGACTTCCAGTTGCCGATGGCGGCAGAGGATGAAGCTTTTTGAAGATTTTCTTGTGTACACGAAGGAGGCGGAAGCGCTTGCGGCTGTAGAGTGTAGTCTAAATCGGATGAAAATCTAAAAAAACAGGATATTTCTGCAGGTTTCGGCAAATTTTTATTATCTTTGTGCCCGAAATATACATAAATCAAATAAACAACAAACTAAAACCTGCGGCACAGTCGCAACCACAACTATGTTTGAAAACCAACCTAAAGGGCTCTATGCTTTGGCATTGGCCAACACCGGCGAACGCTTCGGCTACTACACGATGATAGCCGTCTTCGCGCTGTTCCTCGGCGAGAACTTCGGTCTCTCGGAATCCGTCTCAGGTATCATCTACGGCTCGTTCCTCGGCCTCGTCTATTTCCTGCCTCTCGTGGGCGGTATCCTGGCCGACAAGTTCGGTTTCGGCAAGATGGTGACCATCGGCATCATGATTATGTTCTTCGGCTACCTGCTGCTGTCCGTGCCTCTCGGCGGTGGCGGCGTGGCACTAGCCGGCATGTTTGCTGCCCTACTGCTCATCTCGTTCGGCACCGGTCTGTTCAAGGGCAACCTGCAAGTGATGGTGGGCAACTTGTACGATGATCCTCAGTATGCCGCTCGCCGCGATGCCGGTTTCAGCATCTTCTACATGGCCATCAACATCGGCGCTTTGTTTGCTCCCACGGCAGCCGTGTCGATCATGAAATGGGCCGAGGAGAGCTTAGGCTTCAGCCATGCCGACTCTTACCACTTCGCCTTCGCCGTAGCCTGCGCATCGCTTATCCTGTCGATTGCCATCTACTACGCTTTCCGCAGCACCTTCCGCCACGTCGAGGGCGACAAGAAGAAGGACGCCGCCGCAGGCGTTGCACAGGCCGAAGAGCTCACGCCCGAAGAGACGCGCCAGCGCATCACGGCCCTCATCCTGGTGTTCGCCGTCGTCATCTTCTTCTGGATGGCATTCCACCAGAACGGCCTCTCGCTCACCTACTTCGCCAACCAGTTCACGCAGAAGACCGCCGAAGGCGTCCACACCATGCCGTTCAACGTATGGAACCTCGTGGCCATCATCTTCATCGTCTATGGCCTGTTCTCGGTGTTCCAGTCGAAGACCACGAAGGGTAAGAGCATTGCCGCCCTCGTCATCGTTGCCGCCTGCGCCTTCCTCGGCTATCAGTACAGCCAGGCTACGGGCTCCGTGGACATCAGCGCTCCTATCTTCCAGCAGTTCAATCCCTTCTACGTGGTGGCGCTGACCCCTGTTTCGATGGCCATCTTCGGTGCTCTTGCTGCCAAGGGCAAGGAACCTAAGGCTCCGCGTAAGATTGCTTACGGAATGATCGTTGCCGCTGTGGCCTTCTGCCTGATGATCTTCGCTTCGCAGGGCCTGTTGACGCCCAACGAGCAGAAAGCAGCCATCGACGCCGGCACCGCTACCTATCCCGCTTCGCCCTACTGGCTGATCAGCGTTTATCTCGTCCTCACCTTTGGTGAGCTTTTGCTCTCGCCGATGGGTATCTCCTTCGTGTCGAAGGTAGCACCTCCGAAGTACAAGGGTATGATGATGGGCGGTTGGTTCGTGGCCACTGCTATCGGCAACCTGCTTGTCAGCGTCGGCGGTATCCTCTGGGGTGGTCTCTCGCTGACCACCGTCTGGCTCGTCTTCGCCGGCCTCTGCCTGCTCAGCGCCCTGTTCATGTTCGCCATGATGAAGCGCCTCGAGAAGGTTGCGTAACTTTGAACTTTCAACTCTCAACTTTCAACTTTCAACTTTGAACATCGCCATCTTTGTGTCGGGCAGCGGCACCAATTGTGAGAATATCATTCGCTACTTTAGCGGATCGAAAAGCATCAGCACGGCACTCGTCGTGAGCAATCGTGCTGATGCCTTTGCCCTTGAACGCGCCAAGCGCCTGGGTGTTCCTTCGTGCGTAGTACCGAAGGCTGACCTCAACAACCCCGATGTCATCCTCCCGCTTCTTCGCGCCAACGATATCGGTTTCATCGTGCTGGCAGGTTTCCTGCCGCTCATCCCCGACTTCCTCATCGAAGCCTATCCGCACCGCATCGTCAATATTCACCCTGCCCTACTGCCGAAGCACGGCGGCAAAGGCATGTGGGGGCATCATGTCCACGAAGCGGTGAAGGCGGCCGGCGACACCGAGACGGGCATCACCGTCCATTACGTCAGCCCGGTGTGCGACGGTGGCGAGATCATTGCGCAGTTCTCGACTCCCGTTTCTCCTGACGACACGCCCGAGACCATCGCTGACAAAGTCCATGTCCTCGAGATGGCTCACTTCCCCGAAGTGCTTGAGCAGGTCTTCGAGCAGTTAGACGAGCAATAAAATATTTTTACGGTTCCCACGTGAACCGACTCATATCTACGCAGCCATTCTCTTTGATGTGCACTCCTTCGCTCATCAGGAGAATGGCTTGTTCGTGCCAACCCGGCACAGTGCGTCCGACGCTGTTGACCACGCGATGACAGGGAAGGTTCAACGCCAACGGCGCCTCTTTCATCGCACGTCCCACGGCTCGCGAGTGATTAGGCCAGCCCGCGAGTTCGGCCACACGACCATACGACAACACCCGTCCGGCAGGAATCTGGCGAACGATGTCATAGACTTCGGCGATGAAAGCGTCGTGGTCGAAGGACATGAGAGATTAGAGATTAGAGATTAGAAATGAGAGATTAAAGATGAGAGATGAGGAATCGTTACATAGCTTTTACGCTGTTCGGAAAAAAAGATTGACGAGCTGAGTAGCTCGTCAATCTTCATTCTTTATGTTACTCGGCGCGGAAGCTGTCGAGCGTGGCAGGATCGAAGTTGCGGATGTAAGCGGCCTTGCCTGCTACATTTTCTTCGGCCATGGCCACATAGACCACGGCGCTCTTTTCGAAGAGCTCGGGAGCCTGGACTGCATCGCGGATGATGAGGAGCGACATCACGATTTCGCAGGTCATGTCGTAGAGACGGCGCGAGAGGAAGTCGATGGCATCCTGGTTGTCGAGCGCCTTGACGGTGGCGAGGGCTTCCTCGTAGACGGGAATAAGCGCTTCAACGCGGGCTTTCAAGGCTGCATTAGCCTCTTCTGGGAGTTCGGCAATCATCTCTTTGATGTTCTGGAGCATCGTGCCATTGATGATATAACGGATGGCAGCTACGACCTGAAGCTGAGTTGTTCCCTCGTAGATGGAGAAGATGCGGGCATCGCGGTATAGGCGCTGGCATTTGTACTCCATGATGAAACCGCTGCCGCCATGAATCGAGATGGCGTCGTAGGCGTTCTGGTTGGCATACTCGGAGTTCATGCCCTTGGCCAACGGCGTGAAGGCATCAGCCAGGCGCTGATATTTCTTCAGTTCCTGCTTCTCTTCGGGAGTGAGAGCACGGTCGCGAGCGATGTCCTCAAGGCACTTATAAATGTCCACGTAAGCGGCAGTCTGATAGAGCAGCGAGCGACCGGCATCAAGCTTGGCCTTCATGCGGCTGAGCATATCGAAGACTGCGGGGAAGTTGATAATCTTATCGCCGAACTGCTGACGCTCACGAGCGTAGGCAAGACCTTCGTTGTAAGCCTCTTGCGAGAGGCCGACACTCTGTGCTGCGATGCCGAGACGAGCACCGTTCATGAGCGCCATGACGTACTTGATCAAGCCGAGACGTGTGCTGCCGCAGAGTTCTGCCTTGGCATTCTTGTAGGTCAGCTCACAGGTTGGTGAGCCGTGGATGCCGAGTTTGTGCTCGATGTGACGAACGTTGACACCGCCGTTGCGCTTGTCATAGATGAACATCGACAGGCCGCGGCCGTCCTTCGTGCCTTCCTCGGAGCGGGCAAGGACGAGGTGGATGTCAGAGTCGCCATTGGTGATGAAACGCTTAACACCGTTCAGGCGCCAGCAGTTCTCTTTCTCATCGAAGGTGGCCTTCAGCATCACGCGCTGCAAGTCGGAACCTGCATCGGGCTCGGTGAGGTCCATAGACATGCCTTCTCCGGCGCAGATACGGGGGATGTACTTCTGACGCTGCTCCTCGGAGCCGAACTCATAGAGGGTGTCAATGCAACTCTGCAGGCTCCAGATGTTCTGGAAACCGGCGTCTGAAGCAGAGATGACCTCGCTCAGCATGGAGAACACGATGTTCGGCAGGTTCAGACCGCCGTAGCGACGAGGCATGCTTACGCCCCAGAGACCAGCCTTACGCGTGGCGTCGAGGTTCTCGAAGGTCTTGGAAGCATAGATCATACGGCCGTTTTCGAGGTGCGGTCCTTCGAGGTCCACGCTCTCGGAGTTGGGAGCAATGATGTTGGCTGCCACGTCGCCCGTGATGTCGAGAATCGCCTTGTAGTTCTCGATGGCATCGCCCAAATCTACGGGAGCATAATCGTATTCTTTCGCGTCAGCGAAGCCTTTTTCCTTCAGCTCAACGATGCGAGCCATCAAGGGATGGTTGAGATGAAACGCGATCTCAGGATGATCGCTATAATAGTTTGCCATGGCTTATTTGCTGTTTTGTTTATAGTACTTAATGAGTTTGGGAACTACCTCTTCCACAGTACCAACAATCACGTAGTCAGCAATGCGGTTGATAGGAGCATCGGGGTCGCTGTTAACAGAGATAATAATACCAGAATCCTGCATACCAGCGATGTGCTGAATCTGTCCAGAGATACCGCAAGCGATATATACTTTCGGATGAACGGTAACACCAGTCTGACCAATCTGACGGTCGTGGTCGCAGAAGCCTGCATCCACAGCAGCGCGAGAGCCGCCGACTTCGCCATGAAGTACCTTAGCCAGCTCAAAGAGCATATCGAAGCCCTCTTTGGAGCCCATGCCGTAACCGCCAGCGACGACGATGGGGGCGCCCTTGAGGTTGTGCTTGGCAGCCTCCACATGGTGGTCGAGCACCTTCACGACGAAAGCCTCGGGGCTGACGTACTTCGACACCTCAGGATAAACGACCTCCTTGCGACACTCGCCTTCATAAATCGCCTTCTGCATCACGCCAGAACGGACGGTAGCCATCTGGGGACGATGTTCGGGGTTGACAATCGTAGCTACGATATTACCACCAAAGGCGGGACGGATCTGATAGAGAAGGTCCTTGTAGACCTTATTATTCTTCTTGTCCTCATATTCGCCAATCTCCAACTCGGTGCAGTCAGCGGTAAGGCCGGAGGTCAGGGACGATGATACACGGGGACCGAGGTCACGGCCAATCACGGTAGCACCCATCAGACAGATCTGCGGCTGCTCCTCCTTGAAGAGGTTCACAAGGATGTCGGTGTGGGGAGCTGAGGTGTAGGGGAACAGCTCGGGAGCGTCGAAGACGAAGAGCTTATCAACGCCATAAGGCAGGATCTGCTCCTCGACCTTACCCTTGATACCTGTACCGGCGACGACAGCGTGCAGTTCAACCTTCAGTTCATTGGCGAGCTTGCGACCCTTGGTCAGCAACTCCTGAGATACTTCCTGTACCTGTGTACCTTCTATCTCAACATAAACAAATACATTATTCATATCTCTTAACCAATAATCTTTTCTTCCAACAATTCTTTGATCATTCCCTCAACATCAGCATCAGAAGCCGTCAAAGTCTTCGACTCCTTAGCCTGGAACACGATGTTCTTAATGGCCTTCACCTTAGTGGGTGAGCCTGCAAGACCGCACTGGGCAGGGTCACCGTCCACGTCAGCTACGCTCCACTGGTTCAGCGTGAGGTAGGGACGCTCAGCATAGAGAGCCCCCCTTTCGTCCCCCGAGGGGGACACAACAGACCCTGCAGCATTAGAAGCCCCCTCGGGGGCAGTAGGGGGGGCCACCCTCTCAAGCGGACATGTCGCATATTTGTACTTCATCACCAGCTTGGCATTCTGGGGACGGCAGGGAGCGGCGCTTCCGTTCACGGTGATAACGACGGGCAGGGGAGCCTCAACGGTCTCCACACCACCATCGATGACGCGCTTGATGGTAGCCTTGCCATCCTTTACCGAAAGTACTTCTTCGGCATAGGTCACCTGGTTCAAACCCAGCTTCTGAGCCACCTGAGGACCCACCTGGGCGGTGTCTCCGTCGATAGCCTGACGGCCGCCGATGACGATATCCACGTCGCCAATCTTCTTGATAGCTGTGGCGAGGGCATAAGAGGTAGCGAGGGTATCGGCGCCTGCAAAGAGGCGGTCGGTGAGCAACCAGCCGGTGTCAGCACCGCGGTACAAACCTTGACGGATAATCTCGCCGGCACGTGGAGGACCCATCGTAAGGACGCCCACTGTGGAGCCGGGGTTCTGTTCCTTCAGACGCAGTGCCTGTTCGAGGGCGTTGAGGTCTTCGGGATTAAAAATTGCGGGCAACGCGGAGCGATTGACAGTGCCTTCGGCGGTCATCGCATCTTTGCCCACATTACGGGTGTCTGGCACTTGCTTGGCCAGCACAACGATTTTCAAAGCCATAAATATATTTACGATTTACAAATTGACTATTTGCGTTATGCGGGTGCAAAGATACGTATTTTCTTTTGATTGACCAAAAAAGAGCGCTAAAAACCCTCATATCAATAAAAATGCCGACTCACCTTGACAGGCAAGCCGGCAGTAGAACATTCCATCAGGTGTTGACTATTCTCACAAATCATCCATCCCGGAAGAGCTCCAAGCCTGTGCTGGCAGTTCGTTGCGACGAGACGGTGGTGCTAAGGCACGTGTCTTGGTTATCTTCAGGTTGACTTCCACCTCAATTTGGTTGGAAGCATCAGAGAGGCAGCGGTAGATATGCTCGACGCCGTAACTGTCGGTGCCTGACTTGGAGAAAGAGGTGACGAGATTACTGCCCGAGCCGCGATAGACGAAGTGTGCAGAGGTCGTGCCCACAGACTTGCTGACCAGTGAAAGGTCGGCAAAAGAGACTGAGGCGTCGCCGTAAGAATTGCCGTTGCTGGACTGGTAGGTACGGCCATAGCTGGCTCCAGTAACTTTCGTGGAGGAGCAGTCGCCGGTGATTCCCGTGATGGTGCAGGAGAAGCTTTGGCGGTCGGTATTGGTGCTCTGCGAGCCTGAGATGCTGACGCTAGTTCCCGACTGTTGGAGGAAATTGAGGCTGTTGCAGGTTATGGAGCGCTCAATGTTAATAGAACCTCCGTTATTGTCCATCTGCTCCTGGAGCTTGAGCGTCATTTTCAAGGAGCCGCCCGAAACGACGATATCATTGCCGCTGCCCGGCTCCTGCGTAACACGGATAGAGGTGCCCCAAACTTTGTCGGCATCGGTAGGCGTATCGGATTTGGAAACCCACCATTTGACGTAACCGACTCGCTTGCTTGCATCGATGTTGGGTTCTGCCTTAACAGCGATGTTTCCGCCTGAGGACGTCTTGGCCGAGAGCCAATCACGATAGCTGTCATCCACACTGATGCCAAACTTCTTGTAGCCAGTGGCGGTGACCTTGGCATTCTGAGTTCCGCCGTCGGCGTCGAAGGTCATCTCAGTGGGCGAAATGCTGGCCGAGCCCTCGTCTTCCAAGACAAAGACACCAGATCCTGCGGGACCATAGACATCGGACACGTAGAGCGTTGTGTTATCCACGCGAACTCCTCGCAAAAACTCTTCGTAATACATCGTCGCTGGGTCTATCTCATCGAAGTAGATTACGTTGTAAAGGCCTGCGTCAGTGGTGACGTTGGGGGCATACCATACATCAAGGCTATTGAAGTCCAACCATGAGTTCTTCGGGTCGTGGAAGCTGGCCTTGTATTTGTGAATGTCCATTTGTATGGGACTACCCGTGTAGGTACCCTCTTTCTCAACCCATTTACCCTGCAGGTATTCCGGAATCGGCGCCTTCTCGCCTTCGTTGATGTCTGTGGCTATGGCCTGGAGGACGAGCGGAGTTTCAGAGACGATAGCCCCTGTGGCGAAGTCGATGGCATCGACCGAGAGATGCTGCACGCGCTCCTTGTTTCCGAGTTTCCAATATGTTTCTCCCTCGAGATCAATGGTGAACACCTGCTCGTCCATGGTTTCTCCGCCGCTGCCGTCATCGACGCTGAATCGCAGGTAGTAGGACGAGGCTGGATAGGTGATGCCGTCGGTGATGACACGAATGCGGATAGGATCTTCGAGATAGTCGCCCGAATGGCCTTGCTGATTGTTGCCCGAGACCACCTCCAGCTTGACGTATTCGCAGGTGCTGAGCGGGAAGGAGACTTTGAAGCAGATAGGGAAGTCCACTGTTTCAGGCATTGAGAGACGGAAGTGAGTTCGTAAGAGTGTATTGCCTGATCCGCGAAGGATACAATACACTGTAGTGATCGGTGATAGCTTTTTGACGAGAGCCATTCCCGCACTTCCGGCAGCGACGCCACAGACCTCCACGAACTCTTTCGACGAGAAGAAGTCCAGCACGGCGGCATAAATAGCCTCTGCCAGTTCCATCTTTGTCCACTTGCCGCTCATGATGAGCTGTGTCAGAGCAGCGCCTCGCTGCACGATATACTTCTGCACAGCACGCTTTAACGTAGCAGTGCCGACAGAGCCGACACCGGCTCCAATGATGTCAAGCATATTACAGAAGATGTTCACCACAAAATCTGTTTGTGCACGGCTCGTCATTCTGGAGAAATGGAACAGGAACTCTCCCTCGCCCGCGCTTTCGGGCAAGGTGTCGAAATCGAAGGTTGCAGCCTCAGCCCACGTAAACTGTCCCCAACGGAGGGCGAGATCAGTCACGCCATAGTCGTTGCCGGCGGGGATGTCCAACTTCGCCACAGGCTCACTCATTTCGAGAGTGTGGAAGAGCTGCCCTTCGTACATCGGCGTGAGTGAATAGCTGAAGAACTTCACTTTGTGGCCCGAGATTTCCATCTTGAAAGGTCGCTCTGCATCTCCTCCATAGACCTGCGGCTGGTCGGCACGTGTCAAAGGATATACAGACTTCTCCACACAGATTTCATTGAAGAGCGCATCGAGGGCGTTAATCATTGCGGTATTATTGGCGCTCCAAATGGGTTTATTGGCGCGCACAAGCTTCGTCACCTCGCTCTCGAAAGCTGTCCACTTCGAGGCCTTAGTGAACATCGCGGTCATGGTCTTGAACTCCTCAGCGCCCTTGACCGGTGCGAAGAGCGGGAACATAGTAGCCAGAGCCAGCGCTGTGGTGTGAGCGTTGATCTCAGGATGGTCGCCACTGGCGTAAGGCGCACGGGACATCATCACCACATCACCCTTAGAATTGCATACCAATAGCGGCTGAGGTAACGAACGACTGTCGAAGGCATTGGCGGTGAAGCTGCTACTGGCAGAGACGGGCTGCTCGTCGAGCATGGTCATCACGGTGCAGGTGCTGGCGTCAACACTTCCGCCGAAATCTACTGTTCCCGAGAGCTTTGTCGTGGCGAGTTCTCCCGATTCGGCCGGCTGAACCAGCGTCACTTTCTCCTCAGCGACGTATTTGCCATCTTCCTCTTCTTGGGCATAGAAGGTGACAACGACAGAGCGTTCCTGCCCTGTGCCATTAGCTTCGGCGGTGAAAACAATACTGTTGTAGCTCTTGCTCTTGTCGAACGTGGCGGTCAACCAATTGGCATCGAACTTCCGTCCGTAGCGTTTGCCATTGGTCGTGACACGGAACTCCACAGAGCCTCCCTCAGCAGGGAAGGAAACCGTTCCATTAGGACTGACGGAAATGGTGTATTCCGTCTTTTCCTCGTCGTCGAGTAAAACATCAAGGAGATCGCCAGGAGTGCAGGCCACGAAGGCGACGGCGATGATGGCTGAGAACAAGCGTGTCAGCCAGCGATGGGAAAAGATACTACGAGAAGACATGATGAAGAATGGGGGATTAAGGATGAAGTATGAGAGATGGCTAACGGCGCGGGGCATAAGCCGGTCGGTCGGTGGTGCCGTTGTGAATAACATTGATCTTGTTGGAGATTCCTTCCTGGCTGACCGTCAGATTGACACGGTTCTTGTTCGTGTCGGTGATGGTGACGGTGGCAGAGCGGGACGACGTGAGGGAATTGGCCGTCACGGTGATGATGACCGAGGGCGAGCCCGAGCTGTAGGACTGGGGCGTGACGGTGACCCAGCTGCTGCTTTCCTCGACTTGATCTATGGCGGCCTTAAGATCCGTGAGCTTCACGTTCTTCGTCTGCTGATCGGCACTGAATGAGACGCTTTGCGAAGTCGTGGTGAAGTTGTTGGTCAGGTCCAGATCATCCAACAGCAGCCCCTCAAGTCCGGTGCAGGAGCATAGTAGCGATAAGGCCGCTACAATGAGAAAGATATGATGTCTGCGTAGCTTCATTTTACAAGAACTTTTTTACCGTTGATGATATTAACGCCTCTTCGTGGCTTGCTCAGTCGCTGCCCGCCAAGGTTGTAGATCTCGGCATCCTTCATCATCCATTGGCCATTGTCCAAATCCTCGATGCCTGTCGCCCCGTCGGAGCCGTCGAGCGAGAGGAAGTCGGCGCGTGTCGTGCTCTCCTTCAAGGCGAGCCACGCTTTATGTCCCGGGATGGTGAAGGCGCCACCGTTGGCTGCACCCCAATACCAACCGAAGACATCGCTATAGGCTGAGCCAGAGTGACCGTACGAAAGCTTATAGAAGAGGTAGCCTGAGCCCGAAGCTGAGGTCGTCGTCGAGACATCGCTGCCGCGAAGGAGATTGGCGCCAGTGTAGGAAGCGGAGGCGTTGGTGCTCTGGAGCTTATAGGTCATGGAGCCTGTGCCCTTGAGCATCACAGCTACGCCCTTCGGAATAACGCCCGATTGCGAACCGCTGGCGATGGAAGTGTAGGTGAGCGAACCGCCGGAAGCGGCCGAGACGACGTAGGCCGTGAGGCCTGAAGGCAGCGTGTACGATGTCGAGGAATCGTAGAAAGTGGCATAGCCTGCGGCCGAAGTCGCCACGCTCATCTCCGTCGAGGAGCCGGAACCGTTGGCGACCGTGAAGGGAACGAGGAATGTTTTGTTGTAGATCCACGTCTGCTCGTCGGTCCACGAGCGATAGTACTGAATGGTGGCGTAGTAGTCGCCGTCGGCCATTTCCGGAAGCGTACAGGTCATGTCAACGGAAGTTTGGGTGCCGCCTCCCTTGAACTCATGCGACACGCCTGCCGTGTAGGAAATACCCTGAAGGTCAGCATTGAAGATGCGAACGCGCGTATCGGTGGTGACTGTGCTGCCGGCGTTCTTGAACACGACGTTGAGATAGATGCGATCGCCGGCCTTCATCTTCGAGAGATTGGAGTTGGAACTGGTCTGCGAGACGAAGGAGATATTCGGTCCTTCGTTGGGCAGCGATGGCACAGCGCCCTGACCAAGATAGATCTTGCCATTCTTGACACGTGCTACATAGTAGTCGGACTGTCCGCCTCGCGTATGAATGTTATACCAAGTGCTTGCTTGGGCATTGAGCACAGCCGGATAGAGATAATAGCTCTCGCCTTCCTTGAAACGTGCCGCATCGAAGGTGACCTTCCGCTTGAAGCTATTGGGTCCCCAGCCGTTCCTAAACAATCGGTAGTCTTCGTCGATGAGATCATTGAGCAGAGTCAGCTTGCCGTCAAGGTTGTTGGCATTCTTCATGCCAAACGTCAGATAGCAGGGAATGGGCGTGTGGAACGTATTGGAATAGGCATCGTAACAATGCGCAGGGCAAGAGAACACAGCCACGTCGCCGACGTTGAAGCCCTGTTGCCAACCTTCGATGTCGAACTCATCGGCATAGAACACCATTTCGTGCGAACCCATCTTCTGGGTGCTGATTCCGATGACCATCTCCTGATTGTAGGTGTAGTTGTGGGAGCCAGGTTTTAAAGATGTCAGGGAAAAATAGATGTACGAGGAGCCCGAGGTCTGATGGTTGCCGCTCCATCCCCAATTGAAATGGCAGCGCCCACTGCCGTCAATGCCGTCGAGGATGAAAGCATGTCCAGCACGCTTGCCCTCGTTGTCCTCCGGACCGAATCCGCCATAGAGAATGGGCCGACCGGCTGACAGTTCCTTTTGGATGAGTTCCATCCAGGTCGCATCGGGGTAGTAGTTCTTCCTGAGATACTTCAAGTTGGGGTTGTAGCCGAAGAAATTGATGAGCGCATAAGCCTCGTCGCTGCAGAACGACGATGATTCTTTGCTGCCGTAATACATGTGAACCGACAGACCGGCAGCGTACATCAATGAGGCTACGGCATTACCCTGAGACGTTGTGTAGCTGCCGCTTTCGTAAACAGGAATCATTTCCGACCAATTCAGGGCCAGGGACGACAGGCGTTTAGTGATGCCTATCTTGTGGTCATCCTTTTGAGAGACATAGTTCACCACGCTGTCGGCAGGGCTCGACGGATAACGATAGTGGTACATCACCTGCGCCATCGCCGTAGCGACACAACCTGTGACACAACGCTTGTTTGCGACGGGGTCCATGGGGCAGTAGTTGTTAAAAGGTTCGTTCTGCCCCCACTTGGCCTTGATGATCGGCGTCACGGGAGTTGTCTGTATGCGACGAGGGGCACGGAGCGAAACCGCCTGCGACTGAACACTCTGAAACTCATGGTTATACTGTTCGAGCAACAAGGCCATGCCGCAGGGGATATCATCGACATCAAATGTGCCCTCAAGGGCATAGGCCAGAATATCTTCCTGACGGGCGTCGGCTCCAACGATGACAAAGCCATGACCCGCCTCTTCGTTGAAGACATAGAAGCCCGGCTGCAGCGCAAAACCTTCGAGAGGACGCTCTATGGTGCGGCGAATCTGCTGGCTGACGCGTTGACGCGCTACTAAACGCATCTGCGGACAAGCTGTGCCGCCCTTCTGCACTTGCAGGAACTGAGCTGCCAGCGCCGCGGCGGCAGTCTCGCTGCGGGGTTGCGCCATAGTCGCTAAGCCACTGACAAAGAAGAGCAACAGGGCGATAGTATATCTTGAACGTATCAGCGCATTAAAGGGTGAAACGAAGGTTTTCATATACAAAAGTGGCAAATAATCAATGATTTTGCCGCAAATATAATGAAATAATTCGAACCCCTTGTAACAAAACACGAAAAAGTTACTAAAAAACCACGGAATTTTTAGTAAAACGGCGTTTGACGAACGACGACTACAGGTTCCCGAAGGTCTTCCGGCGTTTCAGATAGTAGGCTACGAGCAAGCAGCCCGGTCGCTGTTCGGGGATGGGATCGAGCGTCGTGGCAGCGAGATTGGCAGCACGGTCGGATTTGAAGTCCGGTTTCATTTGTCGGAAAGCACGGCGCCCCTGCCACACGGCACGGAAGCTGGCACCTTCGCCCTTCATGAGGAAGACGAGGGAGGCCAAGGCATCGAGCCAGAAACGGATGAAGAGGACACGGCGCAGACGGCGCGCAGGAAGGTTCTTGTACAACAGCAGCAGGTTGTTGCGGAAATTCAAGAACGTCTTGCGCGGATTCTCCTTCGGCAGCGTACCACCACCGACATGATAGACAACGCTTTGCGGAACGCAAACGATGCGATGGCCGCGCGCTCTGAGGCGCCAGCAGAGATCGATTTCTTCCTGATGGGCAAAGAAGCGGCCGTCCAAGCCGCCGACCGCCCAATAGACCGCGGAGCGTATCAACAGCGCAGCCCCTGTAGCCCAGAAGACATCGGCCACCGTGTCGTACTGCCCCTCGTCCTTTTCCACGGTGTCGAAAATGCGGCCCCGACAATAAGGATAACCCTGCATGTCGATGAAACCGCCTGCCGCTCCGGCATACTCGAAATGAGTCGGCGTATGCTCGGCACGAAGCTTGGGCTGACAGGCTGCGACTTCGGGATGAGCTGTCATGTAATCGACCATCGGCTGTAGCCAGCCTTCGGGCGTCTCGACGTCGGAGTTCAGGAGAAGATAGCAATCATAGCCCTCCCCTACCCGACTGAGCGCCTGATTGTAGCCTTCGGCAAAGCCGTAATTGCGGTCGAGACGGATCACCTCAACGGCAGGGAAATCGGTGGCAAGCATAGCCAGCGAGTCGTCGGATGAACCATTGTCGGCGACGATGACGTCAGCCAACGCTGCAGGCGTGTTGGCAAGTACAGAGGGAAGGAAACGACGGAGCATCGAGGCGCCGTTCCAGTTGAGGATGACGATGGCAGTTTTCATTCGGCAATGAGTGCTGTTTGGTTTTCATTCCAACCTGCGAGGCGAAGCGGAACGATCGTGTTGTCGGAACCGTGGCCACGATATTCTACTTTGATGTAATTGTCGGTAAAGCCGTTGAAGAGACCTTTCGTGCGGGAGTGTTCGAGGAGGACAGGACGGGTCTGACCGACGAACTGCTCGTAGAAGGCATGGAGCTTACGGTCGCTGATGGCCAGCAAACGCTGGCTGCGCTCGTGCTTCTCCTCGGGTCGCACGACATGAGGAATGCGCAGCGCCGCCGTGCCGGGACGCTCGCTGTAGCTGAAGACATGGAGCTGGGAGATCGGCAGCGACTCGATGAAGCGTTCAGCCTCGTTGAACAGCGCCGCCGTCTCGCCGCGAGTACCCACGATGACATCAACGCCAATGAAGGCGTCCGGCATCAACTCGCGCACGCGCGCGATCTTATTATTAAATAAGGCGGTATCGTAACGACGATGCATCAGCCGCAGCACTTCGTCGGAGCCGGACTGCAAGGGGATATGGAAATGAGGCATGAAGGCGCGGCTCTGCGCGCAGAACTGCAGGACCTCATCGGTGAGCAGGTTGGGTTCGATGCTGGAGATACGGTAGCGCTCGATGCCCTCGACCTCGTCCAAAGCGCGCAAAAGATCAAGGAAACTCTCGCCCGTCGTGCGTCCGAAGTCGCCGATATTTACGCCCGTGATGACGATTTCCTTGCCACCCTCGGCAGCTGCCTGCTGCGCCTGAGCCACCAACGACGCTATCGAACCGTTGCGACTGCGGCCGCGGGCAAAAGGTATCGTGCAATAGGTGCAGAAATAGTTGCAGCCGTCCTGCACTTTGAGGAAGTAGCGCGTACGGTCGCCGCACGAACAGGAGGGGACAAAAGGGAGTGAAGAGTGAAAAATGTCGGCTTCGCCTTCAAATGAAGAATCTGGATGACCATCAGGATTGGTTAAGTTCACCGAAGAGCCAGGTAAAATAAATTTTTCAGTTTTAACTTCGTCATTTGTCACTTCTTCTTTAATCTTTTCCACCACGGTTCCCTTCTCGTTCTGTCCGAGCACAAAAGAGACGCCGGGGATGGCAGCGACCTCAGCGGGCTTGAGCTGCGCATAGCAGCCCATGACGACAACCAGGGCACCTGGATTTTGACGGACGAGCTTATGGATAGCCTGTCGGCACTTGTGATCGGCCACTTCCGTGACGCTACAAGTATTAACGATGCAGATATCCGCCACCTCGCCTTTGCGCGCTTTCCGCACCCCCGCTTCTTCGAGCTGGCGCTGGATGGTAGCCGTTTCGGCAAAGTTGAGCTTGCACCCCAACGTGAAATAAGCCGCACATTTCCCCTGAAGGGTAGAATCCTGTTTCATGTGTTAATTTCGCTTTTCGGGTACAAAGGTAGTGTTTTTCCTTCGAAAAGGCGAGAGAGTGCAGATTTTTAACATTTCGACATACGTTTGATTATTAAACGTTTAATGCAAAACCCTAAAAAAAGTTGAAAAAAAGTTGAAAAAAAGTTGGCAAAAAAAGAACAACGTATTCAAAAAGTACGTACCTTTGCACCGTTTTAAGAAGCATATGATTGTTTTACAGAATTAAAAAAGCAAAAAAGAAAATGAAAAAGGTTGCATTTATGTTCGTAGCCGCTATGGCTATCTCTTTCGCCGCTTGCACCGGTCAGACCAAGACTACTGAAGAAGCTTGTGACAGCGCTGCTTGCTGCGCAGACACCGCAGTTGTAGAAGAAGTTGTTGTTGACAGCCTCGTACAGGAAGTTGTTGACACCACTGCTGCTGCTGTTGAAGAGGTTGCTGCTGAGGTCGTTGCTGAATAAGCATCACCCGTTCGCACAACGGACATTAACAGGAAACAAGGAGAGGTCTCACGGGAGTGAGACCTCTTTTTTATGCCAGCTTTAGAAACTGAAGCTATAGATTCAATAGATACTATAGAAGCTATAGAACAAAGAAAAGAGGCTGCAACCCTGATGAGTTGCAACCTCCAACGTTATATACTTTTTTGTATTACAGAACGTTCTCTTATGCCTCGGCAGGAGCGTCCATAGCCTCGAGCACTTCCTGCTCATCGGCCAGTTCCTGAGCCTGAGCCTCATCGACGGGAGCCTCAACGGGCTTCTCTTCGACCACGGGAGCCTCAATGGGAGCATCGGGAACGACGGTGACGGGGATTTCAACGCTCACTTCCTTGTGCAGACGCACGGTAGCCTTATGCTCGCCGACAGTCTTCACGTCCTTGATGGTGATGAGCTTACGGTCGATATCGAAGCCGAGCTTCTGGAGCTCGTCGGCGATCATCACAGCGTTAACGCTGCCGTAGATCGTACCCTGAGAGCTCACCTTAGCAGCGATGGTCAGAGCCACGCCAGCGAGCTTGTCAGCGACGGACTGAGCGTCGTTCTTGATCTTCTCGAGCTTCTTGGCCTTCTGCTTGAGCTCTTCTGCGAGAGCTTTCTTTGCGCTCTCGGACGCGATAACGCCTTTACCAGAAGGAATAAGATAGTTGCGGCCGTAGCCGGACTTCACATTTACGATGTCGTGCTTGTAACCCAAGCCGATCACATCTTCTTTCAGAATGATTTCCATAGTGCTTATTCCTCTTTTAAATTATTTCATCATGTCAGTTACGAAGGGGAGCAGAGCGAGGTGGCGGGCACGCTTGACAGCCTGAGCCACGCGGCGCTGGAACTTCAAGGACGTTCCCGTGATGCGGCGGGGAAGAATCTTACCCTGCTCGTTGAGGAACTTCTTGAGGAACTCGGGATCCTTGTAATCGATATACTTAATGCCACTCTTCTTGAAACGGCAATACTTCTTCTTCTTGACGTCAACGGTAGGCGGTGTGAGATAACGGATTTCAGATTGTGCCATGATTTAGTCCTCCTTTTTAACTTGTTTGTTACGTCTCTTCTCTGCATATTCTGCAGCGTACTTCTCGTTCTTGACCGTGAGGTAGCGGAGAACTCTCTCGTCGCGACGATAGTTGACCTCGAGTTTACTGATAAGCGTGGGGTCGGCCTTGAACTCGACCAGGACATAGAAGCCCGTGGACTTCTTGTCGATGGGATAAGCCAGCTTCTTCAAGCCCCACAGTTCTTCGTTCAGGAGCTCTGCACCGCCGTCGGTGAGAATCTTCTTGAACTTTTCGACCGCTTCCTTCATCTGATCGTCAGACAAAACGGGAGTTAAAATGAAAACGGTTTCGTACTGATTCATAATAGCTTAAGTGATTAATTAGGGTTATTTTTCGCAAAATGCTCGGCAAAGGTAGTGCTTTTTTCTGAAATGACAATGCTTTAGGGGTGATTTTCTTTCACTTTTTATAAAAAAGAGCCTCAAATAGCACTTTTATGCAAAAATGTTTCGGCGATTCAAGAATTTTGCGTTATTTTGTGCTGCCAATAGAATGTTTTGGCACCAAAGGCGATTAAAATCCAATAAAAAAACTATAAGCACTATGAAACTTTATTCCGGTATTATCACGGCCATTGTTGGCGCCGTCATCCTCATCCTCAGTTATTTCCTTGGCGGTGTTGATTACAATTGGATTCAATTCCTTGCCGCACTGATCATCATCGCAGGCATCGGTGTTCACATCTACGTGAACTACAAGAAGCCCAAGTACGAGGACGCCTAAGCCAACGACGCCTTGCCGTGCAACGCGTAGGAGAATGAACTGTTTGACCTCCGTCGAACACTTCATTCTCCTTTGCGTTTATCATTCTTGACATTGTGCTTCCATCCTTTCTGAACCTTCGATGAAGAGATTTCTTTTACTCCTTTTGGCGATCGTCGCCACTTCAGCCTGCGTCCTCATCCATGCCCAAGCTGACTCAGCTTTCGTCAGCACGCTGGACTATCGGCGCTTCACGACGCACGACGGCTTGCCGCAGATGCAGACCGAGCGCCTCTGGCAGGACGCGCGCGGGTATATATATATAGGTACGCTCTCGGGCTTCGTGCGCTATGACGGGCGCTCGATCACTCCCCTGCTCCGCGGGCGGCGAGAGAACATCGTCGATTTTGCCGATGTTGACGGTCAGGTGCGCGCTTTAGGTTTCCGCCGTCAATGGCTCGTGGACGGCGACGACGTGCAAGTGCGCCCCATTGATGCCGACGGCAAATGGCTGCTCAACAACTTCAATGCCATGGACTTGCCCGCCGACATCGTGCTGCTCGAGGACGAGCGCGAGGAGAACCGGCGACTCTGCCGCGTCCTGCCGTCAGGATTCGAGACCATCACCGCCGACAGCGCCATGAACCTGATGATGCCCGACCGCAAGCTCAGCATCTTCGACGACCAGCTCTATATCCCCACTTCTCAGGGGCTCTACCGCTGTGGCCTCCAGCCGCAGGCACAGCCTTCCGAGCGACTGACGGCCAAGGCCGACATCTTCTCGCTGTGCGCCGTAGAGGAGCAGCTCCTTGTCTTCGCCGAGGACTCGCTTTACGTCCTCGACGACAACCGGTTGCACCCCTTGGCTCCGATGCCTTCGACATTGGCTCCCGACTACGGCGTTGCCGTGCGTCCCACCCACGACGGTTCTTTCGTCATGGCCGACGGCCATAACGTCTATGCCTTCGACGGGCACTCATTCACGCTGCTCGCCAGCGGCTTGAACCTCATCCGAGACGTGCTCATCGACCGCTGGGATCGCCTATGGGTCGCCACCTATCAGGGCTTGTACTGCTACTACCACCGCCGTTTCGTCAAGCATCGTCTGAGCGATGCCAACGATCTCGTCCGGGCCATTGGCGTCACGGCCGGCGATCATCTTGTCTGCGGCTCGCTCAACGGCAAGCTGCTGTTCGACGGCCGCGTCCTCAGCGACCAGCCCGACAACTTCTTTGTGCCCAGCAGCGGTGCAGTTGATGGCTGCGTCTATCTGGTCAGCCGCACTGACATGGCGCGCATCGACAGCTGCGGCAGCATCACCTGGTTCCCCCTCCCCAACGAGCGTTATCGCTTCGTCACCTCCGACGGCCGGCGCGTGCTCCTCGGCACTTTTCAGATGGTACTGGCCTTCGACCCCGCGTCGGGCAGCATAGATACACTCAGCACCTACATACGCCAGCCGTGGTGCGCAGCTGCCGACGGCAGCGGACGCGTTTACGTCGGCAGCAGTCTTGGCGTACACTGCATCGCCAAGGCATCTGACGGACAATACACTACGACGCGCATCGACGACAAGCCGCAGTTCTTCGTCACCACGATGACCGCCGACGCCAAGGGAGATATTTTCCTTGCTGCAGCCGATTCCCTGTATCTCATTCACGACGGCCAGTTCTCGCACCTGCCCATGGAGGGACTCAACAGCCACGAAGTACGGTCGCTGTTTGTCACCCGCGACGGCTGCCTCGTCGTAGCGACCATCGACAAGCTGTTCGTAGCGCGCATCGGCGACGACCGGCAACTGAAGGATATATCCACCTTCGACCATCTCAGCGGTTTCACAATGATCGAGCCCCAGCAGGCGCTGATGGCCGAGAGCGCCGACGGCACCGTTTGGATGGCGGGCCTCGAGGAAATGATGAGCTTCAAGCCTTCGGCGCTGCTGGCCGACAGCCGCGAGAACACTTTCGTGGCGCCGCCCGTGCCCTGGTGGCAGCGCTGGTGGGTCATCGCGCTCATGGCGCTCGCTGCCGTCTGTCTCGTCGCACTCGTCGTTTACCTGTTCATCCGTCGCCGCCTGCATCGCCTCGAGCGCGACCGCCGTCAGAAAGAGTTGCAGATCAGTGCCATACGTCTGAAAGCTATCCCGCATTTCCACTCCAACGTGCTCGCCGGGATCGAGTATTTCCTCATGAACGGCTCCACCGAAGACGCCACGCACTACCTGAAGCTCTACAGCGATTTCACCAACCTCACGCTTACAGACATCGACCGCCCGTCGCGCAGCGTGAGCGAGGAAATCGAATATGCACGTATCTACCTGCAGCTCGAGCAGTTGCGCTACGGCGAGCGTCTCACGTATGACATCGATCTGCTGGGCGACCTGCCCGTCGATGTGCAGCTCCCCACGATGGTCATCTACACCTACGCCCAAAACGCTGTCAAGCACGGCATAGCGACCAAGCCCGAAGGCGGGCACATCGACATCCGCGTCCGACGTCAGGATCAAGACGTGGTGATAGAGGTTGAGGACAACGGAATCGGCCGCGAGGCGGCAGCCCAGCTGAGCCGATACTCAACCAAGCAGGGCCTGCGCATTCTCATGGATCAGGTGGCGCTCTACAACCAGCGCAACCGCCATCATATCATTCAATCCATTGCCGACCTCCGCTCCCCCGACGGCCAGCCCCTCGGCACGCGTTTCACCATGCAAGTACCCCTCGACTTCCGCTACGCGGTGTGACGAGTTGACGAGTTGACAAGTTGACGAGTTGACAAGTTGACAAGTTGGTAGTTGACAAGTTGACGAGTTGACAAGTTGACGAGTTGACAAGTTGACAAGTTGACGAGTTGAGCCCATTATACATTGTCCATTATACATTGTCCATTATACATTCCCCCATGCCCCTAACTGCCATAGTTGTTGAAGATGAGCGTCTGCCGCGCCTCGCCCTGTTGCAGAAGCTCGAAGAACATAAGCAGGACATCGAAGTCATTGCCGACTGCGAGAGCTACGACAGCGCCCTGCAAAGCATCCTGCACCACCGCCCCGACGTGCTCTTCCTCGACATACAATTGCACGGGCGCGATTCCATCGCCCTGCTCGAAGAACTGCGTCAGACCATCACCCTACCCCACGTCATCTTCACGACGGCCTATGCCGACCGCCGCTACCTGATGAGCGCCATCAAGCTGGACGCCGTGGACTATCTCCTGAAACCCATCGACAAGAACGAGCTGGCACTGGCCATCGCCAAGATAGTCCATCACGAGCAGCAGCGTCAGTCCGCCACCGCCGACGACCAACGCCTGAGCTTCCGCACCGCCAACGGCAAGACGATCGTCCACCCCGATGACATCGCCTATTTCCAGGCCGACGGCAACTACGCGCGCCTCATCACCTTCTACGACACCGAGGACATCTTCGAGAGTCTTGCCGTCCTCTCCCGCCGTCTCGACCCCGCCGTCTTCGTGCGCACCGACCGCAGCACCATCGTCAACGTGCAGCGCATCATGAAGCTCAACACCCACCGCCGCGTCTGCATCCTGCGCTCGCCGGAGGGCAACATTGTTCAGCTCGAGCTGTCGAAGAGCAGCATCGATTGTCTTCTCAACCTACTGCCGTAGCCGCCGTGCGCCGCCCGAAGGCTAATCCCATTCGAAGTCGAAGGAGCCGCCTTTGATTTCGGCGTCTTCCTGATTGCCTTCTGTGCCTGGATCGACGGGAATTGTCGTAGGGCTACCTTGAAGAACTAAGCTCTGTATGGCCAGCGACACCACTTGTGTCACTGGCCTGATATATTCCTTGCGTATCAATGTACTAAAACCTTTTTACCGTTCTTAATATATATTCCTCTGTGCAACGAGCGATGGTTGACCTTGCGTCCGCTCATGTCATAGACTGAGTTTTCGTCATCGTTTTCGTTTTCGTTAATCTCCTCCACGCCCGTCGGCAGTTCCTCGGGCCACAACAGTTTCACGGCGCCGCCATGGTTGATGGCCGCTGTCGGGATCTGAAGGTAAGCCTTGTTGGCCGCCATCTTGGACGTAGGCTCTGAGGAGGCGATGCGTATGAACTGGCCGCTCTTGAGCATGAAGTTCGTCATTTCGCCGTCGGTGGGTTCGATGTGTGTGGGCTCAGTGACCGCCACGAGCATGTTCGGCCTACCGATGGCAGGCACTAATGGCGTCTTCACCGTGGCGACGAGCGTCACCGTCTGTCCAGGCTCGCCGCGCAGCACCACGCCGGTGAAGTCAGGAATGATCGTGTAGTCCGTGCCGTTGAGGTTTACGGTGTTCAGCTTCTCGATCATTGCGAAGCTCTCGTCGCCCTCGTAGTCGGTGACGATATAAGCGTTGACGTTATCGGGTACAACAACTTTGTAGGGAGCGCTGAAGGTGGAAATGCCCGATGCCGGGATGGTGAGCGTGACGCCCTTATAGGTGAAATAGCCCGTTTCGGCATTGGCCATCGCAGAGCTTGTGTTCGACGAATCATAAGTGACGCCGCTGCCGCCCACGAGACTGGTGCAGTCGCTGAACATCGTAAAACCAACGCCGTTAACATAGTCGGAGTAGTGCTCCACCCACTCGTCGCCGACATAGATGGTCTTCAGCAGGTTGCAGCCGTAGAACAGATAGTTCACGTTCGTCAGCGTGAGGGGGCTTTTGGTATAATAGCCGGCGAAGTTGCTCATGTCGAGTTCCGTCAGGCTGCAGCAGAACATGAACATGGCTGTCATGTTGCGGCAGTTCAGATTGTCGAAGAGCGACAGGTCGATAGCCTCCAGACGATAACATCTGTAGAACATATAGCTCATGTCTTCTACGGCGCGGGTGTCCCAATTGGCGCCGAAGTTAATGGTCTGCAGGTACCGGCAGTCATAGAACAGGTTGTTCATCGACTCGACACCTGAAGTCTGGAAGTTCTGCAGATCTACGGTCTTCAGGTTGCGACAGCCATAGAACATGCCATCCATAGCCGTCAGCTGGTCGGTGCAACCGTCCGTGTCGTCGGGGTCGAAGATGAGGTTTATGGTTTGGAGGCTGGTGCAGTTCTTGAACATCTCGCGCGTGCTCACAACCTGACCAACGTCGAACGTACTGAGGTCGAGCGCCGTGAGCGACGAACAGCCTTCGAACATATTTTGCATGGAGGTCACAGCACTCGTGTTGAGGTGCTGCCAACCGGTGATGGTCGTCAGCTTGCTGCCGCCCTTGAACCAGTTGGCGGTGCTCGTCGGGCATTGCGTGGCAAAGCTCTCCTCGATGACCACCTTCTCAGCCTGTGCGGCATTGCCTTGCAGCAGGCCGTAGTAGTTGTAGCCCAGCACTTTGTCCTTCTGCAGCACGCAGGTGACGGTGAGCGGCGTGTCGCTGCCGTCGGGTGTGAAGGTGCTGCCTTCTTCCAATTTGGTGTCGCGCACGGTGAGGTAGAGCGTCTTGGTGCCGTCGCAGTAGATGGCGTATGGAATGCTCTTCATGCGCATCAGTCCTCCTGCGCCGGTATGAGCGCGCGTGGCATCTGTGGCGACGTCGCTGCTCAGGCGGCTGCCATCCTGTCCTACGAGGCTGGTGCAGCCGCTGAACATGTCGGTGCTTTCGGTGACGGCCTGTGTCGTCCAGTCGCCCTCGATGAAGATGCTTTCCAAGCTGCTGCAGCCCTGGAACATACATTCCATGTCTTCGACTTTATCCGTTTTGAAGGTCGAGAGGTCCAGCTCCTTGAGGCTGCTGCAACCGGCGAAGAGGCCGTAGAGGCCGGTGTCGCGGCTCGTGTAGAACTCGCTCAGGTCGAGACTCTCCAGCGACGAGCAGCCGTAGAACATCAGGTTCTTGGTCTGGCTGTCGATGGTCATCGAACGCAACGCCTTCAGATCGACGCTCTTCAGCGACGCGCAGTCCTTGAACAGACCGTTGATGAAGACCTGTGGGTTCGAGCTTCGGCTGGCTACATAGCCGAGGTTCGTCATGTCGATGCTCACGCTCTCCAAGGCGGTGCAGCCTTCGAACATATAGTCCATGTCGTTGACGTTATAGCCGCTCTTGCCGCTGAAATCAACGCTCTTGAGCGACGAGCATCCGCTGAACATCTCCTCCATCGTTTGCACGAAGCCGGTGTAGAGCGGCGTGACGTCGATGGTCTCCAGCGACGAGCAGCCGTAGAACATCTCCTTCAACGACGAGGGACGACCGCCGCTGAGGGGCGTGAGGTCCACCGTCTTCAGCGAGGTGCAGTCCATGAACAGCTGGTCGTAGTTGCGCAGTTCATCGCTCGTCCGCACTCCCGAGATGTCGAGCGTCTCGAGAGCAGCACAGCCGCGGAACATGCCCGTCATTGACGTCACTTCGCCCGTGGTGCCGGTCAGGGCTATGGTCTTCAGCTTCTGGCACTGGTCGAACATATAGCTCATCGTGGTCACTTCCGAGAGATTCAAGCTGCTCAGGTCGATGCTCTCCAAGTTCTCCATGTCTTTGAACAGACTGGAGGTGCTGGTGATGGCGTCTGTGCCGAAGCCGCTGAAGTTGATGGACTTAACGTTGATGCAGCCGCAGAACAGATTGTAAATGCTATTCACCTTGGTTTGTCCCAAACCGCTCAGGTCGATGGTCTCCAAGGACTCACAGTTCTCGAACATACAGCTCATGTCGGTGAGCTCCGGACTGCGGAACGTGCTGAGGTCGATGCTCTTGAGGGCATTGCAGTTGTGGAACATCCATCTCATGGTGGTCACCCGCTCGGTGTTGAGGCCGCTGAGGTTGACGGTCTCCAAAGCTTCGCAGCCCTCGAACATGGCGTTCATGCTGGTGACGTTGGCGGTGTTCAGCGTGCTGAGGTCGAGCGAGCGTAAGGCCTTGCAGCTAAGGAACATGTAGTTGAGGTTGGTCATCCGTCCGATGCCGAAGCCATCCATGTTGATCGTCTCCAAAGCGTCGCAGCGCGAGAACATATTGCTGAAGGAGGTCAGCTTCTCGTTGCTGAAGCCGCTCAGGTCGAGGCTCTTCAGCGCGTGGCAATCCTTGAACATATTTTCCATGGTGGTGAGTTCCGGCGTATGGAACGTGCTGAGGTCGAGCGTCTCCAAGGCGGAGCAGTCCTGGAACATGCCCGACATGGTTGTCACCTTCTCCGTGTTGAATCCTCTGAGGTCGAGCGATGTCAGCAGGCTGCTTAACAGGAACATGTTTCTCATATCGGTCACCTCCGAGGTGTTGAGGTACTGCAGGCCGGTGATGTCCTGCAACGCGTAGCAGTAGCTGAACCAGCCGTAGGTGCTGGTGGGATGAGCGTCGATGAACGACGGCTCTATCACAACGTGCTCCACTTTCTGACTGATGGCGGAATTGGACAGCCACGTCGGCTTACGGGCTCCGCTGTTGGTGATCTCCTCCCCGCTGTAGAGCTCGGTGATCTCAATGGGCGTGCCGGAGCCGGCAGGCGTGAAGCGGCTCCCACGCATCAGGCGCCTGGTGGACTGCAGGAAGTAGAAGGTCTTGTTGTCGCTGTTCCAGACGATGTAGGGCATGGGGTCGAAGGCGGGCGACACGCCTTCCTTCAGGTAGCCGCCCTCGTAGGGGTGCGCATTGGTCTTATCGACCACGTCAGCGTCGAAGTTGGGCAGACTGGTGCAGCCGGTGAACATATCAGTTGAATTGCTGGCATTCACGCCGGCCACCGTCCAGCCGTCGCCCACGTAGATGTTCTGGAGCTGGGAACAGCCCTTGAACATAGAAAAGAGGTAGCAGGCCTTTGGCATGACAAACGAGCTGAGGTCCAACGTCTGCAGCTGGGAGCAGCCCTCGAACATGCCGGAGAAGTAATCCACTTTCTCTGTGTTGAACGAACTAAGGTCGATTGAAGCGAGCGACGAACAGCCCGAGAACAGGTACGACATGGAAGTCACGTTCCTCGTGTCGAAGGTGCTGAGATCAAGCGACGTCAGCGCCTGACAGTTCTGGAACATATTATCCATCCTCGTCACGGCAGACATGTTGAGGTTGGCAAGTCCCTCGATGGCAGCGAGTTGCGTGCAACCCTTGAACCAGTTTTGGGTTGAGGTGGGCTTCAGCTCGCGGTAGCCCTCTTCAACGACAACTCTCGTCACGGCATTTTTAACGGTGCTGTTCCAGCTTCCGTTGATGGCGCTGTTTCCCGACCATAGGTAGGTGATGACCAGCCCATACGGGTCATTGCCCGCCCGGAACACGCCCCCCTGCAGCAGCGTCCGCTTGCTCGAGGTGAGATAGAGCGTCGTGTTGCTGGCGCAATAGACGGCATAGCCCGTGGCGGTCTCGTTCTCTGCGCTCTGGGTGCCTTTGCGCAGGTAGCCGCCAGCGCCGTAGTGCGCCTTAGCTGCCGTCACGGCGCTGGCATCATAAGTGGTGCCGTCCTCGCCGACCAAAGCCGCACAGTCCTTGAAGACGTTGGCATCGGTGCGCTTGGCCAGCGTCCACAGGTCGCTGACATAGATGCTCTGCAGCTGCGAGCAGCCGTTGAACATGTTCGACAGGCTGGGGTTGCGCGAGCTGAAGTCGAAACTCGACAGCTCGAGCGTCGTCAAACCGCTGCAGCCGGCGAACATATAGTCCATCGAGCCGATGGCTGGAGTGGTGAAGTGGCTCACGTCGAGGGCCGTGAGGCTGCGGCAACCGTTGAACATATAGCTGAACGAGTTCACCTTTGCCGTGTTGAAACTGCTGATAGTGAGGTTGCTCAGGCTGCTGCAATTCTGGAACATATAGGACATGTTCGTCACTTTCTCGGTAACGAAACTGCCGAGGTTAAGGCTCTCGAGTCCAGCACATCCGCTGAACATGTAGCTCATATTGGTCACGTTGGCGGTATTGAGATAGCCTAAGCCCGACAAATCCGTGAGATTCGCGCAGTCGCGGAACCAGGCACAGAGGCTCGCGGGCACGACATCGGCAAACGAGGGTTCGAAGACGACGTGCTGCAAGGTGGCTTTGACCGTGTTGTACCACTGCGGATTGCCGTTGCCCGATGCCGTCACCTGCGTGCCGCTCCACACGGTGGTCATCTTCACGGGTGTCGCGCTGCCGGCGGGCGTGAAGCTGCGCCCCGTGACGAGCTGCTTGTTCGATTGCAGGAAGTAGAGCGTAGCGTTGTCGGCACACCAGATGGCGTAGGCCAGCGGCTCGTCGAGGTCGGGAATGGCGGCACCCGTCTTCAGGTAGCCGCCCGCCTCGTCGGTGGCGTGAGTGCGGTCGAGACTCTGCGGACTATAGGAAGCCAGCGTCGTGCCGTCCTCGCCCACCAGGCTGCTGCAGCCGTAGAACATATTCCCCGAACTGGAAGCGTTACCCGTCGTCCACGACAGGCTGACATATACGCTCTCGAGGTCGCCGCAGTTGTAGAACATCTGGCTCATATTCGTCACCTTGGCCGTGTTCCAGTTGCTCAGGTTGAGCGTCTGAAGAGCCGTACAACCCTGGAACATATAGGCCATGTTGGTCACCGAAGCGGTGTTGAAACCCGAGAGGTCGAGGCTGGTCAGCAGCTTGCAGTTCTGGAACATATAGCTCATGTTCGTGGCGGCAGGGGTGGCAAAACCAGTGAGATTCAACGTCTCCAACTTCTCGCAGCCGCTGAAAAGATAGCTCATATCGATGGCCTTGGCATTCGACCAGCCGCTCACGTTGACGCTCTCCAAGTTGCTGCAACCACGAAACATGCTCCCCAAATAGGACACGTTTGAGGTATTAAAGGCTGACAGGTCGAGACTCGTCAGCGAGGAGCAGTTCTGGAACATTGAACTCATATTGGACACCGCTGCGGTGCTGAAATCCGTCAGCACCGGGGAGGTCAGCGCCGTGCAGCCGTAGAACATGCTGCTCGTGTTCGACAGCTTCGTGTTCGTCCAGCCGCTCAGGTTGACGCTCTGCAAGGCGGTGCAGTTGTAGAACATCTGAGAGGTGCTGGTCAGAGCACCTGTACTGAAACCACTCAAGTCGATGTTCTCCAGCGCGGTGCAACCGTAGAACATATACTGCATGTCAGTTACCTTCTCGGTGTTCCAACCGCTGAGGTCGATACTTTCCAATGCCTTGCAATAGACAAACATACTGTTGAAGCTGGTGGCGGCAGGGGTTTGGAAGCCGGTCAGCGTCAGTGCTGTCAGCTTCTCGCAGCTGCGAAACATATTATTCAGGCTCGTCAGCTTCGTGTTCGTCCAGCCGCTCAGGTCGAGGCTCTGCAGATTCGTACAGCCGTTGAACATCTCCTGTGTGGTGGTCACGTTACCCGTACTGAAGCCGCTCAGGTCGAGACTCGTCAGTGCTTTACAGCCGTAGAACATGTACTGCATGGTCGTCACGGCCCCAGTGTTGAACGCGCTTACATCGACGGCCGACAGCGTGGAGCAGCCCTCAAACATGCTGCGCATGGTCGTCACAGCCGATGTGTTGAGGTTTCTGATGCCCTGGATAGAGGTCAGCTTCGAGCAATTCTGGAACCATCGGAACGTCTTCGTGGGTTGCACCTCGGCAAACGAAGGCTCAAACGCCACCGTGGTCAACGACCCTTTCACGGTGTTAATCCATGCCGGTGTGTCGGCAGAAGTCGTCACCGCCGTGCCGCTCCACAGATTGGTGATGGTCACGGCCTCGCTGGCACCATCGGGCGTGAACGTGTCGCCTGCCGCGAGCGTCTCGGCGCGATAGGCGAAATAGAGCGTGGTGTTGTCGGCGCACCACAGCGCATAGGCCGTCTCGCCATCGGCTCTCGCCCAAGTGGCGAACGCGAGAATAGCGAGCAGAAATGATGCAATTCTTTTCATAATGTGATTAGTTTTTGATGATCATCTTATTATATTGCGCCACAAAGTTACAAAAAATATTCATAACGGCCATCAACATACCCGCACGTTTTGACGAAATAGACCCTACGGATGACGAAAGGCGCGCTGGGAAGGACGAAAGCAAAAACGGGAACTAAAACAAATCACAATTCATAATTCATAATGCACAATGCATAATGCATAATTCACAATTCATAATTCATAATTCACAATTCATGCAACGAAGACGAAAACATTTTTTAAGACAACGAATTATACGCGCTCGGCTCGAAGAGACGCTTGACACTTCAAGAATTAAACGAATTTTTCATGTCTTATGCAACGAAGACAAACATGAAGACGAATGGAGTAACTGCTCAGTCATGCAATGTAGGGTCGGCCTATCGGCCTCCGCTCGGCTCGAAGAGACGCTTGACACTTCAAGAATGTTATAAAAAAATTGAATAAGAAAATTATCAAAAGGTATGTCCAACTGCAGTTCTTATAATTTTTTGAATTAATTTTTTATAACATTCTTGAAGGGTCAAGCGTCGCAAGCGCCGAGCGGAGCGTAGCGACCATCCATGAATGCATGACTGAGCTGTTACCGAATGGATTTTTTTCAACGCCGATGCGCTCTGCGCCGTCATTTGACAAGCAGTTTGCTACCTTTCTTGACGACGATGGAACGATAGGATTTATCGACGCGTTGTCCGGTAAGATTATACAAAGGTCCTTCTTCAGCACCCGTCTCAAGGGCGACTTCAGGCACGGACGTCAGTTGTTCGAGGGGGTAGAAGTCCTGAGGCGTCGTCTGGCTTTGAGAGACGAAGTAAGCATGGTGCGCGGGATTGACAAAAGTGGCACCGTCTGCCGCGTTCCATTTCCATCCTGTTTCATGCACGTCCTCGCACAGCATGTAGTAGAAGTTGCCTCCGTACGTCAGCTGATCCTCGTCGGAACCTCGCAACTGATTGAGCGCGTCGACCGCCTTCTTCCGCGTCGTGGGGACCATGACGTATGTACCAGGTTCGGCTTTCAGGAGCACCCCCTGGCCGGCAGGGAGAACCGATCCGGCTTCGTTGAACTCCCGGCTGACGACGATCGTGCCGTTATTCTCTTTTTAAGGTGCAAGCCTGCATGCCTTCGGTGGTAGCGGGAATGCTGCGGATGCGCCCTTCGGCGTCGTAGCTCATAGGCTCGGCAATGATA
>Ga0310697_10001093_pt1 | contig 33092 bp, 31 predicted proteins | sample 172DNAGHGlowgp2_FD_203883 | JGI IMG/M metagenome (GOLD analysis project Ga0310697, IMG submission 203883) | Sheep rumen microbial communities from Palmerston North, Manawatu-Wanganui, New Zealand - 1728 DNA GHGlow gp2 (v2) (version 2) | ecosystem: Host-associated > Mammals > Digestive system >... | reverse complement strand
AGAGCTGCCGGGGCGAAAAGGGCGACAAGGGTGACCCCGGAGAGGTAACGGAGGCGCGGCTCGCCGCTGCCCTCGCGCCCTACCGCACGGCAGCGGCGCAGGACGCGATTGACGCAGCGCAGGATGCCAGGATCAACGTTCTTCGGCCTGCCGCTTCCGCTGAGGACGTGGGCAAGGCGCTGATTGTCAAGACCGTCGCCGACGGGAAGGCGACCGCCTACGAATTCGGAGAAGCCGGCGGAGGCACGGGCGAGGTCACGACCGAACAGTGGCTTTACAGCTTTCCGACCGGGCAGGCAAGCGGCGCTCCAGCAAGCTTTGACGACGGCGGAGACGATCTGCCGATCAGGGCGCTGACCGTTGATATTGCCTTCAATCAAAGCGGCAGCGGCGATCCGGCGCCGGACAACGTGCGCCCGATCACGGGATGGACGGGGCTGACGCTCTCCCGAAGCGGAGAAGACACCAGCGCCCCGGACACCTATGCCGTCACCTTCACCGATCCCGCCACGGGCGATCCGCTGACCGTATACGGCGGGAAGCTTATGATCCACGAAGACGGCAGTGGGGAGCTTGTGAGCAGCTATCGCGCGGTCATGCTCGATTCCCTGAATTACAATGACGGCCTCGCATCCTCCGGCGTCTTCCGCGCCACTCTGAGCGGCCTTGAAGTGATTGCAGCAGGTAAGCCTTCTCTGCTTTTCTGCACCAAGTACAAAACAGTTGCCGCGGCGGCGGCCTCAGTCGCTTCAGCCAGGGCAGATTACTCGGTTTTCCAAAGGAGCGGCTACAATCAGATTTATGTAAAAGACACCAATTGCATCAACTATACGGCTGCTCAATTCAAGGAATACGTCTCCGGCGTGCTGCTCTATTATCAATTGGCGGAAGACGCGGTGTACCCCCTCTCGGCCGGACAGGTGGACGCGCTGCGGGTTAATACGCTGCGCGGCACGAACAACATCTGGGCCGACACGGGCAATGTCAGCGTAGAATACCGCGCAGACCCCGGCCTCTTTGCCGCCCAAAGCGGGGGTGCCGTTCAGAGCGTCAACGGGAAAACGGGTGCCGTGACGTTGGATGCCGGGGATGTCGGGGCGCTGCCGGACGGAGCGCTCGCGCCGTACCGCACCGCCGCGGCCCAGGATGTGATCGACAGCGGAAAGCTCGACGCGCCAAGCGCCGCCGGGACTTCCGGGCAGCTCCTCGGCCTTGACGGGCAGGGCAAGCCCGTTTGGGAAAATAGGGACAAAAGCGTCACGGTTCCCGGCACCGCGCCGACGATCACTGCCGCGTCCAATACGCGCTATGTCTGCGGTGAGGTGACGACACTCAGCCTCACGCCGCCCGCAAGCGGGGTGTGCGATGTGATCTTCACCAGCGGCACGACCGCGACGGTGCTCACGGTGCCGTCTACGGTCAAATGGGCAAACGGCTTTGACCCGCAGAGCCTGGACGCAAACACGACCTATGAGCTGAATATCTGCGACGGGCTGGGGGTGGCTGCGGCATGGACCTGATGACAAGACGGCGGGTGATGCTGGCGGCTGGGAAGAAGACAAGGCTGCCTGCGGCGTATCAGGAAGTCGAGTACCTTGAAAACGCGGTGACGAGTCAGGGCAGCGCCTGTATTGATACCGGGGTTTATCCCGGTGACGGTCTGGAAACCATCGTCACGATGTATGTGCAGGACAGAACGTCTTATGCCAACTTTTTCGGCTGTCAGGATACTTCCGGTTCACAGTATTATGTGAATTTTGGACATCGTACTTATTGGCGCATTTACTTTGGATACAACAACACAAGCGCCTATCAAGCCATCCCGGATTATCAGGCCGGCGACTGGTTCGAGGTTGATTTCCAAAAAGGCACGAGCTCTGTAAAGAACCTCAGAACCGGAGCTGTCAGCAGCAAAGCAACGCCGGTGACGACTTATCCCGCCTTGAAAGTCTTTCTGTTTGACCGTAACAATGATGGCGCACCGGCGAATCCGACCGCCTGGCCGATCACCACGCGGTTCAGCGGCTGCCGAATGCTTGAAAACGGTGTGCTGATTCGTGATTTCGTCCCGTGCTGTCGGAAATCGGACGGAAAGCCCGGCATGTATGACCTTGCAGGCAGGCAGTTTTATACAAACATCGGTACAAAAGAATTCAACTTAGGCCCCGCCGTAAACTGAAAGGAGAATCACGATGCAGAGAGTTATTTATGAAGTCTACGCCAAGATCGTGGACGCAAACGGCAGCTACAACACGCTGACCGGCTATCCCAAGGTGTTCGATTCCAAAACAAACGACAACGACGCCGGGAAAACGCTCCAAAGAGCCAAGGGCGAGTTCCACGATACCATCGGCGCGATGTGCAAGCGCGACGATCGCCCCATGCAGATGGTCATGCTGATGACCGCCGACGGGCGCGTCGTCGACCGTGAAGTGCTCGGCGCCGTGCCGGAGCTGCCCGAGGCGGAGCCCTCGGCTGCCGGGTAACGGAAGGAATATGGAAAGTCACGGAGGACGAAGATGGCAGTATATCCATGGGAGTGGCTGAGCGACCTTGCCGTGATCCCGGCGTGGGAGTGCTTTCTGACAGGGCTGCTGGCCGGGATGGCACTCACGCTCGCGGTAATGGCACTCACAGGAGGCAGAAAATGACCGGTGTGGACATTTCGCACTATCAGAAGGGCCTGACGATCTGGCAGCTGCGGGACGCGGGCAAAGACTTTGTGATCCTCAAGCTGACGGAGGGCGTCAGCATGGTGGACACGGCTGCATTCGACTTCTACCGCGAGGCATATGCGCTGGGCTTCCCCGTCGGGTGCTACTGTTACAGCCACGCGGTGTCGGCGGCAGAGGCCAGGGAGGAGGCGCACTTTCTTCTGGACACGCTCAGGGGCTTTCCCATGCCCTGCGGCGTCTTTCTGGACATGGAGGAGCCGAAGCAGCTCGCCCTCTCCGACGAGGCGCTGCGCGAAATCGCGGACGCCTGGTGCGGCGCGGTCCGGGCGGCGGGCTATGTGCCGGGGATCTACGGCTCGGAGTACAATCTCTGGGCAAAGCTCCTGCCGGACGCGCTGCCCGCGGACTGCCTTGTGTGGGTGGCCCATTACGGCAGGGAGCCGGAGCTGCCCTGCGACCTCTGGCAGTCGGGCGACAGGGGGCGCATCGCGGGCTATGACGGGACGGTCGATACCAACGAGGCGCGCTCGGAGCGCTTTCGGAGGCTGGCGGTGCCCCCTCAGTCGGCTGCGGTGAACCTGTCCGTGATGGTTTTGCAGCTTCTGATGAACTACAACGGCTGCTGGGGCAGGGTGGACGGGATCGGCTCGGAGGCGTTTTTCACGGAGCTGTGGGACTTTACGGAAAGATTGGAGGGAGAGAGATGAGCGAGGCGTGGATCAGCGTCATCGGCTCGGTGGTGGTGGGGCTTCTGACCCTGATCGGCGTGCTTGCCAGCAACAGCAGGGCCCAGGCCGTCACCGAGACCAGGCTGGAGGACCTGACGCGCGAGGTGCGCGAGCACAACAACTTCGCCCGGCGCATGCCCGTGGTGGAGGAGCAGATCAAGGTCATCAACCACCGGATCGAGGATCTGGAGAGAAAGGAATAAGAAAGGGGAGAAAGAGATGGAATACATGGGAATGGCGGGCGTGGCCGCCATCAGCATCATGGCCTGGCTCATGGGCGAGGCCGTCAAGCTCTCGCCGCTGGACAACAAGTGGATCCCGCTTCTGTGCGGCCTTACGGGCGGCGTGCTGGGAATCCTGGGGATGCGCCTCATGCCGGATTTCCCGGCGGCGGATCTGATGAGCGCGGCGGCGGTCGGCATCACCTCCGGCCTTGCGGCGACAGGGGCCGACCAGCTCGGCAGACAGCTGGAGAAATGAACACGGCAGACCGGGGGCCTCGGCCCCCGGTTTTACCGTTTGTGAATAAACGGTAAAGGTTTTGCGTTTTGACGATTTTTCCCCGCTTTCGGCACGGATAGCCCATTGACAAGGGTGATATAATACCATCTTGGAAATAATAAGCTGGTTGCGAAGATCGCTTCTTTCGGCCCAAAGAAAACACAAAATGTTTTTGATGGAGCTTTGCTCCTTCAAAAACACCATGAGCCGAGCAACGCGAGGCCTCGTGCAGACCAAACACGGCTTGTCCCCCGTAAGCCGCGCGCGATAAGCGCGAGTCCTCAATTGCGAATCGTGTTCGCAATTGACTAAAAACATGGAAGGAAGCAAGAAACCATGACAAGAATAGACATTTTCTCGGGCTTTCTCGGCGCGGGGAAAACCACCCTCATCCGCAAGCTGATCGCGGAGGGCTATCAGAAGGAAAAGCTCGTGCTCATCGAAAACGAGTTCGGCGAGATCGCCATTGACGGCGGCTTCCTGCAGGACGCGGGCGTTGAGATCACGGAGATGAACTCCGGCTGCATCTGCTGCACACTGGTGGGCGATTTCACCAAGGCCCTCAAAAAGGTCATGGACGATTACGCCCCCGACCGCATCCTCATTGAGCCCTCGGGCGTCGGCAAGCTCTCGGACGTGGCCGCTGCGGTCGCGCGCGTGGAGGGCGCCCATATCGGGGCCAAGGTCACCGTCGTGGACGCGGGCCGCGCCAAAATGTACATGCGAAACTTCGGCGAGTTCTTCAATGACCAGGTCGCAAACGCGGACCTGCTCGTCATGAGCCGCACCGATACCGCAAAGCCAGAAAAGATCCTTGAGGCCACCGAGATCCTCACGGCCCTCAATCCGAACGCGGGCCTCATCACCACCCCCTGGGAGCAGCTCAGCGGCTCCCAGATCCTCGAGGCCATGGATAAAAACGGCCTGAAGCACGAGCTGGAGGAGATGGAGCATGAGCACCATCACCACCATCACCACCACGACGACGAGGAGTGCGACGATCCCGAGTGCGAGTGCCACCATCACCACCACCACGAGGATGAGGATGAGGAGCACGAGCACCATCATCACCACCACGAGGATGAGGATGAGGAGCACGAGCACCATCATCACCACCATGATGAGGGTGAGGAGTATGAGCACCATCATCACCATCATCACGACGGCGAGGAGTGCGACGATCCGGAGTGCGAGTGCCACCATCACCATCACGACGAGGAGGACGGGGAGCACCACCATCACCATCATCACCACGCCGACGAGATCTTCCAGAGCTGGGGCATGGAGACCCCGCGCCGCTTCAGCGAGGAGGAGCTTCGCGCCATCCTCTCGAAGCTGGAGGACGACGCCCGCTTTGGCGCCGTGCTGAGGGCGAAGGGCATCGTCGATGCCAGCGACGGCGAGTGGATCTACTTTGACTATGTCCCCGGCGAGATGGACCTGCGCCGCGGCAGCGCCGCCGTGACCGGCCGCTTCTGCGTGATCGGCTCGAAGCTCAACGAAAAGGAACTGAAGGAGCTGTTTAACCTTGGCTGACACCGCACGGCGGGACATGCCCGTATATCTGTTTACCGGCTTTCTGGAAGCGGGAAAGACCAAATTCATCCAGGAGACCCTGGAGGACAAGCGCTTCTGCAACGGCGAGCGCACGCTCCTGCTCGTGTGCGAGGAGGGCGTGGAGGAATACGCGCCCGAGGAGTTTGCCGACAAAAGCGTTAAAATCCGCACGATTGAGGATCAGAGCGAGCTGACCCAGGAGAACCTGGTGCGCTTCGCCAAAGAGACCAGGGCCGAGCGCGTGGTGATCGAGTATAACGGCATGTGGCTGCTGGATGTGCTCTATACCGCCATGCCGGACACCTGGATGGTCTATCAGGAGTTCATGTTCGCCGACGCCACGACCTTCCTCAGCTACAACGCCAACATGCGACAGCTTGTCTTCGACAAGCTCAAGAGCTGCGAGCTTGTGGTCTTCAACCGCTTTACCCCCGCCATGGACAAGCTGGAGTTTCACAAGATCGTGCGCGGCGCCTCCCGCCGGGCGGATATCGCCTATGAGGCCCCGGACGGCAATGTGGTTTATGACGACATCGAAGACCCCCTGCCCTTCGACGTGAACGCCCCCGTCATCGAGATCGGCGACGACGATTACGCCCTCTGGTACCGGGACATGAGCGAGGAGCCGAAGAAGTACGAGGGCAAGACCGTGCGCTTCAAGGCCAAGACCCTGCAGCGCAAGCGTCTGCCGCCCAAAACCTTCGTCATCGGCCGCCATGTCATGACCTGCTGCGTGGAGGATATCCAGTTCGCCGCCCTGGTGTGCAACTGGGACAAAGCCGACACCATGAAGGACGAGGGCTGGGTGATCCTCACGGCGAAGGTGAACTTCAAGTTCTCCATGGCCTATGGGCGCAAGGGCCCCGTGCTGACCTACATCAGCCACGAGGAGTGCCAGCCGCCCGAGCAGGCCGTCGCCACCTTCTATTAATACAGAATACAAAACGCCTCTGCGCACTTTTGCGCAGAGGCGTCTGATTTTTCACCGGATTTTCCATTGCATTTTATAAACTTGCTTGGTATAATCATTCAATCTTCTGCACAAAGGAGAAAGCCCGCCATGAAAAGAAGCTGCGTTTTTCTCACGGCGCTTGTGCTGATGCTGGCGCTTGCCGCCTGCGCTGCCCGGCAGCCCGCCGCGACAGCTGCGCCCGCAGCCCCGGCGCTGCGCTTTACCACGACGGACCGGGACGGCAATACGGTGGACGAGTCGATCCTGCGCGGGAACAGGCTTGTCATGCTCAATTTCTGGGAGCCCTGGTGTCCGCCCTGCGTGAAGGAGATGCCGGAGCTGGAGCGGCTGTATGAGGACTACCGGGACAGGGGGCTTCTGATCCTCGGCATCTATTCAACCGAGGGGCAGGAGGCGGAGGTGGACAGGGTGCTCGCCGACAGCGGCACCGGCTATCCGATCCTGCATTACAGCCGGGATTTTGACGGCTTCAAAACGGGCTATGTGCCGACGACGGTCTTCGTCGACGGCGAGGGGACCGTCCTCTCGGAGCTGCTTGTGGGAGGCCGGGACTACGCCGGCTGGGAAGAGCTGATTGCCAACACGCTGAAATGAGGGGGGATGCGGGTGAAAAGACAGAAATCCAAGGAGGCCTTCGCGGAGGCGCTGCTGACGCTGGCGAGAAGCGAGCCGGCGGAGCGCATCACGGTCAAGCAGATCGTGGAGACGAGCGGGCTGAGCCTGCAGACCTTTTATAACCATTTCCGCGACAAGGAGGATCTGGTCCTCTGGATGCACCGCCGCAGCGGGGAGCGCATCCTGAACCGCCTGCGGGGGACCCGGTACAGCTTCCACGACCTGACGCGGGACAACATCCGCTTTTACGCGGAAAACGCCAACTATCTGCGCAGCAGCTTCGGCAACGGCATCGTCAACCACTATGCCGAGATCAGCGCCGAGAACACCTACGGCTTTCTTTCCGCCTTTATCTGCCAGCGCAACGGCATGGAGGAGCTGCCGGAGGAGCTGAGCTTTTACCTCTGGATGTATGTCTATGCCTGCCTGCATGTCTTCGCGGAGTGGTCGCTCAAGGACTGGAAGCTGCCGGAGGAGCGCCTTGCCGCCTATTTGGAGCAGGGCATGCCCGAAAAGCTCAAGCCGTATTTACTGGAATGATCCTTACAAAGTCATATAAAGCCGTAGGGGCCGATGCCCTCATCGGCCCGCCGATTTGCACCAAGGTGCGTTGCTCGGCGGGTCGATCCGGGGATCGACCCCTACGGTTTTGTACGGGAAGTCATAGGATCACAGCCGCAGTGTGAGGTTGTTGAGCCCGAAGGTGTTGAGGTAGGCCGCCTCCTTTACCGAGGCCATCACCATGCGGATGCCCATGTGGGCCACGGGGTCGTCCCGCCGGTGCAGCTCCAGATAGTGGGTGGGGTCAAAATGGGCGCAGTTGTCGCGGATGCGGATAATGCGCGCGCCGTCCCGGAATACCAGGCGCACGTCGATGCTGTGCTCGTCCCGGTCCTGGGAAAAACCGTAGCGGACAATGTTGCAGGCCATCTCCTCGATGCAGAGACCAATCAGGGCACTCGCGGTCTCGCTCTGGCCGTGGGCGCGGCAGAAGTCCACCGCCCGGGCCGAGGCCTCCACCGCCTCCTGCTCGCTGTGGATGGTGCATTCAAAGCAGTCCGCCGCCGCCGCGCCGAAGGAGGCGGGCAGCAGGGCAAAATCCGCCGCTTTGAAGCCGACGCGCCCGTTTGCGCGCCAGACATGGAGGCAGATGAAAAGAAGCGTTGCCCCCTCGCCGCAGAGGAAGGACAGCCACACGCCCGTGGTGCCGAGAAAACGGCTGAGCAGCACGGCGGCGAGCGCGGGCAGGGCAAAATTCTGGAGCACGGAGATACCCTCCATCAGCCGCACGCGGCCGATTCCCTGATAGTAGAACTTAAAGCCGGTATTCAGCGCGCAGGGCACCAGGCACAGGGAAAAGAGCCGCAGCCCCCTTGCCGCGAGGGCGAGGGCGCCCGGGTTCTCCGCGAGAAAGAGCGCCACCATTGGCCGTGCGCAAAGCAGCACCACCGCCGTCACCGCGGCCAGCACCGTCACGGCGCTGCGGCGCATGGTCTCCACCAGTGTGCACAGGGCGGAGCGGTCCTCGTCGGCGGTGAAGATGGCCGCCAGCATGAGCGTCACGGAGGCGATGCCGGTACTGAAGGCATAGCAGAGATTGCTGACCGTGGAGACCACCGAATAGGCCGCGACGGAGATGTTCCCGCCCACCGCGCGCAGAAGGCGGTTGAGCAGCAGCACCAGCAGCACAAGGCTCAGCTGGTTTACGATCGTGGGAAGCCCGTCTGCCAGGATGGCCCAGAGCGTGTCGCGCCGGAGACCCTTCCGGCTGAGATGAAAGAGGCAGTCCTTCCGCAGAAAATAGCCGAGGCCCACCGCCAGCGCCACGTAGTAGCTGAGACTGGAGGCGAGGCCCATCCCGAAGGTGCCGCCGTGAAAGACCAGCACGTTCAGAAGGTCGAAGACCACATCGCTCACCGTCATGAGCAGCACCGCCGCCACAAGGCGCGTCCGGCTGCCGGACATCTGCATGTAGGGCACCATGATCTGCGCCGTGAGAAAAGCGGGCACACCGAGGATAAAGCCCATGAGGTACTGCTGCGTGAGACCGTGGACGGGATTGCCGAGGCCGGGCTCGCCCGCGCCGAGCAGGGTGCACAGGGGGCTTGCGAAGAGCGGCACCAGTATGAGGCCGAGCGCGGAGATAAGCAGCGTCAGCGCCACCGAGACGGTGAAGCAGGCGTCGGTGCCCCCCCGGTCACCGCTGCCCATGGTCTTGCCGCACACCACCTGCACGCCCGCCGAGATCATCGCGCCGGGCGCGGCGAAGGCCAGCAGCACGGGCTGAGCAAAGCCGTAGGCCGCCATGGCGTCGACGCCGAGAAAGCGGCCGATCATGATACTGTCGATGAGCATGCACAGCGTCACCGTCATGGAGGAGACGATCTGCGTCAGCATCATTTGTCGGAACAATTTGCGGATCATGGAAATGCCTCCGGAAAAACGAGAAAACAGTTTTTTATACAACACTATATTTTACCAGAAAAAGCCTCCGCGCGCAAGCGCCGCAAAATTCCTGTCCGCCGCTTGTGGGAAGCGCGGGATCGTGGTATAATGATCATCGCATAGCGAAATCAATCGAGGATTCGATTGATTTCGCCGCCAAACGACAGGTTTGGCGGCGAATGATTCAAAAATCATTCGTGCGATGCTCATTGCAATGAATACATGGCGCCGCAGCCAGGCAGCGGCGCTGAGCCGCAAAGCGGCTCGGCGGAACGCCTTACGGCGTTCCGCCATCATACATTCATTATAATCCCGGACAGAGAGATCGGAAAACCGAACGACAGGAGGACTTTGCATGAAGATCACAAAAAAGAACGGCAGGGTTGTCGTCTACGATGACGAGAAGGTCATCCGGAGTATCCTGAAGGCGAGCGTCGATTCCATGACGGAGGAGCTGAGCCGCAAGAAGGCCCAGGTCATTGCGGAAGAGGTCTTCCAGAGACTGACGGAGGACAAGGACATCATCAGCACCAACGATGTGCGCGTCTGCACCGCCGCCGTCCTGCGCGCGAAGGGCTACCCCAAAACCGCCCAGTGCTACGAGGAATACAAAAGATAAAAAGAAAAGCCTCACGGCGGCCCGACCGGGCCGCCGTGAAGTTTTTTAATCGCTTATTCCGCTGTAATCTCCGTAAAGCCGACGGGCCGGATCTGCATGACGCGGCAGCTGTCCGGGCCGAAGACGGCCTCGATACCCGTGCGAAATTCGTCGAGCATGTCGTTCGGCACAAAGGCCTGCACCGTGCCGCCGAAGCCGCCGCCGTGGATGCGGAAGGCCCCGCGCTTGCCGAGGATCCTGTCGCACATGGCCAGGGCAACGGCCGCCGCCTGGTCGCGCACGCTGCCGGAGACGGTGACGTTTTGCAGATCGTTCTGGGAGGAGAGCCCCGACTCGCGCACCAGGGCGAGAAACTGCTGGAAATCATTGGCGCGCAGGGCCGCCACAAGGCGGTCGACGCGGCGGTTCTCGTTGAAAATGTGCATGGCGCGCAGCACGGCGCGGTCGCCGAGCTCCCTGCGCAGCGCGGGGATGGCGGCATAGAAGGCGTCCTCGTCCACCTCGCGCAGGACGGACTTGCCGAAGTGGGCGCTCACGGCCCTGAGCTCTCCCGGAATGGCGGCGTACTCTTCGGTGAGATCGGCGTGGTCGGAGTGGAGGTTGATCATGCAGAGACTGTGGTTCACGGCGGCAAAGTCGAAGTCCACCGGCGTCACCGCGGGGTCGGCGGGATCGGCAAAGTCAATCGCGATGATGCCGCCCCAGGCCGAGGCCATCTGGTCCATCAGGCCGCAGGGCTTGCCGAAGAAACGGTTCTCGGCGTGCTGGCCCATGATCGCCAGGTCCTTGGCGTTGAGCGCGCCGCCGCAAAAGAGGCCGTTGACCACCGCGCCGATCAGCACCTCAAACGCGGCGGAGGAGGACAGCCCGCTGCCCTGCAGGACGTTGGAGGTGATGCAGGCGTCAAAGCCGCCGACCGTGAAGCCGCGCTGGGCCGCCTCGGCGCAGATGCCGCGCACCAGGGCCGTGGTCGTGCCCTCTTCCCCGTGCACGGGGGTGAGCGTGTCGAGCGTGAGCGTGATCATGTCATAGCCCTCGGACTTGACATTCACGGTATTCCCGCCGTTTGCCGCGGCGGCTGCCAGCATGTCCATGTCCACGGACGCGGCCACCACCTTGCCAAGCTGGTGATCCGTGTGGTTGCCGCCGATCTCGGTCCTGCCGGGGGCGGACCAGATGCGGGCTTTTCTGTCGCCGAACAATGCGTGAAACTGAGCGAGCAGCTTGTCTGTTCTCTGACTCATGGTAATTTTCCTTCCCTTTCCAGTGCCCTTGTCTGGGCTTTTTCCTGAGCATACCGCGAAAGGGGCGGCGCTGTCAACCGCTTTCGGAGAAAGTTTTTCCCGCCTCCCTTTGCAAAGGGGGCGAGCCTGTGCTATGCTGGAAAAAACCGCAGAGGGAGGAAAACTGCCATGCTCTATGTCCGGCCGGATTTTTATGACGATTTCCGCTGCATCGCCGGCGCCTGCCGCCACAGCTGCTGTGTGGGCTGGGAGATCGACGTGGACGCGGAGAGTCTCGCTTACTATAATGAAATAGAAGGGGAGCTGGGACGGGAGCTGCGGGAGAGCATCGACCCGGAACCGACGCCCCATTTCCGCCTCGCGGCGGGGGAGCGCTGCCCCTTCCTGCGCGCAGACGGCCTGTGCCGCCTGATCCTCACGCTCGGGGAGGACAGCCTCTGCGATATCTGCGCCCTGCACCCGCGCTTTTATAACGATTACCCCGGACGGGAGGAGGCGGGTCTGGGGCTCTGCTGTGAGGAGGCGGCGCGTCTTCTGACGGCGGGGCAAGGCCACCTGCGCCTTGTCGCGCAGTCCGACGGCGGGGAAGAGGCGGAACCGACACCGCTCCTTCACCTGCGGGAAGAAATTTTCTCCATCCTCTCAGACGACACCCTCTCCCTCACTGAGCGCATGACCCGCGCCATGTCGCACGTGGGACGGCCCCTGGCGGCGTTTCACCCCAGTGAGGCCGCGCACTTTTTCCTCACGCTCGAGCGCATGGACCCCGACTGGACGGCGCTGCTGGAAAGACTGGAAGCCGCGGGAGCGTGCGCGCTTGAGCCGCGCCTGAGCGCAATGCGCTATGCCCGTATCGCGGAGTATCTGGTCTACCGCCACTTCGCCGCGGCGGAGACGGAGGAGGACGCGGCGGGGCGCCTGCAGTTCTGCTTTTATGCCGTGCGCCTTGTCGCGGCGCTGGAGGCTTACAGCGGGGAGGCCCTGCGCCTTTTCTCGGCGGAGATCGAATACTCGGACGAGAATGCGGAAAAAATCTGTGCGTGGCTGGCGGGGAAATGACGACTTGAAGAGAAGGCCGCTTTGTGCTAAAATAAGCACATTCTGATGGGTTAGCAACAGAAGACCGGAAGGGAGAAGTTTTATGGCAGAATATATACTGAGCGGCGAGTCCGCAGCGGATCTGACAAAGGAGCATTTTGAGCGCATCCATGTCAGCTATATCTGCTTTCACTATATGATGGACGATGTCCTCTATCCAGACGACCTGGGACAGACCGTGCCGGCCGAGGAATTTTATGACCGCATGGCAAAGGGCGCCGTGACCAAAACCTCCCAGATCAACATCGACGAGTATGCGGAGTATTTCAGTGCCCTCTGCGCCGAGGGGAAGGACATCGTCCACGTCACGCTCTCCTCCGGCATCTCCGGCACGTACAACTCCGCCTGCAACGCGGCCCGGATCGTGAAGGAGCGCTACCCCGAGCGGGAGATTTATATCGTCGATTCCCTCGCCGCCTCCTCCGGCTATGGCCTGCTGCTGGACTCTGCCGCCGCCGAGCGCGACAGGGGCCTCAGCGCCGCGGAGCTTGCCGACTGGCTGGAGAAAAACAGGCGCAGGCTCCACCACTGGTTTTTCTCCACCGACCTCACAAGCTATGTGCGCGGCGGGCGCGTTTCGAGGACCGCGGCCTTCTTCGGCGGCGTGTTTGAGATCTGCCCGCTTCTCAACGTGGATCATGACGGCAGGCTCGTCCCCCGCAAAAAGGTGCGCACCAAGAAAAACGTCATCCGGGAGATCGTGCAGCGCATGATAGAAAACGCCGAAAACGGCACCGACTACGACGGCAAGTGCTTCATCTCCATGTCTGCCTGCCGCGAGGATGCCGAGGAGGTGGCCCGCCTTGTGGAGGAGCGCTTCCCGAAGCTGAACGGGAGGGTGCTCATCAACAACATCGGCGGCCTGATCGGCTCCCACACAGGCCCCGGCACCGTGGCCCTCTTCTTCTGGGGCGGCGAGCGCGTGGACTGATACAGGCTTACCGGCTAAAAACAGATATGTACTGACAACCATAAAAGGGGCTGTGAAATTTGTCCGGCAACTCCGCAGTTTGTCGTAGGGGCGGCTACCAGCCGTCCGGCAGGAAAACCGAATAATTTGTAAACAATATCGGGCGGATTCGCAGCAATTTTACGAGTCCGCCCAACTTTTTTGGGGTTATGGGTTATTGTCGCGGGCGGCTGATAGCCGCCCCTACGGCTTTTTCGGACTTTTTTCACAGCCTCTTTCTCTATGCCCTGGCGTAACGGCCCGTCTGATCGTAATAGAACACCGGGGCCGCGCCCGTGATGAGCAGCAGCATGTCCCGCTGCCCGGTGAGATGGGCGTCGCGCGTATACAGGCGGCGGATCGTGAGATCTCCGTTCAGCACGCCCCCGCTTGCCCAGGCGGGCCGGGTGTTCTGAATATAGCTGCCCAGCGCCTCCCGCAGGGCCTCTCCGTCCTCCACCCAGCCGAGCACGCGCCCGTTCACGCGCACCTCGTCTCTGAGCGCGATGCCCGGCACGGCGCGCAGCAGCGCGTCGGAGAGCTGCCGGGCGTCTGTCTCCGGCCGCCGGAAGTGAAAGCACAGCCGCCGGGTCACGGCGGGGGGCACGGCGCAGCCCCGCAGGATCTCCTCCGCCGCGGCCTGCGCCGCCCTCTCTCCGAGCCGGGATGACCACAGCGTACACTCCCGCGTGCCCGCCTCCCCCGCCAGGGTGTAGCTGTACACGGGCCGCAGGTGGGCGCATACGGCAAAAAGCAGCGCCGCCAGGAGCAGAAAGCCTTTCTTGAGCATGGGAGCACCTCCTTGGAATTTGTCCATCAGTATACGCCGTGCGTGCACAGAATTTGCACCAATGCGGTCGGCACGCTCAGACACGGCTCAGGGCGCGCTCCGCCAACTCCGCCACGGCGGCGGAGACCTCATAGGCCACGCGCTGCTCCAGCCCGTCCTCGCGGAGCTTCAAATAGCCCCGGCTCTGAAAGCGGCCCTCCAGCCGCACCACGTCCCCCACGCGCCACAGGGCCGCCTCCCTGGCCCGGCTGCCCCAGCAGATGCAGGGCAGGTAGTCCGAGCGCCCGCCCCGCCGGTTCACGGCCAGCAGCAGATCGCAGATGTCCCGGCCCAGCGGCGTCACCCGGGCGTTGGGGGCCTTGCAGAGCGTGCCGAGCAGGCTCACGCGGTTCTCGTCCGGCTCATCCGTGAGCGAGAGCTCCCGCGCCAGCACCGTCAGCACCAGCCGCGCCCCCTCGCCCCGGCGGTTGTTGAAGCTCCTGAGCTCTCCCGCAACGCGCAGGCGCGCGCGCTCCGAAGCTTCCACCGCGGCGAGCTGTCCCTTGCGCAGCACGATGTTCAGCACGTCGCTGCTGCCGGACAGGCGCTGCACCTCCAGCGGAAAGCTGAAAAATTCCTGCCCGCCCGCGCTGTGGGAATACTGCGGCGCCCCGGCCATCGTGCCGCACAGGAGCACCCGATTGTTTTCCTGATTCATGTCCATGCCCTTGCCGTTCCTTTCGTATGATATGCTCCATCATATTCCGCGGCGGTACTTGAATATGCCCGCGGGGTACGGTATAATAACAGCGCTTGAATTTACGAAAAGGAGCTGCTTTTATGGATATCCGGGACATTCTGGCAAAATGCGACCATACCCTCCTGCGCGTCGACTGCACGAGTGAGGAGATCCGCGCCCTGTGCGACCAGGGCATCAAATACAACTGCGCCAGCGTCTGCATCCCGCCCTGCCATGTGGCCGGGGCCAAACGCTATGTGGGCACGAGACTCAAAATCTGTACGGTCATCGGCTTTCCCAACGGCTACATGACCAGCGCCGCCAAGGCCTTCGAGGCCGCCGACGCCGTGAAGAACGGGGCCGACGAGATCGACATGGTCGTCAACCTCTCCATGGTCAAGGACGGCTGCTGGGCGGACGTGGCAAACGACATCAGCGCCGTGCGCGAGGCGACACGTGGCAAGATCCTCAAGGTCATCATCGAGTGCTGCCTGCTCACCGACGAGGAGAAGGTGCGGCTTTGCAAGATCGTCTCCGACTGCGGGGCCGACTTCATCAAGACCTCCACGGGCTTTTCCAAGGGCGGCGCGACGAGAGAGGACGTGGCCCTGCTGCGGGAAAATTCTCCGAAGACCCTCATGGTCAAGGCCGCCGGCGGCATCGCCACGCTTCAGGACGCGGAGGACTTCATCGCCCTCGGCGCGGACCGGCTCGGCACCAGCCGCATCGTGAAGCTTGCCATGGAGCTTGAAAATGAGGCCGGCGCGCCCGATGAGAAATACTGAAAATAACGCTTGACATTGTTCTTGGAAGCTGGTATATTACATAAGCTAAAACAAAGTAGGTACGGCATCCACCCTGCCTCACCCGGCGGCGATTGCGCCAGCCGCGGTCAATAAAAGCACCGCCTCTCTGGGGCGAGACTGTGTTTTTACGCTCGGATGCCGTGCATCCGAGCTTTCATTTTATCCGGAGGTGTTCACAATCGCAAACGCTGTTCATCAAATCAACGAAGAGATCCTTGACAAGGAAGTGCGCCTGATCGGCGATCAGGGCGAGCAGCTTGGTATTATGTCCGTGGATGAGGCTCTGCGCATCGCAACCGAGCATGAGCTGGATCTCGTCAAGATCGCTCCGGGCTCCAACCCTCCTGTCTGCAAGATCATGGACTACGGCAAGTTCCGCTTTGAGCAGGCCAAGAAGGAAAAGGAAGCCAAAAAGAATCAGCGCGTGATCGAAATCAAGGAGATCCGCATGTCTCCCGGCATCGACACGAACGACTTCAACACCAAGCTCAAAAACGCCCAGAAGTTTTTGAACGACGGGGACCGCGTGAAGGTCAGCGTGCGCTTCCGCGGCAGAGAGATGGCCCACACCGAGATCGGCGCCGTCCTGCTCAAGGATTTCGCCGCCCAGTGCGCGGAGATCGCCAACATGGATAAGGCCCCCAAGCTGGAGGGGCGCAGCATGTCCATGTTCCTCTCCCCCAAGCCCCAGGCCCCGGCCAAGAAGCCGGCAAAGCCCAAGCAGCCCAAGGCGCCCGAAGCCGCGCCCGAGGCCGAATAATTTTGTATACAGAGGGAGCCAGCCCTGTATTGAATACAGCCGATTGTGAGAGCCAAAAGCTTGAGTTCGCTGCCGGAGGCAAGTCCGATCGTTTTTGAGGGAGCTTCGCTTTCTCAAAAACACCCTGAGCCGAGCTCTGCGAGGCCTCGCGTCGACCAGGTGCGGCGTGTCACGTACCGCCGCGCGCGATAAACGCGAGTCCTCGATTGCGAAACCGGTGTTTCGCAATCGACAAAAGTACGGAAGGAGAAAATACCATGCCTAAACTGAAGACCCACAGCGGTGCCAAGAAGAGATTCAATCTCACCAAGTCCGGTAAGGTCAAACGCGCACACGCTTACAAGAGCCATATCCTCACCAAGAAGACCACCAAGCGCGGCCGCCGTCTGCGCGATGTCGCCTACGCCGATGTCACCAATGCGGCAACCATCAAGAAAATGATCCCTTACAAATAAGGGCTGACGTTATATAGGAGGATATTGAACTATGGCAAGAGTTAAAGGCGCAATGATGACCCGCAAGCACAGAAACAAGATTCTGGGTCTTGCTAAGGGCTACTGGGGCAACAAGTCCCGTCACTATAAGATGGCAAACGAGCAGATGATGAAGTCCGGCCGTTACGCTTACGTCGGCCGCAAGCAGAAGAAGAGAGACTTCCGTCAGCTCTGGATCACCCGTATCAGCGCAGGCTGCAAGATGAACGGCATGAACTACTCCAGCTTCATGCACGGTCTGAAGCTGGCCGGCATCGACATGAACCGCAAAATGCTCTCCGAGATGGCGATTCATGACGCCGCCGCCTTCACCGCCCTGTGCGAGATGGCCAAGGCCGCAAAGTAAGCGCGAGCCGGAAAAAGCCCCCGACAGAACACCGAGGTGTTTTGCGGGGGCCTTTTTATACCCGCTTCAGATTGCTTTCCAATTCATGGCGCTTTGCACAAAAAACGATTAAGAAAACTGACACAGTGCACGAAACGCATCAAAATGACCCAAGAATCACTTGACAGTGACCCTCCATATTAGTAAAATTACATGGAAAAGTTGAAGCGATTGCCGCGCGCGTTCCGCGCTCCCGGCGGCTTTGATCCGGTGATTGGCGGGGCAGTCCCGCAAATTATAAATCACATATTAATTAAATAGGAGGAAAATCAAATGAAAAAGACTCTCGCAATGATTCTTGCGCTGGTCATGGTGTTCGCGCTGTGCGCGGCTCCCGCCTACGCAGCCCCCACGACCTACAAGGTCGGCATCGCCATCTACCAGTTCGACGACAACTTCATGACCCTCTACCGCAACGAGATGCTTGACTACTTCAAGAGCCTCGAGACCGACGACGTCAAGTATGACGTGACCATCGTCGACGGCAAGAACGACATGGCCGAGCAGAACAACCAGATCGACAACTTCATCACCCAGGGCATGGACGCCATCATCCTGAACCTGGTGCAGACCTCCTCCGCTGACGCTGCCATCGACAAGATCGTCGACGCCGGCATCCCCTGCATCCTCATCAACCGTGAGCCTCTCGGCGACAAGGGCGACGAGTCCTACGAGGGCATCCTGAACAACGCCAACGTCTGCTACGTCGGCGCTGACGCCCGCCAGTCCGGCACCTACCAGGGCGAGATCATTGCTGAGCTCGAGAACCACGGCGACATCAACGGCGACGGCAAGATCAGCTACATCATGATCGAGGGCGACCCCGAGAACATCGACGCGCAGTACCGCACCGAGTTCTCCGTCAAGGCTCTGAAGGACGCTGGCTACGAGGTCGAGTGCCTCGACGACCAGATCGGCAACTGGGCCCAGGCCAAGGGCCAGGAAATCTGCGCCAACGACCTTGCCAAGTTCGGCGATAAGGTCGAGGTCGTCTTCTGCAACAACGACGCCATGGCTCTCGGCGCTGCCACCGCGATCGAGGCTGCCGGCCGCACCGTCGGCAAGGACATCTACCTCGTCGGTGTTGACGCTCTCGAGGAGTGCGTTGAGATGGTCAATGAGGGCACCATGACCGGTACCGTTCTGAACGACGCTGTCGGCCAGTCTCACGCTGCTGTCGATGTCACCATTTCCGCTCTCAAGGGCGACCCCATCAACAACTACTACTGGGTCGACTACGTGAAGGTCACCAAGGAAGCCGCATAATTTCGGCCCCTTACAACTGAATTTCCCGTTGGGAACCTGACGGGTGAGCCTTCGGGCTCACCCGTTTTGCAAGTTTCATCGCAATAATGCACAGAGAAATTGGAGGCTTGGCCTATGTCAGAATTCGTGCTGGAAATGCGCGGCGTATGTAAATCCTTCCCCGGCGTCAAGGCTCTTGATCACGCGCAGCTCAGGCTGCGTCCCGGTACGGTTCACGCCCTGATGGGTGAGAACGGCGCGGGTAAATCGACTTTGATGAAATGTATGTTCGGCATCTATAAGATGGACGAAGGCGAAATACTCATTGACGGCCAGAAAACCGTCATCTCAGACCCCCTGGAGGCCTGGGACAAGGGCATTTCCATGGTGCACCAGGAGCTGCAGCCCATCCCGGCCCGTACCATCGGCGAGAATATCTTTCTCGGCCGCTACCCGATGAAGAAGGCCCTCGGCTTTATCCCTGTCGTAGATCACGACAAAATGTACGAGGAGACCGCAAAGCTCCTCAAACGTGTCCGCATGGACTTTGATCCCAAACAAAAGCTTGGCACCCTCACCGTCTCCCAGATGCAGTCCGTTGAGATCGCCAAGGCGGTCGCCGGAAACTGCCGCGTCCTGATCCTGGACGAGCCGACCTCCTCTCTGACCCAGAACGAGGTGGAGGCTCTGTTCCGCATCGTGGAGGACCTCAAGAAGGAAGGCGTTGCCATTGTCTATATTTCCCACAAAATGGACGAGATCCTGCGCATCAGCGACGAGGTCACCATCATGCGCGACGGTCAGTACATCGGCACCTGGGAGTCCAAGGATCTGACCACCGAGTTCATCATCACCAAGATGGTGGGCCGCGAGCTCACCAACCTCTATCCCAAACGCGAGAATGTCCCCGGTGACGTGGTCTTCGAGGTGGAGGACTTCACCTCCATCAATCCCCGCAGCTTCCGCCACTGCAGCTTCAGCGTCCGCAAGGGGGAGATCCTCGGCGTGGCCGGCCTGGTCGGCGCGCAGCGCACGGAGCTGATGGAGGGCCTCTTCGGCACCCGTTCCCACACCTCCGGCAAGATCCGCTTCCAGGGGAAGGAACTGAAAATCACCCGCCCCAAGGACGCCATCGACCAGGGTATCGCCATGCTGACCGAGGACCGCCGCGGCAGCGGCATCATGGGCGTGCTGAGCGTGGCGGACAATATCTCCATTGCGTCCCTGAACAAGTATGTGGATTACGGCTTCATGCTCAACACCAAAAAGATCGACGAGCTCGTGGAAGTCAACCGCCAGAAGATGAACATCAAGACACCGTCCGGCAAGACGCTGATCCAGACGCTCTCCGGCGGCAACCAGCAGAAGGTGCTGATCGGCCGCTGGCTCGCCAACGACCCGGACGTGCTGATCCTGGACGAGCCGACCCGCGGCATCGACGTCGGTGCCAAGTATGAAATCTACTGCATCATCGCGGATCTGGCCAAGCAGGGCAAGAGCATCATCATGATCTCCTCCGAAATGGGCGAGCTGATCGGCATGTCCGATCGGATCATGGTCATGTGTGACGGCCGCATCACCGGCTTTATTGACGGCAAGGATGCCAATCAGGAAAACATCATGGCACTCGCCACGCAGTTTGAATAATCGGAGGATGGGATATGAACAACAAAGACAGCTTCGGCAAGAAATTTATAAACTATGTAAAGTCCAACCCGATCGTCGTCATGCTGGTCATCGTCGCGATCATTGTCGGCTTTACGAAGGATAACTTCTTCTCCTGGAAAAACTTCGGCAACCTCATGAGCAACACCGCCGTCCGCTTCCTCATCGCGCTCGGCGTCTCCGGCTGCCTCATCACCAAGGGCACGGACCTGTCCGCTGGCCGTCAGGTGGGCCTTGCCGCCTGCCTTGCGGGTATCCTGATCCAGCGCGGCGACTATTCCGGCAAGCTCTGGAACCTCCCGCAGATGAACATGTTCGTCGTGCTGCTGATCGTTGTGGTGCTCGGCGCGCTGCTGGGCCTTCTCAACGGCGCCATCATCACCCTCCTGAAGGTCCCGCCCTTCATCACCACCCTCGGCACCCAGACCATCGTCTACGGCCTCTGCCTTGTCATCACCGACGCGCAGCCCATCGGCGGCTTCCAGAAGAGCTTCACCAGCCTCATCAACGGCCGCATCGGCAACTCCAACGGCTTCCACCTGCCGTATCTGCTGTTCGTGGCCCTGGTCGCCGGCATCTTCTTCTGGTTCCTGTATAACAAGATGCGCCACGGCAAGTACATGTACGCCATCGGCGGCAACGAGGTCGCGGCTGAGGTCTCCGGTGTCAACACCACCAAGACCCTCATGATCATCTACACCACCGCGGGCATCATGTACGCCATCGCGGGCTGGCTGCTGGCCGGCAAGACCGGCGGCGCCTCCACCTCCATGGGCATGGGCTATGAGCTCGAAGCCATCGCGGCCTGCACCATCGGCGGCGTCTCCACCACCGGCGGTATCGGTACCGTCAGCGGTGTTCTGATCGGCGTTCTGGTGTTCGAGCTGCTGAAGATCGTGCTTCAGTTCCTGGGCGTCAACCCGTACTACAACTACATCGTGCAGGGCATCGTCATCGTCGTGGCCGTTGCGCTCGACGTGCGCAAGTACCTGGCAAAGAAGTAATGCCATGCAAAGCCAAAAACTCTGCCGCCGACCGGCGGCAGAGTTTTTTTAGGAGAACATCATGAACGCTGATGAAACAAGTTCCCGCATGACAGCGCTTGCGGCGGATTTTCGGGCGGTGTGCGAGCGTCAGGAGCACAGCTGCAATCTCAGTGAGCTCTTCGGCCTGCGGGCCGGAGCGCTGAACGATCCGCTGCAGGAGCGCTTTGCCGCAGATATGACGGCTCTGACTGCGAACTTTGCCGCCGGGGAGCCCGATTCCGCCGCCACACGCGCGGTATTGGAAACCCTGTTTTCCCTGGCGGGGCGCCATACCGAGGTGAAGAGCGCCTATTGGATGCTGGTGGCGGTGCAGGGGCTGAGCCTGGAGCTGATCCCCGGGCTGAGCCGCGGGGATGCAGCCGCCCTTGCAAAGGCGTATGCAGCCGACTGGCCCCGGCACTGCCGCCTGCCCGTGCAGGACGCGGTGCTCAAGGCGTTAAAGAAGGCCGGGAAATAAGCGCGCGGCCCCTTCTCCCTCCAAATTGTAAACTTATTTTGAAACACCTTGACAAGTGTAAAGGTATGTATTATGATGCAGTCAGAATCTTTACACTTGTAAAGGTGTTTCGCATCCCTTCAAAAGGGAAAAATTTTTTTGTCCAGGACTTAGCACTCAAGCAAAAAGAGTGCCAAAATTTTCTGATTCCAATGGAACGGAGGAAAGATCATGCCTGTTTTACCCATACATAATGCCGTTGCCGTCCCGGATTCGACGGTCTATTTCCGCCCCGACTATTACCGCAGCATGACCGGGCGGGAGCCCGTGGAGGATGCCAAGGTCGTGCTGATCGTCACAAAGCAGCCCATGGCCCGCGCGGAGATCACCCCGGAGAGCTTCTATCCCATCGGTGTCTCCGGCATCGTGCGGGAGACCAACGCCCGGGGCTTTGTGGTCATCGACCTGCGCAGCCGCGTCAATCTCGGCGAAATCAGCATCGAGCCGGACAAGTCCATCAAGCTTGAGCTCACCCGCCGCCCGGATATCGAGGACCTGGATCCCGTGGAGGCCGAAAAGCGCGTGACCGCCATGAAGGAGGCCGTGCTGGCCTTCGGGGAAGGCAAGCCCTGGATGCCGGCCCTGCGGGTCTACGCCTCGCTCTGGACCACGATGGGCGACATTGCCGCGGGTCTCTCCCCCTGGATGCCCGGCACGAGTGAGGAGCGCTATGCCCTGCTCGCGGAGGACAGCAAGGCAAAGCGCTTTGAGATGCTGGAAAAGCTCCTCTATGAAAACCTCGAACTCATGAAGGTGGGCAACGAGGTGCGCACCGCCCAGGAGGAGGACCACCAGAAGCTCTACCGCGAGGCCGCCATCAAAAAGCAGCTGGAGTACCTGCAGAATGAGCTGGACGAAATGCACCCGGAGAACATCTCCGATCTCCAGAAGCTGGAGCAGCGCCTGCACGACGCGCCCCTCAACGAGCTTGCCCGCAAGGAGTGCGACAAGGTGCTCTCGCGCCTCAAGCAGGAGGGGAAGAACAGCGCGGAATACGGTCTGCTCTATGACTACCTGGACTTTCTGGCGAGCCTGCCCTGGACAAAGGCGGAGGCGAAGGATATAAACCTCGATGTGGCCGAGAAGATCCTGGACGCGGACCACTTCGGCCTTAGCAAGGTCAAGCGCCGCATCATCCAGCAGATCGCCGTCATGAACCTGAGAAAGCGCCAGTCCGGCTCCATCCTGCTCTTCGTCGGCGCGCCCGGCACCGGCAAGACCAGCATCGGCCAGAGCATCGCCAAAGCCCTCGGGCGCGAGTACGTGCGCGTGAGCCTCGGCGGCGTGCGCGACGAGGCGGATATCCGCGGCCACCGCCGCACCTATATCGGCGCCATGCCGGGCCGCATCCTCGACGGTATCCAGAAGTGCGGCGTCTCCAACCCCGTCATGGTGCTCGACGAGGTGGACAAACTCTCCATGTCCTATAACGGCGACCCCGCGAGCGCCCTGCTGGAGGTGCTCGACCCCGAGCAGAACAAGACCTTCACCGACCACTATCTGAACGTCCCCTTTGATCTCTCGGACGTGTTCTTCATCTGCACGGCAAACTCCCTCGACACCATCCCCCAGCCGCTGCTGGACCGCATGGAGGTCATCTCCTTCCAGGGCTACACGCCCACGGAGAAGCAGGAGATCGCGCGGCTGCACCTGCTGCCGAAGGCCATGGAGGCCGTTGGCATCGGGGAAGGGGAGCTGGAGCTCTCGCCCGAGACCGTGCAGGCCGTCATCGACGACTATACCCGCGAGGCGGGCGTGCGCGGGCTTAAAAAGTGCATGGACACGCTCTGCCGCTCGGCGGCGGTGCATCTGGTGCGCGGTGGGGAAAAGCCCCTGAAGGTAACGCCGGAGGATCTGCGGGAGCTGCTGGACATGCGCCCCCTGCCGCACCGCCATGTCAAGGCGGAGAGCAAGCCCGGCGTGGTCACGGGCCTTGCCTGGACGCCCGTGGGCGGGGACGTGCTGTATATCGAGACCCTGCTGACGAAGGGCAGCGGCAAGACCGTCATCACCGGCCGCCTCGGCGACGTGATGAAGGAGTCGGCCCAGATCGCCGTGAGCCTTGTCAAGCACCTCTTCCCGGAGCATGCCGATCTCTTTGAGAAAAACGATTTGCACATCCATGTCCCCGACGGCGCGACGCCGAAGGACGGCCCCTCCGCCGGCGTGACGCTGACAAGCTCGCTCTCGTCGCTCGTGACCGGCATCCCCGTGCCGCCCGAGATCGCCATGACGGGTGAGGTCTCCCTGCAGGGCGAGGTGAAGCCCATCGGCGGCCTGCCCGAAAAGCTCATGGCCGCCCAGCGCGCCGGGGTGAAGCGGGTCTTCATCCCCGAGGAGAACCTGGACGATTTGCGCGAGGTCGCCGCCGAGGTGCGCGGCGCGCTGGAAATCATCCCCGTGTGCGACGTGGAGGAGCTGCTCTCCCAGCTCGGCATCCACCCCAAGGAGCCGACCCGTATTGCGTCATAAGAAACGGGCCCATCATAAAAGTTGGGTGCAGCGCAGCCTTCCGGCTATGCCGCCCCAACATTTATGATGGACCCTTTTTCTTTTGCGAAGCCTCCATTCTTGACATAGCGCCGAGCTTTCCCGGGATTCACGCTCGCCGCATGACGCGGTACTGCCAAAAGAGGCTTTCGCGGGGCCTGTCTGAGATTCGCATTACGATGTCTCTTTTTCTTCCTGCTTTTCCGTGCGCTTGACAAGGACCTTGTCCACCCTTCGTCCGTCGGACATTTCCAGCACGGTCACATGCAGGTTTTCCCAGTCAAAGCTGTCGCCCGGCCTGGGGAAGCCGCCGAAGCGCTCAATGGTCCAGCCGCCGACGGTGCTGCTCTCAGCCTCGATGCTGTCCTCGGGCAGGCCCAGCAGCTCCTCCATTTCATAGAGCATCATCGCGCCGTCCAGCTCATATTCGTCGTCCGTGCGCTTAACGACCTCCGGCTCCACCACGTCGTTGTCGTCCCAGATGTCGCCCACGATCTGCTCCAGCACGTCCTCCATGGAGAGGACACCCAGCGTGCCGCCGTATTCGTCGGTCACGATGGCAAGGTGCTGTCGCGCGCGGCGAAGCTGGTTCAGGACCGCTGGCAGCTTCATGGTCTTGTAGATGAAGCAGGGCGGCATCAGAAGGCCGCGTATATCCGTCTGATCCTCCTCGGTCAGGGCCTTGAGGAAGCGGTTGAGATAGAGAATGCCGATGATGTGGTCGATGCTGCCCTCGTACACGGGCAGGCGGGAGAAGGGGGCTTTGTCGATCTGTTTGAGGATCTTTTCCCGGTCGTCCTCAATGTCGATGGCGACCACGTCCACGCGGGCGGTCATCACCTCCATGGCGGAGATCTCGGAAAAGTCGATGGCGGAGCGCACCAGCTCCGACTGATCCTCGTCCAGGACCTTTTCGTCCTCGGCGGTCTCAATGATGGAGTGCAGCTCCTCCACAGCCTCCTCGCCGTTCTCGTCCTTGTCCTCCTTGAGCCAGAAGGTCAACAGCCAGTTGAGCCTGACCACGAGCCAGATGAGCGGCGTGAGCAGGATGGTGAGGAAGTGTACGGGGCGCGCGACGCGCAGGGAGAAGCGGTTCGCGCTCTTTTTCGCGCAGATCTTCGGGATCGTCTCGCCGAAGATGATGATGGTGACGGTCAGGATGGCCGTGCCGACCCAGGTATACTGATCGCTCCCGCTCAGCAGGATCACCAGCACCGACACCAGGGACGAGGCCCCGATGTTCACCAGGTTGTTGCCGATCAGAATGGCGCTGAGGGCGTTGTCGAAGTGGTCCAGGATCTTCACGACGATGGCGGCGCGCTTTGAGCCCGCGTCGCGCAGGTTCTCCATGCGCAGCCGGTTGCAGGAGGAAAGGGCCATCTCCGAGCCGGAAAAAAAGGCCGACAGGCACACCATCACGATGATGCCGACCAGAATCAGCTCTGGGCTCATTTCGGCTCACCTCCCTCCTCCTCGGGCAGGAGCGTCACGCGCAGCTTGAGGATGCGGTTGTGCTCCATGCCGATCACGGTGACGTGAACGCGGTGGTAGCGGAAGTGGTCGCCCGGCTGGGGAATGGCGGTAAACTGCTCATAGGCCCACTCGCCCATGAGGGTGTTGATAAGCTCCTCGTTTTCTTCGGGGTCCTCGTACTCCAGACGCTCGAAAACGTCGCTGACGGACTCGTCCGCGTCCACCTCGAAAACACCCTTGGAGACCTCAACGATGGGCTCCTCGACGATGTCCTCCTCGTCCCAGATTTCGCCCACCAGCTCCTCCAGGATATCCTCCACCGTCACGATGCCGAGGGTGCCGCCGAAGTTGTCCGTGACGACGGCCATATTGTGCTTCTGCTTGGTCATGACGGGCAGCAGCTCGTCAATTTTGGTGCTCTGATGTACGAAAAGAACCTCGTCCAGCAGCGGGCGGAGATCCAGCTTCTCCCCCTCGCGCAGATAGGCCTTGATGTATTTGCGGATCTGCAGCACGCCGATGATGTTGTCGATGCTGCCCTCAAACACGGGCAGGCGGCTGTGGGTGCTGGCCTTGATGCAGTCCAGGATCTCCTCGTGGCTGCTCCTGATGTCCAGCGCCACCAGATCCACGCGGGGTGTGAGGACGTTTTCCACCGTCACCTCCCCGAACTGGAGCGCGGAGGAGATGAGATCCCCCTGCTCCTCGTTGAGGCTGCCCTCCTCGGTCATGTCTTCAATAATATCGTAAAGCTCATCCTCGGTGACGGATTTTTCCGCGTCGCCGGGTGTCTGCCGTGCCGCCCAGAGGCCGATGGCGGTCAGGACTTTAGAGGCGGGCCGGAAGAGCTTCATGAAAAAGACCAGCAGGCCCGCCGTAGCGAGGGCCAGCTTGTCGCTGAATTTTTTGGCAATGCTCTTGGGCAGCATTTCTCCGAAGAAAAACACCACGCCCGTGGTGATCAGGGTGCTGACCGAAACCGCGCTCAGTCCCCAGCGGCGCGTGACCGCAAGCGTGACCAGGGCGGCGACGGACAGGTGCGTGATATTGGTGCCGATCAGGATGGCGCTGATGGCGAGGTCAAAGTTATCCAGCACATACAGGGCTTCCTTCGCCCGCATGTCCCCCCGATCCTCCGCAAGGCGCATGCGCGTGCGCGAGGTCGAGGCAAAGGCTGTCTCGGCTACGGCGAAAAACACCGCGCATAAGAGCAGCAGCACCGCGAAAATGAGTGGCAATCGACTGCCGTCGTCCATAAAGGATCAACATCTCCTTTGGTTTCAAAATTAATCCTTAGTATACCACGGGGCAGAGTTTTCGTCAATTCCCGTAACCTGGGTTTTTGTGAACGGTTTGAATGCTGTTCCTCTCTTTTCAATCCGCCGCGTCTGTGCTACAATACAGAAAAACACTGACACGGAGGCACAGCCATGAAGCAGACGCGGGATTATCCGCTCTTTACCGTCACAAAAAAAGGCACGCGCTGGGTCGAGGGCGGACACCCCTGGATCTATGCCGGGGAGATTCTGTCGCAGAGCGCGGAGCCGGAAAACGGCGCGCTCTGCGACGCGGTGAGCGAGGGCGGCAAATACCTCGGCACGGGACTGTACAGCCGGGACAGCAAGATCGGCCTGCGCCTTGTCTCCCGCAACGCGAACGACCGCTTTGACGAGGCCTTCTGGCGGCGGCGCATCCGGTACGCCTGGGACTACCGCAGAACGGTGCTGGACGAGGCGGACCTTCTCTGCTGCCGCGTGATCTTCGGCGAGGCGGACGGCTTTCCCGGCCTCACGGTGGACCGGTTTTCCGATCTTCTGGTGACGCAGACGCTCTCGGTCGGCATGGAGCGCATCAAGGACACGCTCTTCCCCCTGCTGGTACAGGTACTGCGGGAGGACGGGCAGGAGATCCGCGGGATCTTTGAGCGCAACGACGCCGCCATCCGCGCCCTGGAGGGGCTGGAGCAGGGCAAGGGCTGGTATCCCCTGCCCGGGGAAACACAGCCGGAGAGCGCCGTGACCGAGATCTGCGAAAACGGCATTTTCTACGCGGTCGATGTGGAAAACGGGCAGAAGACCGGCTTTTTCCTGGACCAGAAATACAACCGCCGCGCCGTCATGCGTCTGGCGAGGGGCCGCCGGGTGCTCGATTGCTTTACCCACACTGGCTCCTTCGCCCTCAACGCCGCCCTCGGCGGGGCCGCGCATGTGACGGCGGTGGACGTGTCCGAGAGCGCCATCGCCATGGCCCGGGCCAACGCCCGCCGAAACGGACTGGACGGGCGCATGGACTTTCTCGCGGCCGATGTGTTTGACCTGCTGCCGACAATCAAAAAGGGCGATTACGATTTTATCATCCTCGATCCCCCGGCCTTCACCAAATCACGCAAAACCGCGGACCGGGCGGAGAAGGGCTACAAGGAAATCAATCTCCGTGCCCTGCGTGCCCTGCCGCGCGGCGGCTATTTTGCCACCGCCTCGTGCAGCCACTTCATGCCCGCAGAGCAGTTTGAGCGTATGCTGCGCTCGGCGGCGCAGGACGCCGGGATCGAGCTGCGGCAGATCGAGGCCCGCCAGCAGGCCCCGGATCATCCCATCCTCTGGAACGTGCCGGAGACGGACTATCTCAAGTTCTATCTGTTCCAGGTGGTTTAACCCCCATTTATTGACAAACGGCGGAAGTGCCTGCAATCGCTGATTTTTTGGAAAATCAGGAGAGATTGTCAGACAGTTCCGCCTTTATTTTTTCCGTCCGCGCACATAATGATTCGTGTGAAAAATGTGCGGGAGGAATCCTCTATGAAAAAGCTTGTTTTTACAGGGCTTCTGGCCCTGGTTTTGATGTCGGTCAAGGCTCCGGTCGCCCTCGCCCAGGAGCTGCTGGTGGGCGGGCAGGCCGTCGGCATTCAGATCAGCACCGACGGCGTGATTGTGGCCGGGTTCTGCCCGGTGGAGACGGAGTACGGCGCGGTCAACCCCGCCGAGGACGCGGGGCTCAGGCCCGGCGATCTGATCTGCGGCGCGGACGGGCAGACCGTCTCGGACGCGGCGGGGCTGATCGGGGCGCTGGATCACGCAGGCGAGGAGATTGAGCTGCAGATCCGGCGCGGCACACAGGAGCTGCAGCTGCCGGTCGCGCCGGTCCCCGGTGAGGACGGGCGGCCCATGTTGGGCATCCTCCTGCGCGACGGGCTGAGCGGCATCGGAACCCTCACCTTCTGCGACCCGGACAGCGGCGTTTTCGGCGCGCTGGGCCACAGCATCAGCGACAGCGAGACCGGCCTCTCCATCCCCCTGCGGGAGGGAAACATCACCGAAGCACAGATTGTCTCCGTCCAGCCCGGCGCGGCGGGCGCTCCCGGGGAGCTGAACGGCGTGTCCGATCTGTCGCGGGTGCTGGGGATAGTGGACCGCAACACCGCCGTCGGCATCTTCGGTCAGGCGGGCGCCGCCCTCGGCAGCCGCCCGGCGCGCATCGGCGTCATCACGGCGGGGCCCGCCACGATTCTCTCCACCGTGGAGGGGACGGATGCCCGGGAATATGCCGTGGAGATTAACCGCGTCTACCGCGATTCCGACGGCACGCACGCCATGTTCAGCGTCACGGACCCGGCGCTGCTGGGCCGCACCGGCGGCATCGTCCAGGGCATGAGCGGAAGCCCCATCCTGCAAAACGGCTGTCTCGTCGGCGCCGTGACGCATGTGTTTGTGAGCGACGCCTCCCGCGGCTACGCGGTGAGCATCCAGGATATGCTGCAGGCGGCGGGGATTGCCATGGACAAGGCGGCGTAATAGCACACGGCCGTTCTTTTTATTATTTATCCCCGCAATTGTTCTTGACAAAGCAAATTATATCAGCATTCACGGCTCCCCAACTGGGGAGCCGTGAACGGTTTTATGGTAGCTTTATTTTACGCTGAAAAGAATTTCGCCGTAGGACGGGTAGGGCCAGTACTTGGAGCCGCAGCGCAGCTCCATTTCGTCCACCACGGCCCGCAGGCTCTGCATGGCCGGGAAGACCCTGTCGCGGTAGTAGCGCGCGACGGCGAGGCTCTCGTGCTGGTTTTTGAGACCCTCCATCGCGGTCTCGAGCGCCCGGCCGTGGATGGCGGCGGAGGCGGACAGACTGCTCAGCTCGCTGACAATCCGCGTCTCATAGCTCACATCCATCGCGGGCGAGAGGGACTTCTTCTCGTTGGCGGACCTTGCCAGCGCCGCCGTGCAGGCGGAGACGGCGGGCAGGATGTCCTTCCAGAGCATATCCATCATGGTCAGCGCCTCGATGTGCAGCACCTTGGAATAGCCGTCGAGCTTCATCTCGCAGCGGGCGCGAAGCTCGGCCTCGCTGTAAATGCGGTGGCGCAGGAAGAGCGCCACGTTCTTCTCGTCCAGATAGTGGGGCGTGCAGTCCGGGGTAGAGGGGTAGTTGCTCAGGCCGCGCCGCTCGGCTTCGCGCGTCCACTCCTCGCCGTAGCCGTTGCCGTTGAAGATAATGCGGCGGTGGGTGCGGATGACCGTGCGGATGAGATCGTGCAGGACGGCGTCAAAGTCCTCGGCCTGCTCGAGCTTGTCGGCGTACTGGCGCAGGGACTCGGCCACGGCGGTGTTGAGCACCACGTTCGGGCCGGAGACGGACTGGGACGCGCCCAGCATGCGAAACTCAAACTTGTTGCCGGTGAAGGCAAAGGGGCTGGTGCGGTTGCGGTCGGTGGTGTCCTTGGGGAATTTGGGCAGCACGTGCACGCCCACCTTGAAAAGCTCCTTCTCACGGGAGCCGTAGGGCGCGCCCTTCTCAATCGCGTCCAGAATCGCGTTCAGCTCATCGCCGAGGAAGATGGACACGATGGCCGGGGGCGCTTCCGCCGCGCCGAGGCGGTGGTCGTTGCCCGCGGAGGCGACGCAGATGCGCATGAGATCCTGGTAATCGTCCACCGCTTGGATCACCGCGCACAGGAAGAGCAGAAACTGCGCGTTCTCCGCAGGGGTCTCGCCCGGCTCAAAGACGTTGACGCCGGTGTCGGTGGTGATGGACCAGTTATTGTGCTTGCCGGAGCCGTTCACGCCCGCGAAGGGCTTCTCGTGCAGCAGGCACACCATGCCGTGCTTGCGCGCGATGCGCTGCATCAGCTCCATGGTGAGCTGGTTATGGTCGGCGGCGATGTTGGTGGTGGTGAAGATGGGGGCCAGCTCGTGCTGGGCGGGGGCGGCCTCGTTATGCTCGGTCTTGGCCATGACGCCGAGCTTCCACAGCTCCTCGTCCAGATCCTTCATGAACTCCCGCACGCGCGGCTTGATGGCGCCGAAGTAGTGGTCGTCCAGCTCCTGGCCCTTGGGGGGACGCGCACCGAAGAGGGTGCGGCCCGTGTAGATGAGATCCTTGCGCCGCTCGTAGACGCCCTGGTCGATGAGGAAATATTCCTGCTCGGGGCCGACGGTGGTCTTGACGTAGTGCACATCCTCATTGCCGAAGAGCTTGAGGACGCGAAGCCCCTCGCGCTGGATGGCCTCCATCGAGCGCAGAAGCGGCGTTTTCTTATCCAGCGCCTCGCCGCCGTAGGAGCAGAAGGCCGTCGGGATGCACAGTACCCCGTCCTTGATGAAGGCGTAGGAGGTCGGGTCCCAGGTGGTATAGCCCCGGGCCTCGAAGGTGGCGCGCAGGCCGCCGGAGGGGAAGGAGCTGGCATCCGGCTCGCCCTGGATGAGTTCCTTGCCGGAAAACTCCATGATGACCTTGCCGCCGCCCACGGGGGCGATGAAGCTGTCGTGCTTCTCGGCGGTGATGCCGGTCATGGGCTGGAACCAGTGGGTGAAATGCGTCGCGCCCTTTTCGATGGCCCAGTCCTTCATGGCATTGGCCACCACGGCGGCGGCGGCGCTGTCGAGGCGCTTGCCCTCGTTCATGGAGCGCTGAACCTGTCGGAACACGTCCTTGGGCAGTCGCTCACGCATGACGGAGTCGTTAAAGACCATGCTGCCGAATATTTCCGTGACTGTGTTCATAAAAATTCCACGCTCCTTGCATATTCATGAGAAAACCGGCGGAAGCGTCGCGCTTCCGCCGGTCGCCGATGGTAAATTATAAGATGGGATCGCGGATTTGTCAATGAGTTTTATAGGCATTCGCCCCCTGCCGCCCTCAGCCGCTTGCGGCGAAAAGAGGGAGGGGGGCCGCTTCAGCGGTGGGGGAGTCCGCGTGCGTCCTTCTGAGCGCTCGAAATGTCGGGGCGACTCCCTCAGTCACAGCGCTTGCGGGGGACGCGCAGTGCCAGTAAACTATGATCGTCGCGCGCTGGTTCGCAATGACAGGATTGAAACACTGTCGCCGTATGGGGCATGGTTATCCCTTGAACAAGCCTTGTCCTTACGGTATAATATGATCATTACAACTGCCGAGGTGTGGGACATGACAGATACGAAACAGAAAAGCGCGGCAAAGGCGTTTGCGGAATACTGGAAGGACAAGGGCTATGAAAAGGGCGAAAGTCAGGCGTTCTGGCTGTCGCTGCTGCGGGAGGTGTTCGGCGTTCAGGAGCCGGAAAAGGCCATCCGCTTTGAGGATCAGGTGAAGCTGGACAAGTCCACCGGCTTTATCGACGGCTTCATTGCCAATACCCATGTCATGATTGAGCAGAAGAGCGCGGACAAGGGGCTGAATACCGCTATCAAGCAGTCGGACGGCTCCCTGCTGACGCCGTTTCAGCAGGCCAAGCGCTATTCTGCCGAGCTGCCGTACTCTGACCGCCCGCGCTGGATCGTGACCTGCAACTTCCGGGAGTTCTATGTCTACGACATGGAAAAGCCCCACGGGGAGCCGGAGAAGATCAGGCTCTGCGATCTGGAAAAGGAATATTACCGCCTCTCCTTCCTGGTGGAACAGGGCAGCACGCATGTACAGCGGGAGATGGAAATTTCCATCAAGGCCGGTGAGGTCGTGGGGTTTCTGTATGACGGGCTTTTAAAGCAGTATAAAAACCCCGAAGACCCGGAAACGCTCAAGGCGCTCAACAAGCTGTGCGTGCGGCTGGTGTTCTGCCTGTATGCCGAGGACGCGGGCATCTTCGGCAGGCACCTCATGTTCCACGATTATATGGCGCAGTTTGCCGTGAAGGACATGCGCAAGGGGCTTGCGCAGCTGTTCAAGGTCCTCAACCAGAAGGCGGAGGAGCGCGACCCCTATCTCGCCGACGACGATCCGCTGCTTGCCGCCTTCCCCTATGTAAACGGCGGCCTCTTTGCGGACGAGGACGCGGTGATCCCGCCCTTTACGGAGGAGCTGCGTGATCTTTTGCTGCGCCGTGCGTCGGCGGACTTTGACTGGTCG
>Ga0310697_10001092_pt1 | contig 33112 bp, 31 predicted proteins | sample 172DNAGHGlowgp2_FD_203883 | JGI IMG/M metagenome (GOLD analysis project Ga0310697, IMG submission 203883) | Sheep rumen microbial communities from Palmerston North, Manawatu-Wanganui, New Zealand - 1728 DNA GHGlow gp2 (v2) (version 2) | ecosystem: Host-associated > Mammals > Digestive system >... | reverse complement strand
GTGCATAGAACAGGACGTTCTCGATGTATTCGTCGATGCGGCGGAGCTGCTCGGCATAGCGTGTATTGCCGTCGTTGTGGCACATCAGCTGCAAGCCTGCGACGGGGAGCTTTATCTCGTGTACCCACATCTCGATATATTCGCGGAAATCGGAATTCTCGCGGTGTGCTGCACTTATCTGCTCATGCATCGACTTGTCCGCCTCCTGTACAGCCGTACAGAGGATACGTCCGTCGAGAAATTCGGGTTCTTCGAGCATTTCGGGGAGGAGGTACTTGCGGTCGAGCTGCTCAAGGTCGGAGCTCAGCTTGTCATAGAAGCTCCTGCGGCGGAAGAATTCCCACAGCTCGGTAATGACGGCTCCGATGAGAGCGAGCACACTGACGATGACGACACACTCTGCCGGGACGTGAAATGTGAAGAGGAATATCAGCACGAGCGCGGACGCAACGGCGAGAATGAGGTATCTCGGGAGCCTGTCCCGTAAAAAAACAGCCGGTCTCATATCAGCACATACCCCTGCTTCTTGCGCGTCACGATAGCATCAGGGAAGCCGAGCTCGCCGAGCTTTGCGCGCAGGCGGCTGATATTGACCGAGAGCGCATTGTCGTTGACGAATTCGTCGTTGTCCCACAGCGCTGTCATAAGCTCGTCGCGCGTCACTATCTCGCCGATACGGTCGAGCAGGAGCTGGAATATTATCATCTCGTTCTTCGTCAGGATCTGCTCATTTCCGCCCCGTGTAAGGCTTCCTCTGACCGTACTGACCTCCGCATCGTGATATGTCTGAGCGGTGCCTGTTTTTGCTGAGCGCTTCAGCACAGCTGATATGCGAAGCAGGAGGATTGTCGGGTTATACGGCTTTGTAACGAAATCGTCGGCACCGTAGCTCATAGACAGCACCTCATCGAGCTCAGATGTGCGGCTCGTGAGCATAATAACGGGCGTTGTGCTCCTCTTGCGGAAGTCCTGAAGGAGTGTTTCGCCGTTTGTTCCGGGGAGGTTGATGTCGAGCAGTATCAGGTCTGCGCCGGAGCTCAGCATCTGCGCCGGGATATCCGTCATCTCTGCACATACCGGGTCATACCCTGCATTTTTCAGCAGAACAGACAGCTCGCTGCGCAGAGCGGAGTCGTCCTCTACAATAAGTATCTTCATATGCCTTCTCCTTAAAGTGGTATATTTATTAGTTTAACACATAATGCAGCGCATTTCAAGCATCACGGGACCCGGCTGAACGTAAAAAACAAAAACGGCTCCCCGAAGGGAGCCGCCGAACGTGCGGGATCATTCCTCTGTGTTCTTTTCGATGTAGTTAACGATATCGCCAACAGTCTTGATCTCCTCAACAGCCTCGTCGGGGATAGAGAGATCGTACTCGTCTTCGATAGTCTGGATAAGATCTACGATGTCGAGAGAATCTGCACCGAGATCCTCCTGAATGTTAGCCTCGAGTGTAACAGCGTCCTCTTCAACGCCGAGCTGTTCTACGATGATCTCCTTGAGCTTATCAAATACCATATTACTTTCCTCCGTTTCTTTTGGTTTGTATTTCCTGTTTTGGGCAGGGGAAATCGAAAAACGGTGTCACTCTGTGAACTCTCCGATTTTTCTAAACTTAGTATAACGTTCTTTCAGTAAAACGTCAATATCTTTTTCGCATTTTTCTGGAATTTTGCATAACAAATATTCCTTGATATTTTCTGAAATTTTGTCTAAATCGTTATGTGCCCCACCGAGAGGCTCCTCGATGATGGATTCAGCAACGCCGAGACTTACCATATCTTCGGCAGTTATCTTCATAATATTGCACGCTTCCTCCTCACGTTCGGCATCCTTCCACAGGATACTTGCAAAGCCGCGCGGCGAGATCACAGAATACTGCGCGTTCTCGAGCATCGCGAGCTCATCGCATACACCGAGCGCAAGAGCGCCGCCGCTTCCGCCCTCGCCGAGGACGATAGAGATTATGGGCGTGCGCAGAGTCATAAACTCAGCGATGTTGCGTGCGATAGCCTCGCCCTGTCCGCGCTCTTCGGCGGCAACACCGGCATATGCACCGGGTGTGTCGATGAAGCAGATAACGGGACGGTGGAACTTTTCAGCCTGCTTTGCGAGCCTGAGAGCCTTTCTGTAGCCCTCGGGGAGCGGCATTGCGAAGTTGCACGCCTTGTTCTCGTCGATGTCTCTGCCCTTCACCTGTGCGATCACGGTCACGGGAGTTCCGTCGAGCATCGCTATACCGCCGATAACAGCCTTGTCATCGCCGTAGAAGCGGTCGCCGTGCATTTCATAGAAATCATTGAAAATGAGCGGTATATAGTCTCTGATAGTGGGTCTGCCCTTGGTATGAACGAGCTTGAGGCGTTCCCACGCTGTCTTCTTCTCCTCCACAGGTCAGACCTCCTTTCCCTTATAGCCGTGGAGCTCGAGGAGATGTGCGAGAGTAGCTCTCATACGCTTTCTCTCCACGATCATATCCACGAAGCCCTTTTCCTGCATAAATTCGGCAAGCTGGAAGTCCTCGGGGAGGCGCTGCTTCATCGTGCTCTCGATAACGCGCCTTCCTGCGAAGCCGATGAGTATTTTCGGTTCAGCGATGATTATGTCGCCGAGCGAAGCGAAGCTCGCCGTAACGCCGCCTGTTGTGGGGTCTGTGAGGACTGTGATATAAAGTCCGCCGTTGTCGCTGTGGAGCTTTACAGCGCCGGAGGTCTTAGCCATCTGCATCAGCGAGACGATGCCCTCCTGCATACGTGCGCCGCCTGAAGCCGTGAACAGCACGACAGGCAGCCCGTTCTCCGTTGCATACTCGAATGCACGTGTTATCTTTTCACCGACAACGCTTCCCATTGAGCCCATCATATAATTCGGGTCCATAACGCCGATAACGGTAGTGATCCCCCTGATATTGGCAATACCTGTCACAACAGCGTCATTCAGACCTGTTTTCTGGCGGAGCTCCTTCTGCTTCTCGGTATAATCGGGGAAGTCGATGGGGTCGCAGCTTATCATATCAGCGTCGAACTCTCTGAAGCTCTCCTTGTCGGCGGTAATAGCGATCCTCTCGCGCGCCGGAAGTCTGCCGTGGTAGTTGCAGTTCGGGCAGACTCTGTGGAGCTCCTCGTATCTGCTCATCGGAACGGGGCTCTGACATCTGGGACATTTGAATGTGGGGACCTCGTCCTCATCTCCGCCGTTGAAGCGGAGCTTTACAACATTGAAAAAATCGTCGAACATCTTGCGTCACCCTCTTATTTCTTATTCTTTTCCACGAATCTGTTAAGGAAGCCGATGTCGTAGTTTCCGCTGAGGAATTCCGGCTGCTTGATTATCTGTAACTGGAAGTCGATATTGGTATCAACTCCGTCAACGATGAACTCGGCGAGAGCCCAGCGCATCTTGCGGATAGCATCATCGCGGTCAGAGCCGTGAGCGATCAGCTTGCTTATCATAGAATCGTAGTAGGGCGTTATCGTATAGCCCTGATATACAGCGCCGTCTATGCGTATCCCGGGACCTCCGGGGACGTAGAGCGCGTTTATGGTGCCCGGTGACGGACGGAAGTTCATATTCGGGTTTTCAGCGTTGATGCGGCACTCAATAGCGTGACCGCGCAATTTGATGTCCTTCTGCGTTACGCGGAGGGGGAGTCCGGCAGCTATCTCTATCTGAGCCTTGACAATGTCAAAGCCGGTCACCTCCTCGGTAATGGGGTGCTCGACCTGGATACGGGTATTCATCTCCATAAAGTAGAAATCGCGGTTCTCGTCGACGAGGAATTCGATAGTTCCTGCGTTGTAATAGCCGCACTGCTTTGCCGCAGTCACGGCAGCCTCGCCCATCTGCTTGCGCAGCTCGCTGTCGACGATAGGGCTCGGGCATTCCTCGAGCACCTTCTGATTGCGGCGCTGCATAGAGCAGTCGCGCTCGCCGAGATAGATGTAATTGCCCTGTTTGTCGGCTATAATCTGGATCTCGACATGGTGGGGATTTATGAGGAATTTTTCGATATAAACGGTATCATCGCCGAAGAAGTTCTTAGCCTCCTGCTGAGCGGCAGTCATCTGTGCCTCGAGGTCCTTCGGTGAATCGACACGGCGGATACCTCTTCCGCCGCCGCCTGCCGAAGCCTTCACGAGCACGGGATAGCCGCACTTTTCCGCGATCTTCTTAGCCTCTGCGAGGCTCTTCACAGCTCCCTTTGAGCCGGGGATAACGGGAACTCCGGCAGCAGCCATAGTTTCCTTTGCAGCCGCCTTGTCTCCGAGCATCTCGATCGACTTGTATGAGGGACCGATGAAGGTTATGCCGTTCTTTTCGCAGAGCCTTGCGAATTCCGCATTCTCCGAAAGGAAGCCGAATCCGGGGTGTATAGCGTCGGCGCCGGCGTTGAGGGCTGCCTGTATGATAGCGTTCATATTCAGGTAGCTGTCCTTCGTCGCCGGAGGACCGATACATATGGATTCGTCCGCTATCTGTGCGTGAAGTGAAGTTCTGTCCGCGGTGGAATAGACCGTAACACAGCGTATCCCGAGCTCGCGGCAGGCTCTTATGATACGGACAGCGATCTCGCCTCTGTTGGCGATGAGTATTTTTCTGAACATTTATAATGTATCTCCTTTAAATGCAGGGGACAGCGTCTCCTGTCACACATTAAAATGGGGTTATTATTCCTTTTTGTCGTCTGTGACAACGAAGGTTATCTCGCAGGAGACAGCTCTTTCTCCGCCGACTGAGGCGAGAGCCTTGCCTGTGCCGATGGGACCTCTCTGCTTGATGATCTCGACCTCAAGGTCGAGCACGTCGCCGGGAACGACCTGTCTGCGGAACTTAGCCTTGTCGATGCCGCCGAAAAGACCTATCTTGCCCTTGAATTCAGGCTTTGAGAGCATACATACAGCTCCTGCCTGAGCGAGCATCTCGACCATAAGCACGCCCGGAGTTACGGGATAGCCCGGGAAGTGACCCTTGAACCAGAAGTCGTCCTCTTTGATGTACTTGCGTGCGTGAACCTTTACGCCGACTTCCATATCGACGATCTCGTCGATGAGCAGGAACGGGTCGCGGTGGGGGATAACTTCCATTATCTGTTCTTTATTCATAAGTATATCAGCCATAGTTTCGCTCCTTGATATAGTATTCCCGGAACGCCGGGTCAGTTGTTGTTGATATTGCTGATGTCATTGTCCGCGAGCATAGCGCCTTCACCGCTGCCCCATCTGGTGCGGTACTTGTCGAAGGGATTCTCCTTGCGCTCGCTTTCGAGGTCATCGGACTTCTCGCCTTCGCTGTAGTTCTCCATACCGCCTTCTTCAAGCGATTCCTCATCGCGTATGAACGAGAGGTGGAGCTCGGCGAAGCCGGGATAGCCCGGCTCTTCCTTTATCTCATTATCGATATCGTTCATCTTCTTGACGAGTATGGCATTGAATATCGCCATAAGCAGGAACGCATAATTCGTCGGGACAGCTATCAGCGTCAGGATAAATATGAGACTGCTGCTGTAGAACTTCTTTATCACAATGAAGTATACGAACGCGGCGGCATAAATGACGGCGGGAAGGTAGGTCAGGAAGAGATTTCCGCCCTTAGCCATCATTACGGGTCCGCTTCCGCCGCTCAGCCTGAATGCAAGTGAGGTGTAGGAGCTCATCGCAGTCGGCATAGCGACGGCGAACATAAAAATGTTCAGCAGGATAAGGCTCCACATATCGCGCAGAAAGCGGTGACGCCTGCGCTGCATATCGTACATATGCTGGTTGAACTTTTTTGCCTCGTCGTACATCTCGGCAGAGGTCACATTGAGGTGAGCCGCTTCGATGTCGAGGGGCGTGATATATTTAAGGTCCTGTATAGTCATAGGAATTCCTCATCATCTGAGCGCAGGTGCTTTGTGCGCTTTTTAATGCTGTCGTAGGTTATATCCGAGATATGCGTGGAATCGCTGTCGATAGTGGTGACATTGAGGCGCACGAACGCCGGATAGCCTGCCTCCTCAGCGAATTTTTCCTCTCTGTGTGTGTAGATATATGCGGAAACGACATTTATCAGCACGACGAGCACACCGAAGCCGGTCGTCATCATCGCCGGGAACGAGCACAGGAACATTATCTTCGGGTCGCGCTGGAAGCGGAAGATGATGTAGTATCCGAAAAGTCCGAGGTATGCGAACAGCCCGATGAACAGCGCCGCAATGCGAGCATAGGACATTATTGCGCCGAAGTCGCCGGCTCTGAAGGCTTCAAAATCGGTCAGTGTTTCAAGCGTCAGGTGCATACACACCGAGGCGATGAGGAGAGGTATTTGGATAATGAGCCATATCCCCTGCGTCACCTGCATACGCTTGCGTCTGGCATTGTTCGTGACGGCGTCCATATTGTAGCGCCGCGCCTCGTCGAGCATTTCCGGCGAGGAAACGTTGATGCCGCCCTTTTCGATTATCTCGGGTGTGATATATTTGAGCTCTGAGGGCTTCATTACTTGATTATCATAATGGGCTGGTCGAATTCGACTGCATCGCCGTCAGAGACGAGGATGCGCTCAACAACGCCGTCAAACTCGGACTGCACCTCGTTCATCAGCTTCATTGACTCTATTATCATAATGACATCGCCCTTCTTGACCTTGTCGCCTATCTTTACGAAAGGCGGCTTATCAGGCGAAGGTGAGCGGTAATAAGTACCGACCAGCGGTGCCTTAACGATATTTCCGCTGTTCTCTTCCTTTGCCGGAGCCTGAGCCTGGGGAGAAGGTGCCGGAGCAGGCGCATTCATCGGCGGGAAGGGGGGCATACTCATCATCGGGGGCGGAGCAGGAACAGCCTTCCTGCCCTTTATCGTTATTGTGTTATCACCGTTTGAGATCGTTATCTCGGAAAGCTCCTTGTCGTTGATGATGTCGGAAAGCCTGCCGATAGTTTCGAGATCGGTAATACCTAAGATTTCGTTCATCTTCTGTTCTCCTTAGTCTGTTACTTTTTTGAAGCAGAGCGTAGCGTTGTGTCCGCCGAAGCCGAGAGAGTTCGACAGAGCGGCGCGCACCTCCTGCTCGATATTGCCGTTTACGCAGTAATCGAGGTCGCATTCCTCGTCGGGCACCTTATATCCGACAGTTGCGTGGATAAAGCCCTCTTCGATGGACTTTGCGCAGATGATAGCTTCGATACCGCCAGCCGCGCCGAGAAGGTGACCTGTCATAGACTTGGTCGAATTTATCTTTACCTTGTATGCCTCCTCGCCGAATGCGAGCTTGATAGCGGCAGTCTCGTACTTGTCGTTGAGACCTGTAGATGTGCCGTGAGCGTTGATGTAGTCGACGTCACAGGGTCGAAGACCAGCCTCCTCCATTGCAAGGGACATACCCTTTCCGGCAGCCTCGCCCGTAGGCATGGGCGATGTCATATGGTAGCCGTCGCAGGTAGCGCCGTAACCGGCAACTTCTGCATAGATCTTGGCTCCGCGAGCCTTTGCGTGCTCGTATTCCTCAAGTACGACGATACCGCTTCCCTCACCGAGGACGAAGCCGTTTCTCTCCTTGTCGAAGGGAATGGAAGCACGTGAGAGGTCATCGCTCTTTGTGAGAGCCTTCATATTGGCGAATCCGCCGTATGTGAATTCAACGTTTGTGCTTTCGGTACCGCCTGCGATAGCCGCATCGAGGTAGCCGTCCTTTATCTTGCGGAAAGCCTCGCCGATAGCGTGCGTAGCAGTTGCGCAGGCTGTAGTTATATCGAAGTTAGCGCCGCGGAAGCCTGTCTTCATCGAGATAGTGCCTGCCGCCATATTGCTTATCATCATCGGGATATAGAAGGGCGAGATGCGTCCGGGGCCCTTTTCAAGGAACTTGCTGTACTCGCTGAGTGTGAGGTCGATCCCGCCGATGCCCGAGCCGACGATAACGCCTGCTCTGTAGGGGTCGAGGTCGGAGAAGTCCGTGTCTGCGTCTGTGAGCGCCTCATGCGCGGCAACAAGTGCATATTTTGTGAACTGGTCCATACGCTTTGCTTCCTTCTTGTCGAAGCAGCCCTTAACGCCGAAGTAGTCCTCCTCGTTGAAGTCGCGGACGATACCTGCTATCTTTACGCCTGTACGTTCAGTATCGAATTTATCTATAAATGAGAATCCTATTCTGTTTGCCTTTACGCCGTCCCAGAACTTATCAACGCCTGTTCCGAGGGGAGTAACAGCTCCCATTCCTGTGATCACAACTCTTCTGCTCATAAAAATTCCTTTCGTTCTGTGTTTTGCGTTCTTGTGCAGTGCATTGGTGAGATTACATAGAAAGTCCGCCGGATATTTCGATCACCTGTCCGGTTATGTAACTTGCATTTTCCGAAACGAGGAAAGAAACCACCGAAGCTATCTCCTCGGGCTCGCCGTAGCGTCTGAGCGCAACTGCCTCAAGCATTTTTGCCTTGAGCTCGTCGGAGAGCACATCTGTCATAGGAGTGCGGATAAGTCCGGGAGCAACGGCATTGCAGGTGATATTGCGCTTGCCGTATTCCTTCGCAACGGATTTTGTCATACCTATTATAGCCGCCTTGGAAGCGGAGTAATTTACCTGTCCGGGGTTGCCGTAGAGACCGGCAACTGATGAGACGTTCACGATCTTGCCGCTTCTCTGCTTGCCCATAACGTTGCAGACGAGCTTCATCATATTGTAAACGCTCTTCTGGTTCACTGCGATGACCATATCGTAGATGTCCTCGCTCATTCGTGCGAGGAGGGTATCCTTTGTGATACCGGCATTGTTCACGAGAGCGTCGATGGTCCCGAAGTCAGCCTTGACCTTATCCACCATAGCCTCGCACTGGTCGAACTTTGAAACGTCTGCCGCGTAGCACTCAGCCCTGACGCCGAAAGCACGGCATTCCTCGGCTACCGCGAGAGCCTTTTCCTTATCTCCGTCGCTGGGATAGTGGTTGATAGCCACATCGAAGCCGTCTTTTGCGAGTCTTTTTGCAATGCAGGCACCGATACCCTGTGAAGCGCCTGTGATTATCGCTGTTGCCATATTTGTTCCCTCCGTGAAATCGTTTACGTGTTCTGCGGAACGCCGCGGACCTCGTTCCCCGTATAAAGCATATCACAATACCGGCAGACTGCCAATGTATTGAATGTAATTTCCGCGGTTACAATTGTAATTATCTGGCGAGGAGCTTTTCAGCGCCTGCCATTATCTCAGCGACTATCTCGCTGCACGGCTTTATCTCGTTTACCATACCTGCGATAGCACCGCAGAGGAACGAGCCCTCGTCCACGTTTCCGTCAACGACAGCCTTGCGGAGCGAGCCGAGAGTTATCTGCTCGAACTCCTCGGGGGAGAGTGAGCCGTCCTTCTCGCCGTTTGCGAGCTTTTTCGAGAACTTTGTCTTTATATTGCGGCACGGGTGACCGGTGTATCTGCCGGTAACGACGCTGTCCGTATCCTTTGCCTTGATGACGAGCTCCTTGAATGTGGGGTGTATCTGGCACTCCTCCGAGGCGAGGAAGCGTGTGCCTATCTGAACGCCCTCAGCGCCGAGCATGAATGCCGCCGCCATACCTCTGCCGTCTGCGATACCGCCGGCAGCGATGACAGGTATCTCAAGAGCATCGACTACCTGCGGAACGAGACACATCGTCGTATTCTCGCCGATATGGCCGCCGGATTCGGTACCCTCTGCGACAACTGCGTCCGCGCCTGCGCGCTCCATACGCTTTGCAAGAGCTACTGACGGGATAACGGGGATGACCTTGATGCCGGCTTCCTTCCATGCCGGGATGTACTTTCCGGGGTTGCCTGCGCCTGTTGTGACAACTCTTACTCCCTCATCTATGCAGAGCTGAGCGAGGTCGTCGGCGTTGGGGCTCATAAGCATTATATTCACGCCGAAGGGCTTGTCGGTCTTTTCCTTGCACTTGCGTATCTGGTCGCGGAGGTAGTCTATCGGAGCGCTTCCGCCTGCGATGAGACCGATGCCGCCTGCATTTGACACAGCAGCTGCGAGCGTGTGCTCAGCGACCCATGCCATACCGCCCTGTATTATCGGATATTCACAGCCTAAAAGCTCGGTTATGCGTGTTTTCATATTTCTTCTCCTTATCTTTTGGTATCAGTATTCAAAGACAGCGCCGGCGTAGGTCAGACCTGCACCGAAGCCAATGAGAGCAAGCTTCTGTCCGCGCTTTATCAAGCCCTTTTCCACCGATTCGCACAGTGCGAGCGGAATGGAAACGCTTGATGTATTGCCATAGTGGTCGAGCGTAACGATGAATTTGTCCATCGAAACACCGAGATTCTTTGCGGCAGTCTCGATTATGCGGACATTCGCCTGATGCGGGACGAACCAGTCGATGTCCTCGGGAGCGATGCCAGCCTTGTCAGCGGCGAGGTGGAATGCCTTGGGCAGAGCCTTCGTAGCGAATTTGTACACCTCTCTGCCGTCCTGATAGAGCTTGTGGAGGCGCTTTTCGGGGAATCCGTCATCGAAATCGGTATCCACCCTTATCTCCTCAGCAACACCGACACTTCTCGCATAGAGAAGGCGTCCGCCGGTCCCGTCAGCCCTGAGAGCTGAGCTGAACGGCTTGTCGCTGCGCTCTATCACCATTGCAGCCGCGCCGTCGCCGAAGAGGATGCACGATGACCTGTCCTCGAAGTCGAGGAAGCGTGAGAGAGCCTCGGAGGCAACGATGAGGGCATATTTCATATTCTCGTCGGTCTCGAGGAAGCGTCTTGCGGTATCGAGAGCATAAACGAAGCCCGAGCAGGCAGCGTTCAAATCGAAAGCCGCAGCGTTCACGGCGCCGGTCTCAGCCTGTATCATACACGCCATACTCGGTGTGTGGAAGTCGCTCGTGGCGGTCGTTGTGATGATAAGACCGATGTCCTCGGGCGAAATGCCAGCCTTTGCGATAGCATTTCCGGCTGCTTTGCTGCCCATATACCATACGGGCTCCCAGCCTGCCATACGTCTTTCGACGATGCCTGTGCGTGTTCTTATCCATTCATCGTTAGTCTCGACGAATCGTGTGAAATCGTCGTTTTTTAGTGTCTGTTCGGGAAGGTAGCAGCCCATTCCCAGAATGTTTATGCCCATATGCAGTCTCCTTTGTGTTTTGTCTGCCTCGCAGAATTATATAGTGGGGAGCAGGCGGTCTCGCGGCAGAGGTAACGGCAGCGCAGACATTTCGCCGCGTCCCCTTGCAATTCACCTTATTTTATGTTATAGCGGAGAGCCTCCGCAGGCGGTCTCGCGGTAAAGTTACCGGCAGCGCAAACATTTCGCCGCGTCCCCTTGCAATTCACCATTTTTTATGTTATAGCGGAGAGCCTCCGCAGGCGGTCTCGCGGCAGAGGTAACGGCAGCGCAGACATTTCGCCGCGCCCCCTTGCAATTCACCATTTTTTATGTTATATTATTACTATACTGCGGAAGACCGTAGTCCAAGCAGTATACAATATATATTATAAATCATTTCCGAAAATTTTTCAACGATATTTTTTCCCTTTATTTCGACGCAAAGAATATATCGTCATCTTTCACAAAGACGCGCTCGAAAAATTGGTGAAAATCTACAACGGTAAAGAAAGGAAGCTGCAATACAATGATAATTTCACTCTTTTCAGGACAGGGCTCGCAATATCCCGGTATGGGAAATGACATTCTTGAGGCTTATCCGCACACAGGCGAGCTCTACGACATCGCTTCGGACGTGCTCGGCAGAGATATGCGAAAGGTCTGCTTCGAGAGCTCTCCGGAGGAGCTCGCACAGACTATCAACGCTCAGCCGGCAGTGCTCCTGACCTCGCTCGTATGCAATTCTGCCGCTATCTCACACGTTCACAAGGCAGGTATCCCGTTCCGCTTCGACGGAGTTGCAGGTCATTCGCTCGGCGAATATGCGGCTCTCACGATGTCGGGAATGGTGTCGCTTGAGGATATTTTCCGCCTTATCAAGGCAAGAGCCGAGGCTATGAACGATGCCGCACGCGAGCATAAGGGCGCAATGGCAGCCGTTATGAAGCTTGCTCCCGAGAAGATAGAGGAGATATGCAGCAGCGCCAGAAATTACGTTGCGGCAGTAAACTACAATTCGCCTATGCAGACAGTTATCGCCGGAACCCCAGAGGGTATCGACGAGGTCAGCGAGGTGTTCGCTGAGCTGAAGGCAAGAGTTGTACGCCTCAACGTTGCAGGCGCGTTCCACTCAAAGCTTATGCAGACCGCTGCGGACAAGTTCTACGAAGCCGCAAAGGAGATACCCTTCAAGGCTCCGCAGGTGAAGTATTACTCGAACGTCACCGGCGGCGAGCTGAAGGATTTCAGCGATATGCCGTCACTTCTCGCAAAGCACATCGTATCGCCCGTGCGCTTCACATCTGAGCTCGCCGCGATGCAGGCTGACGGAGCAGATACATTCGTTGAATTCGGTCCCGGAAAGACACTGACAGGACTCGTTAAAAAGACCCTTTCCGACGTAAGGGCATTCAATATAGAAAATCTCGAAACTCTCGGAAAGGCAGAGGAAATATATGGATAAATACGGACTTATCGGACATCCGCTCGGACATTCCATGTCGCCGCTCATCCACGAGAAGCTGTTCGCTCTCAGCGGCATATCCGACTACAGCTACGAGCTCATCGACATCGCGCCCGAGGATCTTTCCTCGCGCATTGACGAGCTCCGCGGACTGCGCGGCTTCAACATCACCATCCCTCACAAAACAGCCATTATCCCGTTCACGGACGAGCTCAGCGAGAGCGCTCTGCGCTATAATTCCGTCAACTGCATAAGCAGCAGCGGAGGCAGGCTCACCGGCTATAATACCGACTGCGACGGCTTCCTGCGCTCGGCGGAGACACTTCCGCTCAGCGGCAAGGTGCTGCTTGTCGGCTGCGGCGGTGTAGGACGAATGATAGCCATTGAAGCTGCTCTTCACGGCGCTGACCTGACTATCGCCGTAATTCCGCAGGACATAAAGAACGCCCAGCTCGTTATGGCGGAGATACTCGCAAAATGCAAGACCGCGAATGTCCGCATAAGCCTTGTGAGCGACCTCACAGAGGGCTTCGACCTCCTCATCAATGCGACTCCCGTGGGAATGTATCCGAAAACTGAGAACTGCGCGGTTTCTGACGAACTGATAGAGAAGTGTCTCTGCTTCTTCGATGTCATCTATAACCCGACAGAGACGATGCTGATGAAAAAGGCGCGTGCGCTCGGAAAAACAGCCGTCGGCGGAGCTTCGATGCTCGTATATCAGGCTGTTAAGGCTCACGAATACTGGTACGGCGGCGAATTCCACGCAGAGGACATCTCGAAGATAATCCTCGATGTGGAGGAGCACGTCAACGCAATGAATAAATGACATAACAGCCTGCCGGACGACGTATTATTTCCGGAAACAAGAATAAGCACACAGTAAGGAGAAATGATATGACTGTATTTCTTTGCGGCTTTATGGGCTGCGGCAAAACGACAGTCGGAAAGCTTGCGGCGAAAAAGCTCGGCTGCGGCTTCTGCGACACAGATGAACTCATAGTTGCCGACCAGAAAATGTCCATTCCGGACATTTTCGCGCAGAAGGGCGAGCCCTATTTCCGGAAGGTCGAGGCTGATATAGTTAAGTCGGTATGCGGAAGGACGGCGGTAGTTGCCTGCGGAGGCGGCGCAATGCTGGATCCGGAAAGTGCGAGGGCTGCTTCCGCGGCAGGTGCAGTCGTATTCCTCGACGCTGATTTCGAGACCTGCTATGAGCGTATCTGCGGCGACACGAACCGTCCCATAGCCGTTTCCTCAACGAAGGAGGAGCTGCTGGAGCGCTTCAATGCGCGCCGCGAGATATATCTGAAGCATTCGGATATACGTATCGACTGCGGCGGAAGTCCCATAGAGACCGTTGAAAGTATAGTTGATGCCGTGAAAAAGCTACGGTAGAAAGGCAGTTCGGAAATGAAGATCTTCAACGCTGAAATTTACACGATGGACGCCGATGGCGTCATAGAAAACGGCTGGATAGAGCTTGAGGACGGCAGGATAAAAGCCGTCGCGAGCGGCGCTCCGGATACTGTTTCCGCCGGAGACATCGACGCGGAGGGAGGTCTGCTCCTTCCCGGATTCATCGACGCGCACACCCATCTCGGCATCATCGAGGACGGACTCGATACAGAGGGCGACGACTGCAATGAATCGACAGACCCGTTCACTCCGCAGATGCGCGCGATAGACGGTATCAATCCGTTCGACCGCTGCTTTGAGGAGGCACGTATGCGCGGTATCACCGCGGCGGCTGTGTGTCCGGGAAGCGCGAATGCCTGCGGAGGCGAGATATGCGTGATAAAGACCGCCGGCAGACGTGTGGACGATATGCTCATTGAGACAGCGGGTATGAAATTCGCGCTCGGCGAGAATCCCAAGCGTGTATACAACGACAAGGACGAGACCCCCGTTACGCGAATGGCAACGGCAGCGCTTATCCGCGAGGGACTCTACAAGGCACGCCGCTATGCACACGATATGGACAGCTATTACTCCGACAACGAGAACTACGATCCGCCGGAGTATGATGCGAAGTGCGAGGCGCTGCTGCCGCTTCTCGACCGCAAGCACAAGGCGTTCTTCCACTGCCACCGCGCAGACGACATCTGCACGGCAATGAGACTTGCGAAGGAATTCTCGCTCGATACCGTCATAATCCACGGCACAGAGGGCTACAAGATAGCCGACATCATCGCTGAGGAGGAGCTCCCCGTGATATGCGGTCCTGTGATATGTGACCGCTGCAAGCCCGAAATGCGCGGACTTGAGCTGAAAAATGCCGCTGTCCTCGCTGAAAACGGCGTAAAGCTCGCGATCTGCACCGATCACACGGTGATACCGATACAGTATCTTCCGCTCTCGGCACAGGCAGCCGTGAAGGGCGGACTCGACAGAATGACGGCGCTCCGCTCGCTCACTATCGCTCCGGCGGAGATACTCGGTGCGGAGGAGAACATCGGCAGCCTCACACCCGGCAAGGACGCTGATATTCAGCTCTATCGCAAGGGTGACGATCCGCTCGGACTTATGGCTGAGCCGCTGCTCGTTATGATAAACGGAAAAATCGTCCGTCAGGAGGAGATAGTATGAAAAAGCTTATAGCTTTGCTCTTTTCGGCAGCTGTTCTGTTCGGAGCCGCACCGCTCGGTGCAGCGGCGCTCGATCCGCTCCACACGGTCAAGCAGGACGGCGTGACCTACAGCTTTGCTGTCAGTGACGGAAATGCGGAGATAGTCTCCGTGAGCGGTGCAAAGGGCAGTATCACGATCCCGTCCAAGCTTGAGACTTACAGCGTCACAGCTATCGGAGACAAGGCATTCCTCGGTCAGACAGAGCTTGAGAAGGCAGTTCTCCCGAAAACGCTCACAGCTATCGGAGGATCGGCATTCGCAGGCTGCTCCGCACTGACAGAGCTCACGATACCCGATTCCGTGAAAACTGTCGGCAGCAGTGCATTTATGAGCTGCTATGCTCTCGGGACAGTGAAGATAGGCAGCGGAGTTACAGCGATACCCGATGACTGCTTCTTCTCGTGTCCGGCGCTCACTGAGGTGACACTTCCGGCAAAGCTGAAAAGTATCGGAAACGAGGCGTTTTTCGGCTGTCCGGACGTTGAGGTCACGATACCGTCAACTGTTACCGAGATAGGCTCCAACGCCCTCGGGATGCAGGCGGATGCTCATTCGTCTATGATAGTCAGGATAGAGGACTTCCTTATTTTCGGCAAAAAAGGCAGTATTGCCGAGGAATATGCCGCGGAGCAGGGGATAGATTTCCTCGACCCGGACGATTTCCTCGCCGGAGATGTCAATGACGACTCAAAGGTCGATGCGAAGGACGCCTCTGCTGTCCTCACCGAATACTCAAAGGCTTCCACCGGCGCGGCTCTCACTTTCTCCAGAAAGCAGAGAACGATCGGTGATATGGACGCGGATGGAGCCATAAACTCCAAGGACGCATCGAATATACTCATCGAGTATGCAAGGCTCTCGACCCAATGATTTTTCGCTTTAATGCGACAAGAATAGACATATTGTATCTATATTTTTGCATTATTTTTCTATATTCCGATTCGCCGTCCGGGTATTGACATATCCGAAAAAAATTGGTATGATATAAGTTAATAAATTTCAAACCGAAATGAATAACAGAGAAGGAGGAAATATTTATGCTGACTGATATTAACAGCAAATTTCAGAAGGAGGGGCTTACATTCGACGATGTACTGCTCATCCCTGCAAAATCAGATGTTACTCCCAATATGATCCGTCTTGAGACCAATCTCACAAAGACTATCAAGCTCAACACTCCCATTATGACTGCCGCTATGGACACTGTTACTGATTCACGCATGGCTATCGCTATCGCGCGCGAAGGCGGTATCGGTATCATCCACAAGAATATGACTATCGAGCAGCAGGCTGAAGAGGTGGACAAGGTAAAGCGCTCTGAAAACGGCGTTATCGTTGATCCGTTCTCGCTCACCGAGGATCACATCGTTGCAGATGCGGACGAGCTTATGGGCAAGTTCCGTATCTCGGGCGTTCCGATAGTTGACGGCAAGGGCAAGCTCGTCGGCATCATCACAAACCGTGATATGCGTTTCCTCACTGATTTCAAAGCCAAGATTTCAGAGGTGATGACAAAGGACAACCTCATCACAGCTCCTGTCGGCACAACTCTCACAGAGGCTCAGGAGATCCTCCGTTCTCACAAGATAGAAAAGCTCCCGATAGTGGACAGCGAGGGCTACCTCAAGGGTCTTATCACTATCAAGGACATCGAAAAATCCGTTCAGTACCCCAATTCAGCACGTGATTCACAGGGCAGGCTCCTCTGCGGCGCTGCTATCGGCGTGACTGCAAACGTTCTCGAAAGAGCAAAGGCTCTCATCGAGGCACAGGCTGATGTGCTCGTGCTTGACTCCGCTCACGGACACAGCGCAAATATCCTCAAGTGCCTGTCGATGATAAAGGAAGCTTACCCCGATGTTCCGGTCATTGCCGGAAATATCGCTACAGCAGAAGCAGCCGAGGACCTCATCAAGGCAGGCGCTGACTGCGTAAAGGTAGGTATCGGACCCGGCTCTATCTGTACTACACGTGTTGTTGCTGGTATCGGCGTTCCGCAGATAACAGCTGTTTATGACGTTGCCTGCGTAGCTCAGAAGTACGGCATCCCTGTTATTGCCGACGGCGGCATCAAGTACAGCGGCGACATCGTAAAGGCTCTTGCAGCCGGCGCAAACGTAGTAATGCTCGGTTCTCTGCTTGCAGGCTGTGCAGAAGCTCCCGGTGAGACTGAGATATATCAGGGACGTCAGTTCAAGGTATACCGCGGAATGGGAAGCCTCGGCGCAATGGCAAACGGCTCCAAGGACAGATATTTCCAGGAGGGCGCGAAGAAGCTCGTTCCCGAGGGCGTTGAGGGCCGTGTGCCCTTCAAGGGACCTGTTGCAGACACGGTATTCCAGCTCGTCGGCGGTATCCGCTCCGGTATGGGCTACTGCGGCTGTGTGGACATTCCCACGCTTCACGAAAAGGCACAGTTCATCCGCATCACAGGTGCCGGACTCAAGGAGAGCCATCCCCACGACATCTACATCACAAAGGAAGCTCCCAACTACTCGACTCAGATATAATGATATAAAGAAAAGAGCTCCACGAAAAGTGGAGCTCTTTTTATGTCCTATATCGGTTATCAGAAAAGATACGGCTGACCGTCGATGGTGTAAACGCAGAACACGATCCCCTCGCTTATCATCTGGTTCACCTCTGCCCAGCCGCCTCCGCCGGTGACGTAGGAATCGCCGCCGATAGTGACGAGCTTGCGGTCGGTTATCTTGTCGGCGATAGCGTCGCCGAATGCAGCTTTGAGCGTGTCATCGCGGTTCTGGAACATATTCTCGGTCTCGGGGTCTCCGCCCGAGGTGCAGTCGGATATTTCGATGAAGCCGAACTTGAAGTCCTCTCCGAAGAGACCGGCGAGCTGGTCTCGGTAGGTCTTGGCAAATTCCTCGGGAGTTGCGAATGTATCCTCGCCGCAGAGGCTGTCAAGATAGCCGGGGTAGTAGCAGCTGAGAACGCCGCTTATATCGTTGTTGTTGAGTGCATCGAAGTATTTGTCGATGAGGTATATCTCGGTGTAATCCGTACCCTCCTTGCCGAAATAGCGGTTGTCGAAGCTTATCATTATCTTGATATTCTCGTCATCCTCGGGCTTGAGGTCGAAATTGGTCATATACGAGCTGTGGTATTCCTCGTCAGTCATATTCTTTCTTGCATTTGCGCCCTCGTCGATGCGCACGCCCGATGAAGAGCTTTCCTTGTCTCCGCAGGAAACTCCGCAAGCCATTGCACCTGCGAGCAGAAGTGCAGCTGCGGCTCTGAGTATTCTTTTCATAATTTCATCTCCCGTTTAACCGAATGTGTAGTAGGTGCCGTCCTTGACAGCGAAAGCGATGTCATAGCCGCTGATGAGGCGGTGCTCCTCGCCGTCCTCGCCCTTGGCATAGATGTAGAAGCTGACGTATCTGATGTCGTCGGAGTTTTCCTTGACGAATTCGTAGTAATCCAGACCGAATATCTCGTTGAAATAGCTGAAGAGCTTGGCATTGAGGTCGTCCATCGTCTCGCCCTCTGTGAGCTCGGGAGCCTCTGCCTTGATACGGGTGATTGTGAAATCACCGGTAATATCATCGGCTTGCTCGCTGTCCTCGTCGACGTGCATCTTCATAATATCGCGGAGGTTTTCGCAGTTGAGCTCAAACGACTTGTCGAGCCCGTACTGGTAGTCTTTCTGGAGAAATGCCTCGTACCTTTCAGCGTAATCGGGGTAAACGAGCGTTTTATAGGTCTCAAAGTCGTTATTCTGGAAGCAGGTGAAGTATTTATCGAGTGCAAACATAAGCTCGACGGGGATGTCCTCGTCGTAATAGAGCTTAACTCCGGTGGAGCTCATTCTGTAGCTTCCGAGGTCGTATTCGGCGCTGTCCTCCTTTGGCTGGATGACATCTCCGACGGTCGGCTCGGTATCGCCCGAGGAAACGACGGAGCTGCTTCCGGAGGAGCTTTCGTCGACTGTGAGCTTTGTATCATCTCCGCAGGAAGCACAGGCGAGCAGGAATATCGCTGCTGAAGCAGCAGCAAGGAGCTGTTTGTATCTCATAATGCACCTCTTTTACATTGGTTGGTATTTTCCCATTGCGTCCGCCCACTGAGCCGCCTTTGAGCCGGCAGGGGCGTATACCGTAAGAGCGGGGAGCTCTTCGAGTCCCCAGTTTTCGTATTCAAGGTCGGGATTCTGTATCCGCAGCGAGGTCATACCCTCGCAGGCTGTGAAGGCTTCCTCGCGGATATATGCCACATTTTTCGGGATAGTTACCTCTTTCAGGCTCGTGCAGGCAACAAATGCGCCTCTGTCGATACCTGTCACTGCTTCGGGGATATTTATCTCCTCAAGCGAGGAGCAGTCCATAAACGCGCACTCACCGATGAGGGTCACGGTTTCCGGCACCTTCACCGAGCGGACGTCATATTTCGCCTCAAATGCGTAATAGCTTATCTCGGTCACAGGCATGCCCTCAACGGTGTCGGGAATGACAACATCTGCGTCATTTCCGGTATATTTCGTGATAAGAGCTCTGCCGTCCTCTATCGTGTACTCAAAATCGGCTGTTTCCTGAATATCGCGCGTCGGGACTGTGGGCATTTCGGAATAGAGGTTCCCGTCCTCGTCTACGAAGTATGTTACCGCCTCGGTCGTCTCCTGAGGCACATCTGCATCGCCGCCGGTGCTGCCGCAGCCGGAAGCTGCCGCAGCGAATGCGAGCAGAACGGACAATAATACCATTTTCTTCATCATAATATCTCCGTAATTTGAAAGCTGTATGGTGCTTATATGCGCAGTATGTGAAAAATACGCTTACTGCTTTGCCTTTACCTTTGCACGCTGAGAGTTGCTGAGTATACGCTTGCGGATACGCAGGCTCTCGGGAGTTACCTCGAGGAGCTCGTCGTCAGCGAGGAATTCGAGGCAGTCCTCAAGGCTGAGGATACGGTGAGGAACGAGACGGAGAGCGTCATCGCTTCCGCTCGCACGTGTGTTTGTGAGGTGCTTCTTCTTGCAGACGTTGACTACGAGGTCCTCGGTCTTGGGAGAAGCGCCGACTACCATACCCTCGTAAACGGGAGTTCCGGCAGGAATGAAGAGCTGACCGCGCTCCTGAGCGTTGAACAGACCGTAGGTAACAGCCTCGCCTGTCTCGAAGGAGACGAGAGAGCCTGTGCTGCGGCGCTCGATGTCGCCCTTGTAGGGCTCATAGTCCTCGAATACGTGGCTCATGATGCCCTCGCCCTTGGTATCGGTGAGGAATTCGCTCTTGTAACCGAAAAGTCCTCTTGCAGGAATGAGGAACTCGATACGCATACGGCTTCCCTGCGGGTGCATAGATACGAGCTCGCCCTTGCGTGAGCCCATTTTCTCCATAACAGAGCCTACACAGTCCTCGGGAACGTCGATGACAAGGCGCTCGATAGGCTCGAGCTTCTTGCCTGTCTCCTCGTCCTTCTTGAAGAGTACACGGGGAGTGGAAACTGCGAGCTCATAGCCCTCTCTTCTCATATTCTCGATGAGTATGGAGAGATGCATCTCGCCTCTGCCTGCGACGCGGAAGGAATCGGTGGAATCCGTCTCCTCGACGCGGAGGGAAACGTCCTTGAGAAGCTCGCGGAAGAGTCTCTCGCGGAGCTGACGTGATGTGACGAACTTGCCCTCGCGTCCGGCGAAGGGGCTGTCGTTTACAGAGAATGTCATTTCAACGGTCGGCTCGCTTATCTTGACGAAGGGGAGCGGCTCGGGAGCTTCTGTTGCACAGATAGTATCACCGATAGTGATGCCGTCTATACCCGAGATCCACACGATGTCGCCGACTGTAGCCTCCTGAACGGAAACACGGTTGAGTCCCTGTATCTGGAGGAGGGTAACAATCTTGGAGTTATAATTCTTCTTTGAGCCGGTGTAATCACATACTGTTACCTGCTGATTCACCTTGATGCTGCCGCGGACGATACGTCCGATACCGATACGTCCTACGTATTCGTTGTAGTCGATGGAGGAGATGAGCATCTGGAGCGGCTCTTCCTCGTTGCCCTTCGGCGGCTCGATGTAGTTCACGATAGTGTCGAAAAGGGGCTTGAGGTCTGTGCCTGCTTCATACTGGCTGAGCGAGGCTGTACCGCTTCTTCCCGAGCAGAAGAGGAGGGGAGACTCAAGCTGCTCCTCGCTTGCATCGAGGTCGAGCAGGAGCTCGAGCACCTCGTCGCCTATCTCATCAAGACGGGCATCGGGACGGTCTATCTTGTTTACGACGATGATTATCTTGTGCCCCATTTCGAGCGCCTTTGAGAGCACGAAGCGGGTCTGGGGCATAGGACCTTCCGCTGCGTCTACGAGGAGGAGAACGCCGTCTACCATTTCGAGTACGCGCTCTACCTCGCCGCCGAAGTCAGCGTGTCCGGGGGTGTCGATGATGTTTATCTTGATGTCGTTGTACATGACAGAGGTATTCTTCGCAAGGATAGTGATACCTCTTTCACGCTCGATGTCGTTGGAGTCCATAACTCTTTCGGCAACAGCCTGATTTTCGCGGAACACGCCGCCCTGCTTGAGCATTTCGTCGACGAGGGTAGTTTTACCGTGGTCAACGTGGGCGATGATAGCGATGTTTCTCAGATCATTTCTTATCATACTTATCTCTCCTTAAAATAACCTTTAGCCTTTACTTCTATATGTTATCAGAGCTGAGCTCTGTTATGTCGTGGTGTTCAATCCGTAAAATGTGAATCTGCACACAAACTGCCGTCTGAATAGTAACCTCATATACAAATTCTAAACAAAAAGGCGGCATTTCGTGCAAAAGCTCTTTTTTTTCTGACATAAAAAAGCCCTTGCAGGTCTGCAAGGTCGGGCAAAAAAACAGCCCCGAATTTTTCGGGGCTTGGTGGGAGAGGGTGGATTCGGACCACCGAAGCTAAAAAGCAACAGATTTACAGTCTGCCCCCTTTGGCCACTCGGGAACTCTCCCATTAGAAGTTAGATAGAAAATTTATGAGGTCAGAGACCTCATAAAAATGGAGCTGGTGGACGGACTCGAACCCCCGACCTGCTGATTACAAATCAGCTGCTCTACCAACTGAGCTACACCAGCTTAACTGACTTGATTATTATATCACAACGATTTTCATTTGTCAAGCGTTTTTTGAAATTTTTTTCGGATTTTTTTGAAAAGCCTGACCCGGAAATGATTTTTTGCCGGAATATCGGCAATTTTGGAAGCGAGAGCATCTGAAGTTTTCTGTCCCGGCTTGCGAACAATATCCGTTTCAAGCAAACTACACCGCGAAGACAGGAAGCGGCGACACGCCTCAGACCGAAAAAGCAACATTTCCGACAAAGTATGGCACGCGGCGAAAAATGTCCGTTTCAAGCAAACTACATCGCGAAAACAGGAAGCGGCGACACGCCTCAGACCGAAAAAGCAACATTTCCGACAAAGTATGGCACGCGGCGAAAAATGATCAATTCAAGCAAACTACACCGCGAAAACAGGAAGCGGCGACACGCCTCAAACCGAAAAAGCAGCGTTTCCGACAAAGTATGGCACGCGGCGAAAAATGTCCGTTTCAAGCAAACTACACCGCGAAAACCGCTTGCGCCGGCTCGGCGCTGGTCGAGGCGACAGGACTCGAACCTGCGGCATCTTGGTCCCAAACCAAGCACTCTACCAAACTGAGCTACGCCTCGATAACTATGTCCTTTCCGGACAGCTTTTACATTATACCAAAAAAGCTGCGGCTTGTCAAGCGCGAACAGCGAAATAATTCTCCGGGAAAAGAAAAAGCTCAGAGCAAAACGCTCTGAGCTCCGTGGTATCTTACTTCTTCTTGAAAACGTCCTTGATGCCGTCTGCTACATTCTCGGCAGCATCCTTGATCTCATCAACTGCACTCTCAGCAGCGTCCTTGACGTCGCCTGCGAAGTCCTCAGCCTTATCAGCGAGATCCTCAGCCTTGTCGGTCATCTCATCAGAGAGGTCCTTGACTGTTGAGTCGTTGATCTCGAAATCTATGCTCTCGTCTGTATCGTAAGGATCGGGATAATCATAAATATCGTCGTCATAATCGGGCTCAGCGTTCTTGCTCTTAATGATCTTGTATGCAGCGTAGCCTGCTGCAACAACTGCACCTGTTACAAGTACACCTACTAAAATGTTGTTCATACTTAAACCTCTTTTCTCATCTTTCATGATTTTTCCTCATTTCTTCGCAAGGAAATGGTGTTACGGGGCTGCTTGAGAACAGCTCTGTAAACTACTTTCTTATTATATCACATATCTTTTCAAATTTCAACCGTTTACATATTATTTGTTAAAAACATCAAAATAGATAGTGCTGTTATTGGTGCAGTTTCACAACGCAGTATACGATTGCCGAGCCAGACACGTCTGATGCTGTCGGAATCTGCCTCTGCGACCTCGCTGCTGTCGAATCCGCCCTCGCTTCCGACGACGAGTCCTGCTGTCTTGACGCCGGAAAAATCAATATCCCCGAACGAGCAGCCGCCCTTTTCCTCGTACAGGAGCACTGTCTTATCGAGCTGCTCCATCATCCTGACGGCGGTCTTCCAGTCGACTATCGGCGCTACCTCGGGTATCATTCCTCTTCCGGACTGCTTTGCGGCTTCGGCTGCTATCTTGTTCAGGCGCGGCAGCTTCTTCGCAAAATCGCGCTCGTCCGGACGCGAGATGCATCTGCGCGTCAGTACGGGGACTATCCTGCTCACGCCGAGCTCAACGCTCTTTTGTATGATATGTTCGAGCTTGTCCTGCTTCGGGACAGCCTGAAACAGCGTTACCTCTATATCCGGCTCTGCGGCGCAGCGCACCTTCTCGGTCAGGTCGAGATACACCGTATCAGCGGTGATGCGCGAGATGACACAGTTGTAGTCGATACCGCAGCAGCAGACTGTCAGCGGCTCGCCGGGACGCATTCTCAGCGAGCGGCCGATGTGGTCGGCGTCGCTTCCGGTGAGAGTTATGTTGCCTTCATCTATCTCATTTGTGAAAAATCTTGGCATCGGACACACCTCCATTTACCATTATTATACAACACTGCGTATTTTTTTGCAATAGGAATACAGAACATTATCGCCGATTTATACAATCAAAGCCGGCAGAATCTGACATAAATCCCAAAAATTATATTTGTACACAAACTGTTAACAATTCACTAAAAAAGTATGGTATAATTATATTATGTATAATCGCTTAATTATTTGATCAAGGCGAGCGTACACAATAACTACGAGAGAGGGATGTAAGATGAAGAAACAAAAACTGCTCAGCAGGATCTCTGCGAGCCTCACAGCTGCTGCAACATCTGTCAGCTTTTTAGCGTCCGGAATGTTTGCTCCGGCCACAGCTGAGATGACTGCAAACGCTGCTGATGACACTGACAACTATGCCAAGCTTCTGCAATACTCCATGTATCTTTACGACGGAAATATGTGCGGAGACGAGGTCGAGAAGAAGAGCGCCTTCTCGTGGCGCGGAAACTGCCACACAGATGATGCTGTGCCCGGCGGATTCCACGACTGCGGCGACCACGTAAAATTCGGCATAACCGCCGGATATTCCGGTACAACTCTCGGCTGGGCATACTACGAGTACAAGGACGTATTTGACAAGCTCGGTCAGACAGGTCACCTCAAGCTCCTGACAGACCACTTCTGCAAGTATTTCAAGGACTGCACCACCCTCAGCGGCGGGAATGTCACTGATTTCGTATACCAGATAGGCGACGGTGATGCTGACCACAACAGCTACTGGGGACCTCCCGAAAAGCAGGACAGCTCTTCGCGAAAGGTGTTCAAGACCTCAAGCGGTGCGAGCGACGTTGCGGCTGAGTATGCGGCTGCTCTTGCAGTGAATTACCTCAACTTCCACAATGAGGAGGACCTCACCTACGCAAAGGCACTCTATGACTTCTCGAAGAAGTACAACCAGTGCGCGACACAGGGCGTCACACCTTTCTATGAGTCAAAGGGCTGCGATGACGACCAGGCATTCGCTGCCGGCTTCCTGTACCTTGCGACAAAGGAGGATAAATACAACGAGGCTCTCAAGTCCTATGCCGGCAATCCGAGCAACGATCCCAACTGGGACTACTGCTGGGACAAGGTGGCTATCGGTGCTTCTATCCTCAACGGTGAGATAAACGGCGATTTCGGTATCGCTTCCAACTACGCCAAGCAGAAGTACAATAATCCGAACAGCTGGTACTGTCTCAACAGCTGGGGCGCTGCAAGATACAACACAGCGGCTCAGTTCACAGGTCTGCTCCTTACAAAGTATAAGCAGGGCGACTACTCCGAATGGGCAAAGTCACAGATGAATATGATACTCGGCGACAACCCCAAGGGCGTTTGCGTAGTTGTAGGCTACAACGCACAGTCTGCAAAGTATCCTCATCACGAGGCTGCTTCCGGTCTCAGCGGCTGGGACGAATACAACAGTGCAGGCGAGACCTTCGGACCGAGGGGCGGTCACGTTCTCACGGGCGCTCTTGAGGGCGGCTTCCAGGACGCAAGCTTCCAGTTCAAGGACGCGCTCAATGACATCACCTCCTCTGAGGTAGGTATCGACTACAATGCTACACTCGTTGCAGCAGCAGCCGGACTTTATGCAAAGTATGAGACCGGCAAGGTCGACTCAACAGTAAACGGCGTTGACCGCACTATCCAGTATGACAACCCGACTCCTGTTACAACAACAACTACTACAGAGACGACCACTGCAACAACTACTACAACTACGACAACTACCGCAGAGCGTGCAAAGGCTATCGTCAATGTGAGCATAGTTGACGAGGAAACGGGCGAGCAGATACCCGGCGTCGAGTATTCGATTGATGGCTACGGCGACTGGGGTGCCCACTACGGCTCACAAAGCTTTGTATCAGGCGCGACGACCGATACTATCGACATAAACTTCCATGATTTTACTGAGGAACTGCTCAACTCTTTTGATACGTGGGAATTGGTGATAAAAAGTATTCCCGATAACTACCGTTTCCCGGATCCGGTAAACGTACACTTCAGCCTGAAAAACGGTACAGCTGACGTCAAAGTAAAGATACCAAAGGCTCCCGATATGTCAAAGCTCACATTCGAGCTCATTGTCAAGGACAAGGAAACAGGCGAGTATGTTCCCGGAGTTGAGGTCGTTATCTCGGGCAAGGACTACGAAAAGCAGCTTCCTGAGAAGAAGTATACGACTCTTGACGGCGTGAACGACCTCACCTGCCCGAGAGAGTGGGTCGAAGACCTCAACGACGTGGTATGGACCGCAACTATCACTTCTGTTCCTGAGGGATACAAGATGCCCGATGAGCCCAAGACCATATTTATGTTCCTGACAAAGAATACTATCGAGAAGACATATGAGCTCGAGAGAGACCACTCAGTTCAGAAGATAGTATGGGGCGATGCTAACCTTGATACTAAGGTAACTGTTGCAGATGCGGTCGCTATCCTCCAGTCTATCGCGAACAAGGACAAGTACGCTCTCAAGCCGCAGGGCGCGAAGAATGCGGACGTTTACGCTAACGGCGACGGCATCACAGCGAAGGACGCGCTGATAATCCAGATGGTCGACGCGGGCGCATACAAGCAGTCCGACCTGCCCCTGCCTGAAATAAAGATCGATTAAGCTGACGATGTCGCACATCGCACAAAATTAAATCAGTTGTTTTGGTACCGATGTACAAGAGAGGTCTTGTGCATCGGTACTATTTTGCTATTTTCGAGCAATTTTATTCATAATACTTTGATTTTGTACACTTGACGTTCACAAATCTTTGTAATAATTATGTCAATTTCTACAAAACGGAAATATCATTTTAGGTCAATACGTAGAATCTGAAAAAAACGGGCTTCGTGTAACCAAATTGTAATCTTCTGTTATCCGGTTTGTAACAAACTCTGTGAACGATTTATGTATAATAGGGCATAAGGCATATTATAGGCGAGATATTCAGAAAGAAGTGTGAATAGTATGCATTTTAAGGTAAAGAAAATCACATCTGCACTGCTCGGCAGCGTCCTCGCGCTCTCGACAGCTGCAAGCTCGTTCTCCGCAGTTGCTCCCTCTCTCAATGCAAATGCGGCAGACAACAATTACGCAAGACTCCTTCAGTACTCCCTCTATTTCTATGACGCAAATATGTGCGGCGACGTTACAGGCTGCGGCCTCAACTGGAGAGGCAACTGCCATATGAACGATGAAGTTCCCGGCGGTTTCCACGACGCAGGCGACCACGCAATGTTCGGTCTCCCTCAGGGATATACCGCAGCAGCGCTCGGTCTGAGCTACTATGAGTTCGCTGACGCATATGAGCAGACAGGTCAGGCAGATCACATCAAGATGATCCTCAACCATTTCTGCACATATTTCAAGAAGTCCACAAAGCTCAACGGAGACAATGTTTCAAGCTTCCTCTATCAGAAGGGCGAAGGAACAGCTGACCACTCCTACTGGGGACCTCCGGAGCAGCAGGGAGGCAACCGCAGAATGTACTGGACAAGCAACGGTGCAAGTGACATCGCTGCTAACTATGCTTCTGCCCTTGCTATCAACTACAAGAACTTCGGCAACGCTGAGGACCTCAAGTACGCAAAGGCACTCTACAAATTCTCGAAGCAGTACAACCAGTGCGCAAAGGATGGTCCGGATACCTTCTACGTTTCATCAAAGTGCTCTGATGAGCAGGCAATGGCTGCCGGCTGTCTCGCACTCGCTACAGGCGATCAGGGCTATAAGAACGACGTCAAGGCTGTAAACTCTCTTGGCGTTTACTGGGCATACGGCTGGAACGATGCAAACCTCGGTGCAGCTGTTATGAACGGTATCGTAAACAAGGACTGGGACGCTGCAAGAAAGTACCTCGGCGAGAAGTGCAACGGCAGCGGATACCTCTTTATGGATAAGTGGGGCAGCGCAAGACTCAACTGCTCTATGCAGTTCATGTCACTCGTTGCTACAAAGGAAGGCGCAGGAAACTTTACAGACTGGGCTCAGGGTCAGATGAACTATATCCTCGGCGAGAACCCTTCAAAGACCTGCTTCGTAACTGGCTATGCGAGCAACAGTGCTAAGAACGCTCACCACAGAGCAGCTTCCGGCTATACGAGCTATGAGCAGTTCAATATGAACGGCTGGAATCCTGACGGCGACCATATGAATCCCTTCTGTGCTTACGGTCCGAATGCAAAGCCCCTCATCGGTGCTCTTGTAGGCGGTCCCTGCAACGCAAACGGCGACTATCACGACAATATGGCTGACTATGTCTGCAACGAGGTAGCTATCGACTACAACGCTGGTCTCGTTGGTGCAGCAGCCGGTCTCTACCACTTCAAGAAGACAGGTACCACCGACAGAACTATCAACGGTGTTACAAAGATCTACGGCGGCAACTCACAGCCTGTAGTTACAACAACAACTACACAGTGGCAGCAGCCTGCTACAACAACTACAACAACACAGTGGCAGCAGCCCGCTACAACAACAACTACAACTCCTCAGACAACTCCCGGCAGCGGCGACGGCTATTCGATCAGCCCCAAGAAGCACGTTGTATACGACCAGAACGCTGACGACAAGATGATCGGCTTCGACTGGGCAGATTTCGGTCTCCCGAGCGGTGCCAAGATCACAAAGGTAGAGGTAAACATCTCTGCAAACGGCAATATCGGCAAGTGGGAAGGCGCATTCGGTTCATCGACAACTGTTGCTCCCGACTACTGGACAATGACAGACAATATGTCCGCAACTGCAAGCGGCAACTCCGCAACTATCACATGGAACGTTCCTGCTGATACAGCTGCTATAATCCAGACTGCTTACGGCGGACAGCTCAAGTTCGGTACATGGTGGATCGACAGTGGCGAATTCACTGTTGACTCTATCAAGGTCTACGCTGATGGCAGCTCACAGCCTGTTGTTACTACAACAACTACAAGACCCACAACAACAACTACTACCACAACCACTACAAGAACTACAACAACAACTCAGCCTCCTGTAACTACTACAACTACGACCGCACCCAGCCAGGTTAACGCTACAGTTTACGGCGACGTAAATCTCGACGGCTATGTTTCGGTTTCTGATGCAGTAGCTATCCTTCAGTACATCGCAAACAAGGATAAGTACGGCCTCACAGCTCAGCAGCTCGCAAATGCCGACGTTTCCGGCGGCAATGACGGTGTTACAGCTAACGATGCGCTTACTATCCAGAAGGTAGACGCAGGTGTGCTCAAAAAGTCTCAGCTTCCTGTAAGATAAGACGAGATAAGGATAAATATGTGAAGTGCCCCGGGCAGCGAGAGCTGTCCGGGGCTTGCTTTTGCCCGTGATTGACCATTTTTCAGTCAATATCAATCAATAATTGCGTAGTTTCAGGGTAATCATTGACAATTCCGTGCGGCTGTGTTAAAATGTAGCTGTAATATTTTTACGAATGTATCCGTTCAGTTATAGGCATGAACGGTACAAATAACGGACCATACATTAAGGTAAAGGTCCAGAAGGGATGATCAAAAATGATCCACAAATCAATCAATGCATTGACAGCTGCTGCACTGTCGGCTGCAATGCTCCTGTCGTCCGTGCCGGCGGCAGAAGGCGAGACAAAGGCAGATGCTGCCGACGCCGAGGGCGTTGTCTACTCCACCGACTTCGAGGACGGAGACGTCTCCAAATTCTCGAAGCGCGGCGACGAGGACACCTCAGTCATCGAGGCTGTCGAGGACACAGACGCTCCGAGCGGAAGCAAGGTAATGTCAGTTACCGAGCGCTCAAGCGGCTGGAACGGTCCGTCTCTTGCGGCAGCAGGCTTCCTTGAGCCGAATGTGAAGTACGTTGTCACAGCCAAGGTAAAGGCTAAGTGGTACAACACAGTCCGCATCTCGCTCCAGCATACTCCCGGCGGCTCTGATGAGCCCCAGTATTCCAACCTTGTGAGCGGCAAGTCCGACGGAAAGTACATCGAGCTCACAACAGCCTTCTCTTTCCCCGACACCGACAAGGACGTTTCCATCTACATCGAGTGCGATGACAAGGCTGACCTCTACATCGACGACTTCTCTATCTCGCTCGCTCCCAACAAGCTCGACAAGTCCCTCCCCGGACTCAAGGACGTTTACGCTGATATGTTCAAGTTCGGTACAGCTACTACAACTCAGGAGATAGCTCCCGAGTCGACAAAGGAGCTCGTAAAGCACCACTTCAACAGCCTCACAGCCGGAAACGAGCTCAAGCCCGATTCTGTGCTCGATAAGAAAGCCTGCCTCGCTCTTGCAGCAGACGGCAACGATACTGACCCTCAGGTAACTCTCGCAAATGCAAAGCCGATCCTCGACTTCGCAAGAGACAACAATATCCCTGTAAGAGGTCACGTGCTTGTATGGCACCAGCAGACTCCTCTCTGGTTCTTCAAGGAGAACTACGATGAGGACGGCGAATGGGTATCAAAGGAAAAGATGCTCAAGCGTATGGAGAACTACATCAAGAACGTTTTCACGGCAGTCAAGGCGGAATATCCCGACGTTGACTTCTATGCGTGGGACGTTGTCAATGAGTGCTTCACTGACGGCGGTTCTCCCAGATCTGCCGGCTTCCCTGCTCAGGAGAACAACTATGAGGCTTCTCCGTGGGTAAAGATCTTCGGCGACAATTCCTTCATCAAGCCTGCCTTCGTCTATGCGAAGAGGTATGCTCCCGAGGGAACAAAGCTCTACTATAACGACTTCAACGAGTATATGCAGAAGAGCGACGCCATCGTTAAGCTCGCCGAAGATATCAATTCTGACGGCCACTACATCGACGGTATCGGTATGCAGTCTCACCTCAATGTTACCAACAATGGCACGAACGATCCGTTCCCGTCAGTCAGCATGTACAAGTCTGCTCTTGAAAAGTACAGCAAGACCGGTCTCGATATCCAGATAACCGAGCTCGACGCTACAGTCGACGATGCAAGATATGAGCTTCAGGCTCAGTATTACAGCGACATCTTCGACGCTATCGTTGAATACAAGGACTACGTTTCGGCAGTCGTTGTATGGGGCACGACCGATGACCAGAGCTGGCGCGCAAGCAAGGATCCGCTCCTCTTCAACAAGGACTACGAGGCTAAGGACGCTTACTTCAAGATAACAGACGGCATTGAGATACCCGAGATCGTTACTACAACAACAAAGGCAACAACAACTGCTTCTGCAACTACCACAACAACTACGACAGTTTCGGACACTGATACGACAACTGCACCCTCTGCAAACCTTATCGGAGACGCAAACCTCGATAAGAAGGTGTCTGTTGCAGATGCAGTCGCTATACTCCAGTCCATCGCAAACAAAGATAAGTATGCACTCAAGCCCGAGGGAGCAGCAAATGCTGACTGCTTCGACCCCGGCGACGGCGTTACAGCGAACGATGCCCTCGCTATCCAGAAGCTCGATGCAGGCTCTATCCAGAAGCTTCCCGAATATTCCAAGTAAATACACACCGCTCTGAAAGACAAAGAAAGCAGAAAGGCTCCCATTTGGGAGCCTTTCTGCTTTTATCAGACATGATCCCGTTTTATGTAAACCCAGAAAGGTTTTGGAAAAGTGAACGAATAAAAAAGTGCTTGCATTTGCTGATGTAAAGTGGTATAATATAAGTTATAGGATTTTTAGAAGCCCGGAAGAGGATATTTATGAAAAAAATTACTATCATCACCGGTCATTACGGAAGCGGAAAGACAAATCTCTCGGTCAACCTTGCTGTGCGAGCCGCCGAAGAGGGCAAAAAGGTAGCTGTCGTAGACCTCGACCTTGTGAACCCGTATTTCCGTACTGCCGATTTCAAGCAGCTTTTCGAGGAGAAGGGCATCAAGCTCATTGCTCCCGATTTTGCAAATACAAACCTCGACGTGCCGTCGATACAGTTCGACGTTGAGCAGCTCGCCGTCAGCGAGGACTGCCTCATCATCGACGTGGGCGGCGACGATGCAGGCGCGACCGCGCTCGGACGCTATGCCGAGGCTATGCTCGAGCGCTTCGCAGACCAGATAGATATGCTGTATGTCATCAACCAGCGCCGCACACTCACCTCAAATGCGAATGAAGCTGTTGCGCTGATGTATGAGATAGAGGCTGCTTCAAGAATGAAGCATACCGCCATTGTGAACAATACCAACCTCGGCTGCGAGACAACTCTTGAGGTGGTCGATCAGTCGGCTGAATTTGCGGCTAAGGTCTCGGCAAAGACCGGACTTCCGCTCGCGTTCACGACTTGTCCCGAGGAGCTGTGCGAGCTCTCGGACAGAGACGATATTTTGCCGATAAAGGTGTATGTCAGACTGCCGTGGGACAGATAATATCATCAGAAACGCGGAGAATATCCGCATTACATCTTATATAGCTATGCGAAGGGAGTGAAAAGAATGGCAAAGATGACGGTCATAACTGAGCGCTGCAAGGGCTGCGGTCTCTGTACTGCTGCCTGTCCCAAGAAGATAGTCGCTCTCCAGAAGGAAAAGCGCAATAAGAAGGGTTACTTCTACGCTGAATGCACCGATCAGGATGCTTGCATAAGCTGTGCAATGTGTGCAACTATGTGCCCTGACTGTGCAATTGTTATCGAAAAGTAAAATAACTATCACCGAAAGGAGCTGTTAAGCTTTGGAAAGAAATCTTATGAAGGGTAACGAGGCTCTCGCTGAGGCTGCTATCAGAGCAGGCTGCAAGTGCTTCTTCGGCTACCCGATCACTCCCCAGACAGAGCTTGCCGCATATATGGCAAAGCGTATGCATAAGGCAGGCGGCGTATTCCTTCAGGCTGAGTCTGAGATCGCTGCTATCAACATGGTACTCGGCGCTGCTTCAACAGGCGTTCGCGCTATGACATCGTCATCTTCTCCCGGAATCTCACTCAAGAGTGAGGGAGTTTCATACATCGCAGGTTCAGACCTCCCCGCTGTTAT
>Ga0310697_10001090_pt1 | contig 33125 bp, 20 predicted proteins | sample 172DNAGHGlowgp2_FD_203883 | JGI IMG/M metagenome (GOLD analysis project Ga0310697, IMG submission 203883) | Sheep rumen microbial communities from Palmerston North, Manawatu-Wanganui, New Zealand - 1728 DNA GHGlow gp2 (v2) (version 2) | ecosystem: Host-associated > Mammals > Digestive system >... | reverse complement strand
TACTGTCAACGACCTGCTTACGGCTGAGGAGATTGCGAAGGCTGGAATCAGTCAGAATGCTACCATAGGCATGGACAGCTTGTTTGTCTATATAGAAAGGAAGGAAGCATCGCCCTTTGTCTATGCGCTAAACAAGCAGAACTGGGACAAGTTTGCCCCTGTGCTGCAGAATATGCTGGGCAACGACAGAGATGCGCTGCCGCAGTTTACTGCAGACGATTATTCCTTAAGGCACTACTGGGGCGTTCAGCCGCACGATGTTTCTTTGCGCCTTGTCAAAAGAGCCGGTTATGCAAGCGGGTTCGACTCGATGAAAGACCAACTGGCCAGTCGCCTGCATGTTTCCGATTCGCTATCCAGAGACTACTCTTCTAACATATCTTTCCTTGTCGATGAAAATGGTCAGGTTTCCAATATCTCCGCCAAGACTTTTAGCGGTAGTGAGCTGATGACCGAGAATCTCTCGAAAGCCATCAAGGAAATGGACATGTGGCAACCACTGCAACTTTCGAATGGGAAGCAGTCGGCACTACTGTCGTATAGATTCATGGGCGCAGTGAGCAAGGATGGGGCATTTCCCGGTGATGAACTACTGAGACTCCGAAGAGGTAGTCACTCTTTAGCAGTAGAGTCTCTTTCTACTGAAAATGAGGGAAAAGTGTATGAAGTGGTGGGACAGATGCCTGAGTTCCCCGGTGGAAGTGGAGCCCTTATGGCTTGGATTGACCAAAACCTCCATTATCCGAGCATTGCGGAGGAAAATGGCATTCAAGGAAGGGTGGTTTGTACGTTTGTCGTTGAGAGAGACGGCTCTATTACCAATGTTAAAGTTTCCCGTTCGATAGACCCCTCCCTCGACAAAGAGGCTGTGCGTGTGCTGAAGAAAATGCCGAAGTGGAATCCTGGCAGGTTAGCAGATGGTGTAGCTGTGCGCGTAAGATACACCGTTCCTGTGACGTTCAAATTGAATTAGGCGACGAACGAATCCCGTCGTGCCGGTAATAGTCCACGGTGGGCAATATGGAGACCAAATAGTACGGCTCCGGCCACACCGCTATGCTCAGAATACATGCCGATAGCATGGTAAATGCTGGTTTGGTTGGACGTACCTTGTGTCCTGTTCTCGCTTTTGTGAGGGCAGGACACTAGCGTTTTTAGGACACAGGCGTTTTTCGAGAGGATATCTTCATTTTTGTGCTTTGTTTCTTCAAAATAGTTGTACTTTTGTGGCGAGAAACAGATAAGTGACCTATGAAAGACAGAGAAACGGCAGGGACGGAGGGGCATGAGCCGCAGAACCCTTTCCGCCTGGAGACCATCCATAACCAGCACCGGCGGTCGTACTATCATGACTATCATGAGGCGGGACTGTATATGGTGACGATGGTCATCGAGGGGCGCAAGCGGCTGTTTGGTACCCTCGAAGGGAGCGCGAAGGGACGGCCGGGCACAGGCGAGGCTGCGCATGTGGCGCTGTCTGAGCTGGGACGGCGGGTACTGGAGCAGGAGGTGCCGAAAATATCGCGCTTCTATCCCATGGTAGAGGTGTGGCGGGTGGCGATGATGCCTGACCACATACACCTGCTGTTGCGGGTGCGCGAGGCACTGCCCGAAGGCAAACACCTGGGCATGGTGGTGCGGGGCTTCAAGACCGGGTGCTCACGCGCGTGGTGGCAGTGGCAGGACGAGGAGGGGCTTGGCGGAAAAGCGCCAAGCACGGCGGCGGCAGGAGCAGCACCAGAAGAAACGGCGGCAGGAGCAGCGCCAAGCACGGCGGCGGCAGGAGCAGCACCAGAAGAAACGGCGGCAGGAGCAACGCCAAGCACGGCGGCGGCAGGAGCAGTACCAGAAGTAGCGGCAGTAGGAGCAACGCCAAGCACGGCGGCAGGAGCAGCGCCAGGAGCAGCAGTGGCGGCGGGGGTGCCCAAGGCTTTTCCCTTGGGGAAGGCGCTACGGCCGGTGCTGTTCGAGCAGGGCTATCACGACCGGATCATCAACAAGCCAGGCATGCTGGAGAACATCAAGCGCTACATGGCCGAGAACCCGCTGCGCGCCCGCATCCGGCAGGAATGCTACCGGCTGATGGAGCGACGGCTGCACCTGTCGGTTGGCGGACGCGACTATGCAGCTTTTGGCAATCTGTTCCTCTTGCGATACCCCATCAAGGAACAGGTATTTTTCCATCGCAAAGACCCACAGACGGGTTTGCCCACCGAGACGACCGAGGCCTTCCGTGAGGAGCATGCCCGTTTGCTGCGGGTGGCCGAGGAGGGCACCGTGCTGGTCACGCCAGGCATTTCCCGAGGCGAGCACCTGGTGGTGAGCGCCGCCCTCGAGGCGGGCCTGCCGCTGATATTACTGCAGAAGGAGCCTATCGGCGAGTACTGGAAGCCTTCGCAGCGTCTTTTCTACGCCTGTGCCCGTGGTTGTCTGCTTATCCTTGCCCCTTGGCAGATGGACGGCACGTCCGACTATTCCCGTTTCCATTACCTGAACGGTCTGGCCCGTGAGCTTTGCGGGGCCACGGCGATGCGCATCGTCGGATACTCCGCCTTGTGCCGCCCTTGCAATCCGGCCTGAACCGCCCCGCAATTCAGCCTGAACCATCGTGCCGTTCAGCCTGAATTGCCGGCTAATTCGTACTGTATTTCAAAATTCTTCCTTTTTCTTTTGTGCCTTTCGAATTATTTTTATTACTTTTGTGACGAAAATGACCATGCTTTCCAAAGAGATTATCTGACGTATGAAAACCGACAAATCCCCCAAGAGCGGCCATGATGCCGGCACCGGTCTGCAAGACTGTGTGTTTGGCTTCAATGTCTTTAGCTTTAACGGTCCTTACCTTTACCCCGTTTTGCTGGTAATAGGCATGATGTTGCTGTGCATGGCCTCCACGTTTTACTATGGCATAGCCTACATGTTGGTTGTCCTGATTGTAGGCTTTGTCCTGAGTCGCCGTCCGTTTCTGACCATCGGCCGTGACGGCATCACGTTGAACTATCTGTACGTCGGAAAAGAGCAGGTTGGCTGGGATCAGGCGGGCTCCTTCCGTTATGACCGTCCGGTGGATTGGTTGCCCTGGTCCATGTTTAAAGTAAAGGGCTGGGCCATTGCTCGCAAGTATGTGACAAGGAAGGGGCGGAAGTTAGATGCGTTAAATCCCATCAGCTGCGTCCTGTTCATTCCTGCTACCTGTGCGGCCGGTTCCCGCGAGGAGGTGGAAGCCGCTTTAGACCGTGCCTTTGCGTACTACGTGAAGCGCAAGCGGCCGCGTCAGGCTCCCGTTGCGCCTGTTGGCAAGTGGAGTGGCAGTATGGTCGGCACTGGTGTTTTGTTTCTCGTCTGGTGTTTCGTCAATGCCTATATGCTGTATCTGTACTACCACTGGATGCCCCAGGAGTGGGAGCCCGTCATGAAGCTGACGCTTGTGGGCGGGGAGCGGTTCGACGGTGGCGGCTTCTGGACTTACCTTGTTTGGGTGTTTGTGGTTTTGCTTACGCTGCTGTTTGTTCCGCATTACGTTGTTGTGAGACGCTATTTCAAGAAGGTGTCATTGGCGTTAGCAGCCGGTATATGCTGGGCACTGTTCGTGGCTTCGACGGCTCTTTCCGAGCGGCATGAGGTCTTCCTGAACTGCTCCGAGCCCTTCTCCAGTCCTGTGGCGAAGCTCCATACGACGGTGCGGAGCCATCAGGGCGAGGTCATGACCTTCAGCCTCTCCTTCGGTGGGAAGGACTACAGGGTGCAGATGCCCAGTGCGGAGGGAGTTCGTGAGGGGATGCCCGTCGGCATTCAGCTGCTGCGGCAAGGAGCCCGCGGCCTGCCCGTCATCATGCGTGTGGAGATACCGCAGGCCCGCTGGAAATACAACTCCTTAGGCGATGCCTACTGCAAGGTGAGCCGCGTCTATGCCAACAAGCAGCAGTACCGCGAGGCCATTGAAACGATAGAGAAGGCCATCAAGCTCTTTCCGGACGAAGCCGTTTACTACGATCTCAAAGGCGAATACCTGTATCGCAACGGTGAGAAGGACAGAGCACGGGAGATGAGAACAAAATGTCTCATCCTTGACCCGGACTTCGACGAGAAGCACAAAAGTAGGCTCAGAATGTTGCTCGGCAGCATTAGTTCTGACGACATAAAGAGTATCAATATGGAGCTGGAGAGGAGAATTAAAGAATTAAGAACGGAAGGCAGTACTGTAGAGGAAACGGAATCGCTCAGTGACGAGGAAAAGGTTTTCACTGTGGTGGAACAGATGCCTGAGTTTCCCGGTGGCTCTGAAGAGCTGATGAAGTGGCTTAGCAGTAACACACACTATCCTGAAACCGCCGAGCGGGACGGCATACAGGGACGCGTGGTCTGCTCGTTCGTTGTAGAGCGCGACGGCTCTGTGAGCGGCATCAAAGTGGTACGCCCCTTAGATCCGAGTCTTGACGCGGAGTCTGTGCGTGTGTTGGGCCAGATGCCCCGCTGGACTCCAGGCAGGCAAAACGGGAAGGCTGTCCGCGTGAAGTACACAATGCCGATAACATTCAAATTGAATAGATAAAAACCAAGAAGGGCAAGTATGAACGAACTGATAACAGCTGTGAACGACGTGCTGTGGAGCTATATACTGATGGTTGCACTGGTCGGTTGTGGACTTTGGTTCACCTGGCGCACCCGTTTCGTACAGTTCCGTATGGTGGGCGAGATGCTCCGGCTGCTCACGGAGTCGGCAGTGGACACGGTAGAGACGCAGGTAAAGGAGCGGAACGTGAAGGACAGGAAGCGCCACATCTCGTCGTTTCAGGCTTTTGCCGTCAGTGTGGCCACCCGTGTGGGCACCGGCAACCTGGCCGGCGTGGCCACGGCCATAGCCATTGGCGGGCCGGGCGCCGTGTTCTGGATGTGGGTCATCGCCCTGATCGGTTCGGCCACGGCTTTCGTAGAGTCCACGCTGGCACAGCTGTTCAAGCAGAAGCACCGCGACTCGTTCATCGGCGGACCGGCCTATTACATCCAGCAAGGGTTGCACCAGCGGTGGATGGCCGTCCTGTTTGCCGTGCTCATCACGTGCCAGTTCGGCCTGTCGAACAACTCGATTCAGGCCAACACCATCTGCAGTGCCATGCACGAAGCCTTCGGCTGGTCGCCGTTGTGGGTAGGAGCCGTCTTGGCAGCGATGGCTCTGCTGATTGTCTTTGGCGGCATTCAGCGCATCGCGCAGGTCAGTTCCGTCCTGGTGCCCCTCATGGCCGTGGGCTATATGGTGCTCGCGGTGGTGGTCATTGTGATGAACATCGGCCTCGTTCCGCATGTGCTGAAAGTCATTGTGCTCAATGCCTTCGGCTTTGAGCAGGTGGCCGGCGGCGGCATCGGAGCCGCGATGATGAACGGCATCAAGCGCGGCCTCTTCTCGAACGAGGCAGGCGAGGGCAGTGCGCCCAACGTGGCTGCCACGGCCTCGACCAGCCATCCCGTGAAGCAGGGGCTCATCCAGGCCCTGGGCGTCTTTACCGATACGCTCCTGGTGTGCTCCTGTACGGCGTTTATCATCCTCATCAGCGGCCTCTATCAGGTGCCCGAACTCAATGGCATCGCCCTTACGCAGTCGGCCCTGCAGGCAGAGGTGGGCACCGTCGGCCCCATGTTCGTGGCCGTGGCCATCTTCCTCTTCGCCTTTTCCAGCATCATTGGCAACTATTACTATGGCGAGGCCAACATCCGCTTCATTACGCCCAGTCCGATGGTGATGACCGTCTATCGCCTCTTTTCGGGCGGTCTGATGGTCATCTTCGGTGCCCTTGCCAGTTTCGAGCTGGTATGGAACATCGTAGACCTCTTCATGGCGTTCTTGACGGCCTGCAACCTCGTGGCCATCGTGCTGCTGGGGCGCTATGCCTTCCGGCTGCTCGACGACTATCGCCGTCAGAAACGGCAGGGCATCAAGGAGCCCACCTTCCACCGCAGTCAGCTGCCCGAGCTGGAGCATGAGCTCGAATGTTGGGAATAGTACCTTAACACTTTAGCATAACACGACATGAAACAACGACAGACGACACCATCCGTACACACCCTGAAAGCCGGCCTTGCCGGCCTTGCCGGCCTGTTGCTGGCCGTCTGCGCTGCTGCCTGCACGGCATTGGGCGGCAAGGGAGAGGAAAAGATGCTCGGTCCGGAGGAGATCCGTGTGGCCGAAAGCCGGCAGATAGACACCACTTCGCTGCCAAGGATGGCCACGCCGGGCGGTGCTACGCTTGTGGCCACCCCAGACTCCGTGGCCGATGCCCTGCTGCTCGACGAACTCTCTGCCCAGGCCTGGATACTCGTGGCCGACTCGTCGGGCCTGCTCCTCAGCGAGAAACAGGCAGGTCAGCGCATGTTTCCTGCCAGCCTAACCAAGATGATGACCTCGATGCTCGCCCTGGAAACGGGGCGCTTGACCGACTCTGTCCGCATCACTGAGGACGTCTTCCTGGCCAAAGACTCCAGAGTGCGCCTGGGCGACGCCTACCTGCTGGGCAACATGATCCGCGAGATGATGTTGCAGAGCGACAACGATGCCGCCTATGCGCTGGCGAAGCACCTCGGGGGCGACATCCCTTCCTTCTGCCAGCTGATGAACGAGAAGGCGGCCTACCTGGGAATGGACAGCACTCACTTCGACAATCCTAACGGCATGCCCTCCGACAGTACCTACTCCTCGGCCCGTGACCTGCTCGTCCTGACCCGTTACTGCATGCGCGACTCGTCCTTTTCCGCCATCGCCGGAACGGCTTTCAGCGACATTCCCCTGCTCGACGGCCGCCATCTGCCCTGTCAGAACACCAATCTGCTCTTGGAGAGCTACGACGGCTGCATCGGTGTGAAGACAGGCTTCACCCGCAGGGCAGGCTACTGTCTGGCCTCTGCGGCCCGCAGAAACGGCCAGACGCTCTTTCTCGTACTCCTGGGCAGCAAGAGCCATACCTCACGCTTCACCGAGTCGGCCGCCCTTCTCGACTATGGTTTCCGGGTGCTTGGCGTGGCACAGTGATTTCTCAATCAAATAACTTTCAATCATCTTTTAAATCTTACAACAATGAAAAAAACATTCTTTTGGAGCATGGCCATGCTGATGATGGCCTTGATGGTAACCTCTTGTGCAGAGACAAAACTGAAGGCAGGCATCAGTGAGGCTAACAAGAAATGTCCGGTATCGCTCGGCCTGACGGGCGAGATTACCAGTGTCAGTTACGAAGGTGACGTGGTGGAGATGCTCTTCACGTTAGACGAGCAGTTCGCGAACATCGACGCGCTGTCGGCCAATGCCGAAGAGTCGAAGAGCGCGATACTGACCAACATGAAGGGTGAAGACACGAAGAAACTGTTCGACCTGCTGATTGAGGCCGGAGCCGACTTCGACCTGGTTTTACGCGGCAAGACATCGGGCAAGGAGTTCCGCATCAAGCTGACGCCCGAAGAGCTGAAGCAGGAGCTGGAGAAGCCCATGCCCACCGACGAAGAGAAGCTGCAGGCGGCCATTGCCTCGACCAACCGGCGGATGCCCGTCGACACGGGAAGCGGCATTGTGATGACTCAGCTGGTAGACCGTGGCGATGCCGTGATCTATATGGCAACGGTGGCCGATGCCGACCAGTTCAAGCTGATTGCCAAGAGCAAAGAGAGCGTCAAGGCTTCCCAGCTGACGATGTTCAAGATGCTGGGCCCGGCCGAGAAGCAGTTCTTCATGCTGGTTGCCAACACTGGCAAGAATCTCGGCTACGTCTATTCGGTCGAGGGCAGCGACGAGACCATCGAGATGATACACACCAACGCCGAGCTGAAGTCGGTGTTAGGCCTCTGAGCCGTCAGCCCCTGGGCGTAGACAACCAATCCGCCGGGTTCGTCGCTGCGACGAACCCGGCGGATTGTATTTGTCCCTTGCGGTCTGGTCTTACTTGATAAGGTACTTCCGGCCGTTGCCCACGACCATCCTTGCCTTCCTGCCCGTCACGGTCGAAGCGTCCTTGCCCAGACGCTGGCCGCCGAGCGTGTAGAGGGTGGGGTCAGAGGCGGTGCGGACGCAGGCCGGCGTGTCCATGCCTGCAGCGAAATCGTAGTGGCTGTCGGTGATGAGCGATGCCATCGAGTAGTCCCATTTCTTCACGTTCTGGGCGTTCAGGCCCCAGGTGATCGACACCGGGTGCGACTGCGCGTAGGTCAGGTCCTGGCCCACCACGTCCTGACTGCCCAGCAGCAGCCATTTTCTGTTCTCATAGCCCGACTCTTTCCGGTTCTGGGAGTCGATGGGGTCGTTCCACGTCACGTCTATGGCATACCACAGCCCGTTCTCCATCTGCACCTCGTTCCACATGTGGGTCACGCCGTTGCCGCCCGCCTGTGAGCGGGCATAGCCCGTGGCCAGCACACAGGGTATGCCCAGCTTGTCGCACAGCACCTTGAAGGCTCTGGCATATCCCTCGCAGACGGGGCCTGTCTTCCCCGTGCTTCCGCGCAGGGCGCTCAGCGGGCTCCATGCTATCTTGGCTATGTCTTGCGTCGTCCCGTAGTCCGAGTTGTAGCCGTTGTTCTTCGTCAGCCAGTCGTTCAGGTAGACAATCTGGTTGTATCGCCATCCGTTCTTGGGACAGTTCGCCACCAGCTGGTTCACCTTCTGGTTATACTCCGTGACGGCCGTGGCCAGTGTCTGCGGGTTCTGGAACTCTTTGCGCAGGTGGTTGAACTGTGGTCCCTTCAGGCGGAACGTGATCACGTGTGTGTATTCCAGCGTGCCCTTCGTGCCGGCCGGGTTGTAGCTGTAGCTGTACTGCCAGTAGTCGCCCCACTGGAAGTTGCTGTCGAGCCAGAAGCCTTCGGGATAGTCGTAGGTGAGGCACAGGCAGAGGTAGAGCATGAAGCAGTCGGTATTGTTCCACTGCTCCGAGCAGACCGGCTCTACGGCTGCGTAGGCGTTGTCGCCGATGATGGCCAGCGAGGCATCTTTCGGGTAGGTGAAGTCGATGGTTCCGGTGTAGGTCTTCACGACCAGGTCGTACTCGTTGCCGTCGGCGTTGTATATGCCCAGCGAGGGGTCAGACAGGGCGTTCTTCTTCCCGGCCAGCACGTCGTGCACCATTGAGCCGTAGGTGGTGTAGAAGTCTTTCAGGTGGGTGGGCAGGTTGTGGATACGGTCTATCCATCTCACGCCCGCGTCGGCTGCCGCTCGGCGCATCGTGGCGGCTGTTGTGGGGTTGGGCAGAGCCTCCTGCCACGGTGCGGGCTGGCTCAGGTCTGCGCTGTTCTGGTGGCTGTTGCCCCTGATGATGCCGCTCTGCATCATCTGTCCCTGCACCGTGAGGGCTGCAAAAAGCAGGAGGGCGGTCATAAATTGTTTCATCTGCATAATTTGTGAATGGGTTACCTATATTCTGCTGCAAAGATAACGACTTTTTTTAGAATCGTCCCCCTTTTTTCCATTTTTTTCGTCCCTATCGACAATTCGGCCTGAACCGTGTTGTGGTTCAGGCCGAATTGTCTGGTGGTTCGTGCTGAATTGCAAGGCCGTTCAGCACGAATTGCAAGCGCCTCATTTCATGAGCTTCACCACGCTGCCGTCCGTGAAGCTGACAATGTTCAGTCCGCGGCGCAGCCCATCCACCTGCCGTCCGTCGGGCAGACACACACGCTGAGGCTGCTGCAGGGCTGAGGGCTTCAGTGGCATGCGGACAGACGAGGAGCCGTCGGCGGTGCCCTTCGCGCTCAGTCCGCCATATTCGTTGACTGCCTGCACCTGCCACAGATCGCCCTCTGTATAGCCGTCGAGGCTGGTCTCCGTCGTGATGGCGGTCACCTCGCCGTTCTTCGTCACCACATAGCAGATGGCGTAGGCCACGGGCGCCCATGACAGTCGGCTGCCTTCGGCCGTCACCTGCGGAGCCTCGCAGGCCTCGCAGAGCAGGTCGGGCTGCCAGCCGTCTTCACCGCCCATCACGTTGCGCAGTGAGTACTGGGCTGCCTCCTCGGCGGTGAGCGTGTTCTTCACGCCCGATACCTCGTGCTTCTCGCCCGTGCTGCTGTCCACGTAGTAGTAGTACGACTCGCGCTGCGACAGGTCGAGCGGGTTGCCGTCCTTGTCGGTCGTGTTATACTCGGCCCAGATGGCGGGCAGTCCGCCCATCGTGTTGTACCAGCCCTTGGCAGGGATAGGGACGAACGTCTGGGTGTTGATGAACACCGTCTTCGGCTGGTCGTGCCAGGGACGGCCCAGCCACACGTCGGTCACGCTGACACCCTTGTGGGGGCGTATCACGTTGTTCTGGAACACGTAGCCCCACTTCGTCTCTGCCGTGTGGCGGGGTGCCACGATGTAGCCGCCCGAGGGACGGTTGATTTCGAGTGTGTCGCCGTCGAGATAGACGTCGCCGCCGTTGTAGATGAAGTCTACGGCACCCTCAATGAGCGAGTTCTTGATGTAGTGGCGGTTCTTCTGCGTCGAAGTGGTAATCCACGTGTCCTGATACGAGAGCAGGGCCACGCCGTTCAGGGCGATGCGGTCGCCCACGGTGTTCAGGGCCAGGGCCTGCGGACCGGCCTGCTTCTCGTGGCCGTAGCTGTTCTCCAGCGTGAGGCTCTCGAAGAAGCAGTTGTCGCTGTTCACCACCACGGTGGCACCCACGCTGACGTGCAGGGCATTGTCGCCGCCGCAGAGCTTGTCGTCGAGAATCACCACACCGTCGCGCGACTGGCCGATCAGGTGCAGGTAGGGCTTGTTGGCGGGGATGTTGACGTGCTCGTTGTAGTGGCCGTTCTCGATGAAGATGAGGTAAGGCACGGCACGGTCGGCAGGAGCCGCGTCGATGGCGGCCTGCACCGTCGTGTATGTGGCGATGCCATCGCCACCGACAGAACGGCCACTGGCAGAGACCACGGCGTCGTAAAGCCGCGGCTGGGGCTGGCGGCGGTCCATGGTGGTGAAGGTGATGGAGGCAGCCTTCACTTTGTTACCGCTGCGGCTCAGCAGAACGCCCTCGGGAAGGGTGAAGGTGTAGGCGGTGTTATACTTCAGACCGCTGTACTTGAACACGGCGCTCTTGCCCGAAATGACGGGGGCAATCTCCTCGTCGCCCAGTCTGGCACAGCCCTCGCCGGCTTTCACCTTCTTGTCGAACGTCAGGATGACGGCACCGTTGGCACTCACGCCCGTGGCACCCTGAGCCGGATTGCTCGACACGAGCGTGGCCTCCTCGTCGGCACCGCCCTTCGCCTCGGCCAGCACAAACACGTCGGCCAGCATGAGTCCGTCGTTGGTGCTCGACACACCCGTCAGCTCCGACGTGCGGTCGGGCATGAAGCGGATGTAGACGCGGTCCTGGTCGCCGGCTTCTGCGGGCAAGTCATACTCGCCTCCCTGCCAACCGCGGTTGGGCAGCGTGTAGGTGCCGAACGGCGTGAAGTTCGTCCCGTCCGTACTGTACTCGGCATTCACCACGCTGTAGGTATTGTAGTCGTCGCCCACGAGCGCCGAGAGGTGCAGCTTCTCATAGCCCTTGCTGGAGAACGACAGCTCGAAGTACCACTCGTCGGCAATGGGTCGCCATACGCGAACGGCGTAGTGGTCGCGCACCTTGCCTGCCTGTACGCCGTTGGCCAGCCAGCTGGTGGTCGAACCGTCGGCCTTGCGGAGCGACAGTTTGCCCGCATTCTCCGAGTCACTGTAGTAGTCGGCGGCACGTTCAGACTTGGGCGCGTCGTCGTAGAAGTCCCATCCCACGATGTAGTCGATGGCCGAATAGCGGGCAGTGACCTGCTTGTCGCCGTCCATGCGGATGGTGCGCTCGGCGTCGGTGGTCTGGTCTTCCCAGCCAATGAACGTGAGCACCTTGTTGCCCAGGGCTGTCAGCTTCACGTCGGTGCCCTCTTCATACAGGCGGCGGCCGTCGATCATCGTGCCGGCGGGCTGAACCTGTACCAGCTGGGGACGTGCCCCGTCGGTCAGCTCAATGTCAAGTGCATAGGTGTTCTTCTTCGTGAACGTGGCCTTCAGGCTCGTGTCCTCGGTAATCTGGAAGACGTAGGGATTCTCTTTCGACACTTCCTGGCCGCTCTCAGCGTCGACCCATGCCTGGAAGTGGTAGCCGAAGTTCTCCTGAATGCTCAGTTTCACCTCGTCGCCCTCGTCATAGATGCCTGTGGCGGGCGTGATGGTGAGCTGGCCTGCCTGCTCGTCGGCCAGCGACACCTGCAGGCGGCACTGGCGGCCTTCCTGCGGAGCACCGAGGAGCGTACCCTCGATGACCACGTCGCCAAAGCCCACCTGTTTTGTGTTTCCTAAGGAATAGAGGTTCAGTCGGAGCCCGCAGAGACCGTCGCTGCCATTGGCTCCCGTCACGGTCTCAGACACTTCGGTCACGTTCGGGGTCTTGTTGTTGCGATCGGGCACGATAGCCTGCTTGACGGCTGTCACCGTCCCGTCGGATGCAAGCCACGAGACGTCGACCTTTCCGCCGTCGGTTCCGTAGCGGGTGGTGTGGAACGATACCTTCGAAGGGGTGAAGATCATGCCTTTCTTGGGCAGGAAATAGAAGGTGATGGCGTTGTCGTCGTTGGCGGCTCCGTCCTGCTGGGCAGGCTGGATGAGCGTCTGCTGCTCCACACTGCCCACGCCTTTGTAGCTGAGCGTGGCACCAAGTTCCACGTAGCTCGACTTGAAGTAGGCGCCCATCTTCTCCTCAGGGCCGAAGACGGCTGTCTGATTGTCGCCGCCCTCATGGAAGGGAAAGCTGATGGTGACAGGCTCGTTCTCGAGCCCTCCGCCCTTGCTCTGGCCGCTGATGGCCACGTCGGAGACGCAGATCCACTTGCCGCTGGCGTCGGAAGTGTACCAGGGATAGACACGCACCTGCAGTTCCTGCTTCTCTTCCAGCTTAATCACCGGTTGTGCCTCGACCTCGTTCATCACGCCGCTCTGCATGGAGGTGGGCGCATAGAGCGTGGTACGGGTCTGGAATCCGTCGGTAGAATAGTACACGTGGCACATCATGCCGCCACCGCCCTGGCCTCCCACCTTCAGGGAGATGTGGTCGATGTCGAGCGACTTGCCCTTCGGTGCGCGAAGGCTGAAGCTGACGTAGCGGTTGGGGTCGTCGTCCTCGGCCTTGGTCCAGGCTCCGTTCTCGCCCTGCGAGGCCAGGATGCCCTTGCCGCTTACGTTTCCGTACTTCACCATTCCGCTCACCGTGGCACTGGTAGCAGTGGCGTCACCCTCCACCGTAGCCTCGTCGCCGGTAGCAAGAGGCCACGTGACCGTGAAGGGCGCACCGCCGCCCAGCTCGATGGCACTGGCCGTGACAGGCACTTCGAGGGTCTTCTCACCCAGCGTCACCGTGATTTTACCTGAAAACAATCCTGCATCTGCCAGCATCACGCGGGCATAAAAGCTCTGTACGAGCGTTCCGTTTTTATATGTAGTAGTAGTTGTTTGTGTCCAGTTGGTCTTGTCGGTCGACACCTCGATGCCTGCCGAGGCGGCAATCGCGATAGTGCCGTTGTCAGGAGTGAGGCCGAAACCGTTGATGGTCAGTTCCTTCGTCAGCGTCTGTCCCTTATAGGCTTCGCCCAGCTCGGCCTTGTCGGGCGAGACAGACAGGTCGGTAGGCACGACGATGGCATCGCTGAGCAGCCCCTGTTTCTGCATGAGCTGGGCACACAGACGGGCCACCAGCAGGGCACCGGTGGTGTTGAAGTGGGTAGAGCCCTGCCCGTCGAACAGCTGTTCATGGCACTTCGTGTCGCCATAGCTCTCGTAGAGATCCTTCGTGGCCGTCATCAGGTCGACGAAGGCTACGCCCTCTTCCTGCGCCAGCTGCTGCATGTGGTAGACGTAGTCCATCGTGTGGTCGTCCTGTCCCACCTTCTGTTTCTCCTGTATTCCGTTGGCCGTGAGCACCGAGAACGAGTCGCCCAGGTCGTGACGGCCGTTGCGCTTGATGTGACCGTTGCCGTCGAAATAGCTGCGGCAGACGGGAGCCACCAGCACGGGTACGGCGTTCTTGGCCTTCACCTCGTCGATAATCTTCTTCAGCCATTGTTTGTAGGTGGTCGAAGGGATGGTGCCGCGGGTGTCGAGTGCGGCTGCCTCGGCGGTCATTCCCTTCGAGATGTAGTAGTTGTAGAGCTCGTCCCGGTCTATGCCCGAAATCTTCTCGTCGTTATGGGCAAACTGGATGAGCACGTAGTCGCCGGCTTCCACCTTCGGCTTCGCGTTCTGCCACAGTTCGTTGTAGCCTCCGCGCGAGTCGCGTCCGCCCTTGGCATAGTTCACACTGGTCCATCCCCCTGTGAGGAACTGACCGAAATACATACCCCATCCGCGGGTCACCGTAGCGCTCTCATCGTAGGGCGCCATGGTCGAATCGCCGATGGTGTGCACCTTCTTGGCTCCGATGGCTGTCGTGCAGAGCATCAGAACCAATGAAATGAGGATTGTAAGTTTTGCTTTCATTTTTTAGAAATTGGTATGATTTGTTGTTAGTATGGTTTTTTGTGATGGCAAAAGTAGGCTTTTTCCCGGTGAAACGGGGTGAAATATGCATCAAGGAGGGATGAGAAATGCGTCAAAACGGTCTTTGACGCATTTCTCATCCCTCCTCTGCTGTGTTTTTTAACCTGATTCCGGCGAAAACAGGGCTTTCTGTAATCCAGCCTGAATTGCGTTGTAATTCGGTACGAATTAGGCGATCATTCAGCCCGAATTATCAGCTGATTCAGCCTGAATTGCAGAAGGCCTATCCGTTCTTATAGTCGGAGGGCGACACGCCTGTGCTCTGCTTGAAGCACCGGCTGAAGTATTTCGGGTCGGTGAATCCGCAGGCGTAGGCCACGTCGGCGATACTCTTTTCGGTCTGACGGAGCATCAGACAGGCATGCTTGATGCGAGCCTCACGCAGCAGGTCGAGCGGGGTGATGCCCATTGTCTGCTTCAGTTTGCGCTGCAGTCCGCTGCGGCTCACGGCCGCCGCCGCTGCCATATCGCCCACGTTGGCGTCGCTGTTCGACAGGTTGGCTTCGATAAAAGCCTTAACGCGTTGTAGGATGGGGTCTTGTTTTAAGTCGGTCGGCAGCGAACCTGTGGGCAGTTCGAGGCTAATCTCGGCGCCGACGGGCTCTGGCTGCGGATCCTGACTGCGCGTTTCGAGCAAGGCCAGATAGGCGGCTAAGGTATCGTGTTGTTTGCGTTTGATGCGTCTGATATAGAAAATGGTGCAGACAATCGTGCCGATGGTGGCCGTGAGGAGCAGGAACAGGAGCAGACGTCCCCATGCAGACTCCCAGAACGTGGGCAGTACCACCAGCGTTAGTGAGCGTGTCTGGCGGCTCCATTGGCCGTCGGCATTGGTGCATCGCACCTCAACGTGCCAGGTGCCGGGCTTCAGGTCGAGCAGCGTGGCCGACCGGTTGCGCCCGATGTAGTTCCAAAGTGTGCTGTCGACTGCGTCCTCTCCCATGATGCGGAAGGCGTAGGCAATGCGCTCTGGGGCACTGTATTCCAAGGCGGCAAAGTGCAGCGTGAGACTGCGTTCGTCTGGTTGTAGCGTCAGGGTGTCGGCAACCACCACGTCCCATCGGCTGAGCGAGCCTTGAACGGAGATGTGGGTCAGCATCAGCGGTGGGGTATAGGCAGGGCGTAGCATCTGCGTCGTCGACGTGACGAAGGCTCCGTCGGCCAGGGCAAAGAGCCAGCGGCCATCGCTGAGCGCCAGCGGATGGGCTTCGCTGAACCGGTAGTCGGCATTGAAATAGCGGGCATCGAGCACCCGACGGGCTCCGGTATGGTCGAAGAGCGTCACCAGATGGCCGCCCACCACCATCAGTCCGCCATCGGGCAGGGCTGTCTGTGACAAAGCAATGTCGCTGGGCAGCTGGTGGTTGGCCACGTTGATGTGGGTGAACGTGAGCGTATCGGCCAGCAGTTGGGCCTCGGTTGTCTGGTTGATACCGCCGCTCTCGGTGCTTACCAAGATACGCCCGTCGGCAGTCTCAACGATGTCCATCGTGGCACTGCTGCTCAGGCTGGTGGTGCGTTCAGGCTCACGACCGTGACAACGGAACTGCATGTCGTCGGCCTCGGCAGCGATTTGCGCCACCATCAGCCCGTCGGTCGTGGCCGCGAGCAGCATCTCGTTGCGGCTGATCAGCACGAACCGCACCCGTTGTCCGCGGTCTTTCGGATAGCCGGCAGGCACGGCAAACTGTGGTTTGTCGGCCTTTGGCTGAGCGGTATAACAGAGACCGCCGCCCAGCGTGGCCACCCAGAGCCGTCCCTGGCGGTCTTCGGCTATATGATAGACGCTGCCGTCGGGCAAGCCTTCCATGTGAGTGACCTCAAATCCGCCCTGCATTTGGGGGCGCAGACGGTAGAGCCCGTCGGGCTTGGTGCCCAGCCAGAGGGTACCGTCGGCCTGTTCCAGCATGGCATAGACAGGAGCCGGCAGGCGGGTATAAGTCTGGTGCAGGCGGCCATCGGCTCCGAGATAGCCTGACAGACGGTCGTCCGTGGTCGAATAGGCGCGTAGTGCCCCGTCTTTCGTGGATATCCAGTAACGGCCTTGGCGGTCGGCATAGAGGCACTTCACCTCTGACGGCGGATTGATTTCAAGCCGTTGGGTCTGACTCATGCCCGTACTCAGCCTGCAGATGCCGCTGCCCGTCAGCACCCAGAGGTTGCCCTGACGGTCAGTACAGGCAAACGAGGCGCTGGGCAGGGCGATGCTCTCAGGATAGACTCCCTGCTGTCCGTCAAGGGTCTGATACGTCAGCCGACCCGTATGGGTGAGTGTCCAGGTGGTGTGGTAGGCATCTATCCACCTGATATCGTGCTCCGGCTTCAGCGACTGGCTTTGGCGGTAGCGTTGTGCCTGCTCAGGGGTGAGCGGATCGGGGCAGTCCGTGAAGCGGCATGAGTGCGGATTGAACAGGAAGAAAGCATCGTCTACGCGGCAGAGAATGCGCCCGTCGGGCAGCAGACCGATGTCGCGAATGCGGTCGGTGCCCATGCGACAACTGTCGCCGGCGATGGGTTTGAAGGTCTGGAACTCGTAGCCGTCGTAACGGCACAGGCCATTCCACGTGGCAAACCACATAAACCCCTGTCGGTCTTGCAGCAATTGAGTGACGTGTCCTGACGGAACTCCGTCTTCCTCGTCGTAGAAAGTGGCGTGGCACAGGGGCTGGGCGGTCGTGGCGAGCCACCCCGTACTGCACAGGATGATAAGCAATAGAAGTCGTTTCATGTTGTGACAGACCGTAGCGTTGTCTTGATCGTTTTGCCTGCAAAGATAGTGTTTTTCTTTCAGAAACACCCTGTTTCCTCTATAAATATACAGCGTGCCCCTGCCATTCGGCCTGAATTGCTTGCATATCTCAGCCTTTTTGCGTAATTTTGCCGGAGATTATGAAGATAGGAAATATTGACTTTGGCCAGCGGCCGGCTTTCCTTGCCCCGATGGAAGACGTGACCGACATCGGGTTTCGCCGTCTCTGCAAGCGGTTCGGAGCCGCAATGGTCTATACCGAGTTTGTGAGTGCCGAGGCGTTGGTGCGCGACGTGAAGACCACCGTGCGCAAACTGTGCATCAGCGACGACGAGCGTCCTGTGGGCATCCAGATTTATGGCCGCGACGTCGATGCGATGGTCGAGGCGGCCCGCATCGTAGAGCAGGCCGGTCCCGACGTGATCGACCTGAACTTCGGCTGTCCGGTGAAGAAGGTGGCAGGCAAAGGTGCCGGAGCCGGCATGCTGCAGAACGTGCCGAAGATGCTGGAGATCACGCGGAAGGTGGTCGATGCCGTCCACGTGCCGGTCACGGCGAAGACGCGCTTAGGCTGGAACCACGACCAGCTCATCATCACCACGCTGGCCGAACAGCTGCAGGACTGCGGCATACAGGCGCTGACCATTCATGGGCGCACCCGCAGTCAGATGTACACCGGGCAGGCCGACTGGACGCTCATCGGCGAGGTGAAGCGCAATCCGCGCATCACCATTCCCATCATCGGCAACGGCGACATCACTTCGGGCGCCGAGGCCCGTGAGGCCTTCGACCGCTATGGTGTAGACGCGGTGATGGTGGGCCGAGCCACCTTTGGCCGACCGTGGATTTTCCAGGAGATCAGAAGGGAAATCAGCGGGGGCACCCTGCCGGGCACGGAGCCGCTGTCGTTTCATGAGAAGCTCGACCTGCTCGAGGAACTGCTGCGCATCAACGTGGAGATGATCGACGAGCAGCGCGGCATACTGCACACACGCCGTCACTTGGCGGCTACGCCCATCTTCAAAGCCATCCCCAACTTCCGGCCGACGCGCATTGCCATGCTCCGCGCCACGACCGTGGAAGAGCTCATGACCATTCTTGAACAAACCAGGGCTCTCTTAGGATGAGAACCCTGGTTTGTGTTAGCTGTAATTTTATTTCTTCTTCTTCGGCTTTCTTCTTGCCCATCCTTCTTCGCTGAAGTCGGGTATCTCGCCGCGCAGCTCTATGTCTTTGATCAGTCCGCGCCAGTCGCCGTTCTTGCCTTCCCACGGCTCTTTCCTGCCTTTCCGGAAGTCGTCGCGACCTGACGGAGCCGCATTTCGCGGCTGTCTGCGGCCGTTTTGCGGTGCGGATGCCCCGTGGCGGCGCTCGTTGGGTGCCTGGCTTCTGGCAGGCTTCTGCCCCTCTTCCTCGCTGTTGCAGCGCACCTGACGGCCATGGAAGCGGATGCCGTTGAGCTGAGTAATCACCTTGCGGGCATCCTTCTCAGGCACTTCGAAGTAGCTGATGGTGTCGAGCAGGTCGATGTGTCCCACCTCCTGACGGCCACCGACGTAGCGGTTCAGCGTCTTCATCAGTTCGCCAGGGTAGAAGCCGTCGCGCTTGCCCAGGTTGATGAACAGCCGGTGGAAGCCCTTCTCAGCCTTGTTCATGCGCTTCTGGTGGTCGGTCTGGCGGCCGGACTCTCCGGTTTTTCCTGACTTTCCGGCTTTTCCGGCCTTTGCGGGCAGGGGCTTTTCTATTTCGGACGCGTCGGCATAGTAGGCCAGGAACTTGCCGAACTCGAGCGAGACAATCTTCTTGATGATTTCCTCCTTGTCCATATACTCGAAATAGCGGCTGATGTCCTGCATGAACGGGGCAATCTCCTCGTCGTCGACGTCGGTCTTCACAATCTGATCCATGACCTTGTAGAGCTGTTTCTTGCAGATTTCGTCGGCCTTCGGGATGTCGGCCTCGACGAAGCTCTTGCCGATCTCCTTCTCGATGTTGCGTATCTTGTACTTCTCCTTGGTGTGGATGATGGAGATGCTGGTGCCTTTCTTGCCGGCGCGGCCCGTGCGGCCGGAGCGGTGGGTGTAGTTCTCGATGTCGTCGGGCAGACCGAAGTTGATGACGTGCGTCAGGTCGTCCACGTCGAGTCCGCGGGCAGCCACGTCGGTGGCCACGAGCAGCTGCACGGTGTGCTGGCGGAACTTCTGCATGGTGAGGTCGCGCTGCTGCTGCGACAGGTCGCCGTGCAGGGCCTCGGCGTTGTAGCCGTCCTTGATGAGCTTGTCGGCAATCTCCTGCGTTTCAAGTTTCGTGCGGCAGAAGATGATGGCGAAGATGCGGGGGTTGAAGTCGACGATGCGCTTCAGGGCCAGGTACTTGTCCTTCGCGTGTACGAGATAATAGATGTGGTTCACGTTCTCGGCGCCCTCGTTTCGCGAGCCTACGACAATCTCCTGATGGTCTTTCAGGTAGTCGCGGGCCACGCGCTCCACCTCGCGGCTCATGGTGGCCGAGAACATGAGCGTGTTGTGCCCTTCGGGCAGTGCCTGGAACACCTCGTTGATGTTGTCCGAGAAGCCCATGTTCAGCATCTCGTCGGCCTCGTCGAGCACGATGTTCTGCACGTTCTCCAACTGTGCCTTGCCGCGGTGCATCATGTCGCACAGGCGGCCCGGGGTGGCCACGATGATCTGTACGCCGCGCTTCAGGGCGCGCATCTGCGGTTCGATGGCCGCACCGCCGTAGACGGCCTCGATGTGGATGCCGTCGATATATTTCGAGAAGTCGCGCAGGTCGTCGGCTATCTGCAGGCACAGCTCGCGCGTGGGGCTCAGCACCAGTGCCTGCGTGTCGCGGCTGCTCGTGTCGATACGCTGCAAGAGGGGTATGCCGAAGGCGGCCGTCTTGCCTGTGCCGGTCTGTGCCAGAGCGATGGTGTCCTGCCGGCTTTCCAGCAGGCGGGGGATGACTTCTTCTTGTACAGGCATGGGCTGTACGAATCCCATTTCTTCGATGGCGCGGCGAATGGCTTCGCTGACGCCCAGTTCTTCAAATGTCTTCATTCTTCTTTTGCTTGGTGCATTGGGTGGGAAAAAGGGGCTGTCTGCCGGTTGCTGCTGGGGAGTCCCTGAGGTTTGGCCTGAATCGCTTCCTGGTTCGGCCTGAACGTTGATGGAATTCAGCCTGAACGTTGTTGCAATTTGGCCTGAATGATAAGCCGCTGCAAAACAGCGGGCTACGCTCTCAGGGCGAGGGCACGGTTTTCGGCAGCCTCCATCAGTTCGCGCTCGCCGGGACCTTTGTCGTTGATGCCGCAGAGATGGAGGATGCCGTGGATGATGACGCGGTGCAGCTCTTCGTCGTAGTCTTTGCCGAAGAGTTCGGCATTCGAGCGCACGGTGTCTAAGGAGATGACGAGGTCGCCGTTGAGCTGGTCGCCCTCGCAATAGTCGAAGGTGATGATGTCGGTGTAATAGTCGTGCTGGAGGAACTCGCGGTTGACGGAGAGGATGTGCTCGTCGTCGCAGAAGAGGTAGCCCACCTCGCCCACCTTCTTGCCGTAGGTGGCGGCCACGCGGCGTATCCACGCGGTGGTCTCGCGCTTCTTGAGGCGCGGCATGGGCACGTTTTCAGTGTTGTAGGTAATCATAATGCAGGGATGATGAATGCTTATTGCTGGATAGCGGGCAGGAACGGTGTGGTGTCTACGCCGAAATGGGCCAGCTCGCGCACCATGCTTGACGAGATGCTCGACAGCCGGGGCTCGGCAAAGAGCAGCAGGGTCTCCACGGTGCCGCCCGTGATCTGGCGGTTGATGTCGGCCTGTTCGCGCTCATATTCGAAGTCCTTCACGGAGCGTACGCCCTTGACGATGAAGCGGGCGCCGTGGGCCTTGGCAAAGTCGACGGCCAGGCCGTAGTAGGGTTCGACCTCGACGACGGGCTCGTCCTTGTAGAGTTCTCTGATGGCCTGCATGCGCTCCTCGGCAGGGCGCATATAAGGCTTCTGCACATTGTCGCCCACGACGCCGATGACAAGGCGGTCGAAAAGCGGCAATGCGCGGCGCACGATACTGTCGTGACCAATGGTGAATGGGTCAAAACTGCCCACAAAAATTCCTGTTCTCATATTTTTGTGGGCAAAGTTACGAAAAAATATTCAATTCTATGTCTTCTTGAACGTGTCTTTCGACAATTCTTTAAAGAAGTCATGATCCAGAATGAGGCACAACTGCTGCAACAGGTGCGTGTTGATGTCCTTGCGGGCAAAGATGTTGTAGACGTTGGTGCGCTCACAATTAATCTGTCTTGCCACCCAAACCACGGAACGGTGCTTCACCGCCATGATTTCCTTGATACGTTCTCCGATGTGCATGATAAATAAAATGTTGAGTGTTAATAATTGACTTTTGCTTATTCAATCCTCCGGTATTGCGAAGGAGTCATGTTGAAGTTCTGCCGGAATATCCGGCTGAAATAGCCCAGGTCGTCGAAGCCACACTTTGTGGCCACGTCGCCTATCGACAGGCCCGGCTCGGCCTTCAGCAGCCGCTTGGCCCTGGCCAGGCGCAACCGCATCATGTAGGCAGACACGTTCTGACCCGTGACGGCCAGCACCTTGCGGTTCAGTTGCGAGCGCGTCATACACATTTCGCCTGCGAGTGTCTCCACGTCGGTCTTGCCCTGCGCCATGAGCTTGTAGACGTTGTCGGCCAGCCGGCTCAGGAACCGGAGGTCTTCGCGCGACAGCTGCTCCTCGCGCTGCGTGGCATCGGGCGGCAGTTGGGCGAAGCGCTCGCGCAGCTGCTGCTGACGCTCCAGCAGCTTCCTCACCCGCAGCAGCAGTTCTTCCGAGTTGAACGGCTTCACCAGATAGGCATCGGCTCCGGCCTCCAGTCCCTTGATGCGGTCTTGCTCGGTGGTCTTGGCCGAGACAATGATGATGGGGATGTGGCAGAGCAGCTCCGACTGGCGGATGTTGCGGCAGAGTTGCAGGCCGTCGGTGTTGCCGGGCATCATCACGTCGGTTATCACGATGTCGGGAATCTGCTCCAGCGCCTTCTCCATGGCCTCGTCCCCATTGCGGGCATAGGACGTTTGGCAGCGCGATTGCAGCTGCATGCCGATGTAGTGGGCAATGTCCTGGTTGTCCTCTACAATCAGGGCACGGGGTTTCTGACTGTTCCTGACCGTCTCGTCGGGCTGTTCAGCAGTCTCGTCGGCACTCATGTCGGGCATCGTCGGGGCGTCGATGGTGTCGGAATCGTCCAGTTCCTTGACATCGTTACGCTTCATGATGGGCAGGATGACGGTGAAGGTCGAGCCTTGTCCCACGATGCTCTGCACCTCGACGGAGCCACCCATGAACTCGGTCATGAGCTTCACGATCGACAGGCCGATGCCCGTTCCCACCTCTTTCACCGATTGGTCGTCCTGATAGAAGGGCTCGAAGACGTGAGGGATGGCTTCGGGACGGATGCCACAGCCCGTGTCGAACACCTGGAGCTTGATGCGGTTGTTGGCGGTTTGCTCCAAGGTCATGTTCACCTTGCCGTACTTCGGGGTGTACTTCACCGCGTTCGACAGCATGTTTGAGATGATCTTCTGAACGTAGTCGGGCACGAAGTCGGTCTCAATCTCTGTCAGCGAGTGGCTGAACGTGAGCTCGATGAACTTGCTGTTGGCATACGGCAGGAAGTTGTCGAACACCATCTCTGCGAAGGCCACGATGTTGCCGTGTCGCCATTTGGGCTCAGTAGCGGCCAAGCGGGCTTTCGACACTTCGAGCAGCTGGTTGATGAGGCTCAGGAGCGAGTTGCCTTGCCTGACAATCATCTTTGCGGCCGACCGCACTTGCGCCATGTCCTGGATGTCGTCTCCCTCAAGCTGGTGGCCAAGTCCCAGAATGACGGTGAGCGGTGTGCGGAACTCGTGGGTCACGTTTGTGAAGAACATCTCACGGGCTTTCGACACTTCACGGTTGATGCGGTACTTCACGTTGCGCAGGTGGAGGGCATACCACAGCACCGCTATCAATACCAAAGCGAGCAGGAAGGCTATCAGGACGCTGACGAACAGCACGTTTCTCAGCTGGCGCCTGGCCGTCGGGTCTTGCTGCCCGGCCGTCGTGTCTTGCTGTCCGGTCACTTGTCCGTGGAGACTGGCCTCTTGCCCGCGGAGGTTGGCATTGTGGTCGGGGGCGAACTGCTCTGTCTGCTCACGCAGATTGTCCATGTCTGACGGATGGCTTTCTCCCTGGCCGCAGGAGAATAAAGCCACTGCTGCCGCAAGCAGCAGGAGTCTCATCCATTTCGTTACAGCTGATTCTATCGTAGGCATGGTTGTAATTTTTTTGCAAAGATAAGAAAAAAAGCGGAAGAACAATTTTCTGTACTCAAAAAAACAACAGTTGCATGATTTTTTAACTTAACAGTGTTTTGACTTCATAAAATTCTGTATATCAATGGTTTGCATCGTATTTCTGTGTCAAAATCTCTATTGGATATATCGAAAATAGTTGTAAAATTACAAGAAATAATGAAAAATAGTTGTAAGAAATCGACCTTTATTTCGTATGAAAATGATTTTACATTTGCTGCCGGAACCGGTCGTTGTTTGTTTCTAAAGGTACAATTTTCTGTTTGCTTTTACGTTATTTCTGTATGAAATACTACTATACCTTTTTGATAGCAATCGGTCTTTCTTTTGTCAGTCCAGTTGTTCTTTGGGCTCAGAAGGGGCGTTACCATCTGAAGTTTCAGGTGTCGAAGAAGCATTTTGCCGATACGATAGCCGTCGAGTGTGTCGACGGCCGCGTGGTAGTGCCCGTCACAATAGGCGGCCGTCTCTATCGTTTCATGCTCGACACGGGTGCGGCTCAGGCCGTGGTCTATGCCGGTGAGCAGCCCGACGGCTGCCAGCCGGCCGGCACCATCGTGTCGCAGGATGCCGTAGGCCGCCGCCATTCGGTGCCCCTGGTGGTGCTGCCGCCCATGACGCTGGGCCGCGACCTCACGCTGACCGGCTGTCAGGCTACGGTCCATCGGCGTCCGCCGGGTGCCCGCCGGTTCGACGGCATCTTAGGATTCGACCTGGTGGCGAAGGGCATCGCCCTGAAGATCGATGTGCGCGGGGGCTATGTGGTGCTGAGTGACATCAAGAAGTTCTTCGAGGGCGAGGCGGGCTTCACGGGGCGTTACAGTGTGCCGCCCGGCCGTTTCACGCCCCATGTGGCGGTAGAGCCCTTCCGCGGCTATGTCGAGGAGGCCCTCTTCGACACGGGAAGCAGTCAGCTCTACGTCATGAACAGCCAGAGCCTGAAGCGGGGCGAGGCTGCCTGTCGCTCACAGCGGGCCGGGCAGATAGAGGGGCGCGCCCTGGGCAGCTATGCGCTGGGGCTGCACGGCCGCGAGGCTCTGAGCGAGGTCACGTTCCTTTCGCTCGACAGCGTGTCGTGGCTGGGCTTCGGCCTGTGCCAGTTGCACACGAAGACTACTCAGGGCAACTCCCATGTAGGGGCGGCCGTGCTGCAGCATGGTGCCGTGACGTTCATGCCCCGCAACCGGAAGATACGCTTCCAGCCTTACGAGCAGGTGCGCAGTCTGCACATCAACAACGAGCAGACGGAGAAGGTGATAGCGCCTGTCGGCGGTCTGCCGGTGGCCGCCTTCGTGTGGAAGGACGGAGCCGCCTATAAAGCTGGGCTGCGCGAAGGCGACGTGCTGCTGAAGGCTGACGACCGCGAGATAGGCACCTACGAAGACTATGCCCGCACTCGCTACATCATAGGCCATGTCTATACGTTTGTGGTGCGCGACGTCAGGGGCTTCCTGAAGGAAGTCAGGATGGAATGGTAGGCCGACGGCCTTAGCCGTCTGTGCTGAGCGCTTCCCCGTCTGTGCTGAACGGTTTCCCCGTCTGTGCTGAGCGCTTCCATCGTTCGTGCTGAACGGTTTCCCCGTTCAGTATGAATTGTCACACAATAAAGGCCGAATTGCGACGCAATTCGGCCTTTATTGCAGCTGCCGGCCCTCGAAAGGCAAGGGCCGAAAAATGTCAGTTCGTGGGCACGACGGGCTTGATGCGTCCGTCGGCTTCGAAGAACATGCGGTCGATGCATACCTCGCGGTGGAAGCCCGGGCCGTCCTTATGGTCGAGATAGGCCGGGTTGATGCGGTGGTAGACGATGTACCACTTGTCCTTTCCGGGCACCTGCAGCACCGAGTTGTGGGCGGGGCCATAGATTTGCTGGTGGGGGCGCTGGATGAGGATGACGGGGTCTTTGGCCACCTCGATGGGGCCGAGGGGCGACTTCGACGTGCCGTAGGCCACATGATAGTTGGGCGAGCCCGTGTCGTCGACGCTCCAGAGGAAGTAGTACGTGCCCTTGCGCTTGAACACGTAGGGTGCCTCGCGGTAGGCATAGTCCTTCAGGCTGCCGCCCTGCGGGGTCATCACCTGGATGGTCGTCGTGTCTATCGACGTCATGTCGGCGTTGAGCTTCGCACCGGCCATGTAGCCGTTGCCCCAGTAGAGGTAGCTTTGGCCGTCGTCGTCGGTGAACACGTCGACGTCGATCTGCTGACCGCCGCGCACTCCCTCGGGGCGCTTATCGACAATGGGGCGGCCGAAGTCGACAAACGGGCCTGTGGGCTTGTCGGCAATGGCCACGCCGATGGCCTTGCGCTGGCCCTGGTCGCCGCTGTAGTAGAAGTAATACTTGCCGTTCTTCTTCTCGATGCAGGGTGCCCAGGCGTTGCCCTTGGCCCACTTTGTGTCCTTCTTCAGGTCGAGGATGATGCCCTCGTAGTCCCACTTCTTCAGGTTCTTCGACGAGTAGCAGGTGAAATAGTAGCCACCCCAGCCGGGAGCGCCGTCGGTGGTGGAGTAGATGTAGTAGCGACCGCCGTCGGCCAATACCTCTGGATCGGCATGCATCTCAGGTAGGATGGGGTTGTGTTGTGCCGACATGCTGACTGAAAAGAGCAGCACCAGCGATGAAACGAGTGTTTTTTTCATATCTTTTGGGGGTTTAAAGTTTGACGACTGTGAAGGAATAGGCGGGCAGTGTGACCGCACCGTCGAGCGTGACGGGCAGGCACTCGGCCTTTGCGTCCTCGGGCTTTCCGCTGAAGCGCTCACCCTGTGCACCGCTCAGGGAGAGACCGTCGACGGTGAGGCTGACGCTCACAGGCAGGGCATTGACCAGCTTTACATACGTGGCACCGCTCTTCGTGTCCTTGACCACCGAGGCACCGAGGCGGTAGTTGAGGTCAGGCTTCGACGACGAAATCGTCGAACGCACGTAGCGGTCGCCGCCATAGTTGCCGAAGAGGCGCTGCACCTCGTAGGCCATCGTGGGGCGCACCTCGGTGTTCGAGAAGTAAATCATGTCGGGGTTCCAGTTGGAATGGCCGTCCTTGCAGAGCATCGGGGCGTAGCTGGTCATGTGGACCACGTCGCCGTTGCGCTCGATGTCGGTCAGATAGAGCGCCTCTGCCAGTGCCGTCTCGACATTGGGACGCTTTGTCCGCGTCGAGGCGGCCCACTCGCCTAAGTAGACCTTGGCGGCCTGGCGGTCGTAGTTGTCGTAGTAGTTGCGGTTGTGGAGGAACCATCCTGTCGACTCATAGTAGTGCTCGTCGGTCATGAACTGCAGGTCGGGGTGCTTCTTCGTGTAGTCCCAGCCCTCCTGATAGTCGGCGCTCGGCGCATGGAAAGGGCCTACGGTGCCGCAGATGCGTATCTCCGGGTACTTGGCGCGGATGGCCTTGCAGATCATTTCGTAGCGCTCCTCGAAGACGGTCGAGATGATGTCTTCGTTGCCGATGCCTATATACTTCAGATGGAACGGCTCCGGATGGCCGGCCTCGGCCCTCATCTTCGCCCATTTCGAGGCGGCAGGGTCGCCGTTGGCCCACTCGATGAGGTCGAGCAGCTCCTGTATGTAGGCCGGCATGTCGCTCATCGGGATGCCACCCTGCTGTCCGCCGATGCCCTCTTTGTTGGCCGCCGAGTTCTGACAGGGCACGCCTGCGGCCAGGACGGGCAGCGGTTCGGCGCCGATGTCCTCGCAGAACTGGAAGTATTCATAGAATCCCAGGCCGCGCGTCTGGTGATAGTGCCAGATGTTGAAGTCGGGCTTGCGGGCCTGCAGCGGGCCGACGGTGTGCTGCCAGTGGTAGATGTTGTCCAGTCCCTGGCCGTGGCTCATGCAGCCTCCGGGGAAACGCACGAACTTTGGACGCAGTCGTGCGATGGTTTCTGCCAGGTCTTTGCGCAGGCCGTTCTTACGGTTCTTGAAGGTCTCCTGCGGGAAGAGCGAGATCATATCGACCCCGACGCGCACCGCTTTCTGCGGAACGATGGCCAGGCGGGCCTTCGCGTCGGTGGCCTTTGCCGTGAGCACGGCCTGGAACTGCTGCCATTCGCTGCCACGGGTCTTCAGTTTTGTCTTGGCAATCACGGTGCCGTCCTGGCCGATGAGCATCACAAGGAAGTCCTGCTTCTGCCCGTCTGCGAAGACAAACATGGAGAAGTCGTACTTCTTTCCCTTCTCAACGGCGATGCCGTCCCACCCTTCGTTCCACAGCGTGTCCTGTCTGAGCAGCGCATAGTGGGGGTTGTTGGGGTGCAGGGGGTGCTCGGTGGCTATCTCGATGGGGCTTGCCGAGTGCCAGGCGGTGGTGCTGTTCCAGCCGCGATGGTCGCGAGGTGTGTACTCGAAGTCGCGGTTCTGCACCAGTTCGGCATACAGGCCGCCGTCGGCTGCATAGCTGATGTCCTCGAAGAAGATGCCGATGAGCTTGTCGCTGATGGTCTTCTGATGTGCGAGGTCGACGGTGAGCGTGGCCTGGATGGGCTGGGTGAGCGAGGCAAAGCGCTTTCCGTCGTCGTGCATCCGCTCGTTGGTCTTCTGCCAGTCGCGGCCCGACTGGTCGAAGTGCTGCTGCAGGCGGCCGACAAAATCGGCCGACGCTGTGAAGGCGTTGCCCTCGTAGAGGCGTCCGCCGACGGTGGCGGTGTCGCGCAGCCAGGCATCATCATCGATCAGGCTGGGCTCGTCGGCAGCAAACTTGCGGAAGTCTGTCGTGGCCGATACCCACCGCTTGCCTTTGGGTGAGCGGAAGTAGATGTCGAACGTGCCGTCCTCGTTCTCGAAGACCACGGGCTTCTCGCAGGGCTTCACGCTCATGATGGGGTAGTCCTGCGGCCGCCAGTTGACGAGGTCGCGGCTGTAGGCCACGGCTATCTGCGGCGAATGGTCGTTCACCTGGAACACCAGTCGCCACGTGCCGTCCTTCGCCTGTGTGACCGAGGGGTGATACATCTTCTTCTCTGCGCCCCAGGTGCCGTAGTCGCTCGAGCAGAGGCGGCCTATGTGCTGCCATCCGTTTTCCGTCAGACGGGCGGCATGGAGGCCGTCGCCCGGGCCGGGCGAGTAGAGGAAGAGGTTGGGATTGAGGTCGTTTTGAGCCATGACGGCAGTGGTGTTCAGGCAGAGCGTCAGGGCAAGCAGTTGTAGGTTCAGTCTCATGGGGTGAGTAGTTTTAGTATGGTTTTGCCGACAAAGGTAAGAAATAATCCTCAGAAAGCGGGCTGTTTTGGCAGAAAAAATGTGAAGACGGAGCCGGACGCTGCCAGAGACCGCACGTCAGTCGTAGACGAGGGTGGTGAGCCGTTCGGGAGCGAAGAGCTCGCGCGCCGTCAGCCAGAGGTCGTCGGCGGTGAGGGCTTCGATGTGTTCCAGCACGTAGTCGAGCGAGTGGAGCCGGCCCTCATGCAGGTAGACCTTGGCCATGTCGAGTGCAAACTGCTCCCGGTTCTCGCTGGCGATGGCCAGCTGTCCGCAGAGCTGTCGCTTGGCGCGGGTCAGCTGGGTGGGCGAGAGGGGGCGCTCCATGAGGCGGTCGAGCTCGCGTCGCACTAAGCGCAGGCAGCGGTTGACATCGGCAGGGTCGCAACCGAAGTAGACCGACCACAGTCCCGTGTCGCTGTAAGTCACCATCTGGCTCTCGACGGTGTAGACGAGTGCGCGTCGTTCGCGCAGAGAGAGGTTCAGCCGGGAGTTCATGCCCGGTCCGCCGAGGATATTGTTGAGCAGAAAGAGCGCCCAGCGCCGCGGGTCGTTGGCGGGGAAGGTGCGTGTACCGAGCATGACATGGGCCTGATGGGTGCCGCGATGGCGGACGATGGGGGAGGAGAGGGGGGCTGGGGCTGATGGGGCTACTGGGGCTGCTGGGGCCTCTAAGGCTGCTGGGGCTGCTGGGAGTGCTGGGGCTTCTAAGGCCGCTAAGGCTGCTGGGGCTGCTGGGGTCACTGGGGCTTCTAAGGCCGCTAAGGCTACTGGGGCTTCTGGGACTAATGAGGCCACTGGGCCTAATGAGGGCAAAGAGCCCAGCGGCTCGCCCCCACTGACAAACAGGACGCAGTTGTCGGGGCGGTAGTAGCGGGCGGCAAAGCGCTCCACATGGTCGTGGGTGTAGCTGCGCACTTGACTGGCCGTGCCCAGGATGTTATGGCCGAGGGGATGGCCTTCGAAGAGAATGTTCTCGAACTCGTCGAAAATAAGGTCGGCAGGCGAGTCCTCATAGCTGTCGATCTCGTCGCACACCACCTCGCACTCCTTCTCGATTTCCGCCTGCGGATACTGGCTGTGGAACACGATGTCGGTGAGCACACTGAGGGCACGGCGCAGGTGCTGGCGCGTCACGGCGGCGTAGTAGACCGTGTCTTCCTTCTGAGTGAAGGCGTTCAGCTCGCCGCCTACACCTTCGATGGCATTGATGATCTGCACGGCCGTGCGGCGGCGGGTGCCCTTAAACGAGAGATGCTCGCAGAAATGGGCCAGTCCCTCCTCGCCGGGCTGCTCGTTGCGGGTACCGCCGTGGACGATGATGCCGCAGTAGACGACCTGCGACTCGCCGGGCAGTGCAATGACGCGCAGCCCCGAGGGCAGGGTTTCTGTATGATAGTTCATTCGGTTTTGGGCTTTTATTTGCCATGCAAAGTTACGCATTTTCGCGCTGATGCGCAAGTTTTCTTCCGATGATTTTATAAGAATCTGATTGCCAATGAGTTACGGGCTTCTTTCAATTCGGTCTGAACCGCGTTGCAATTCGGCCTGAACGAGGGGATGGTTCAGCCCGAACCACAAGGCCGTTTGGCACGAATTGTAAGACAATTCCGCGAGTTTTCTTGTTTGAATGAAGAAAAAGCACTATCTTTGCATCCGATAAAATCAACTCTCAAAATATGCGCAAAGTCATAGGAATCGGTGAGACGGTGCTCGACATCATCTTCCGTGGGCAGAAGCCCGTCCAGGCCGTACCGGGAGGATCGGCCTTCAATGCCATCATTTCCCTGGGTCGTTGCGGGGTGCCGGCTGCCTTCATCAGCGAGACCGGCAATGACCGTGTGGGGCTCTGGGTGAGAACGTTTCTCGAGGATAATGGCGTCGATGCCTCGGCCGTGTGCGTCTTCCCCGACTCGAAGTCGCCCATTTCGCTGGCCTTCCTCGACGAGCAGAACAATGCCGAGTACCTGTTCTACAAGGATCATCCCCACGACCGCATAGACTTCAAGTATCCCGAAATCAATGCCGACGATATCGTCATCTTCGGCTCGTTCTTCGCCATCAACCCGGTGGTGCGCCCTCAGGTGGCCGCTTTCCTGGACTATGCCCATGCCCACGGTGCCATCCTCTACTACGACCTGAACTACCGCGCCTCGCACAGGAACGATCTGATGCGCGTCACGCCTGCCATCATTGAGAATCTGGAGGTGGCCGACATCGTGCGCGGCTCGAACGAGGACTTCGAGATTATGTATAAGAAAACGACGGCTGATGCCGTCTACCGCTCGGAAATAGCGTTCTATACCCACAATTTTATTTATACGCGCGGGGCGGAACCCGTGGAGCTGAGGGCCGAGGGCGGACTGAGCAAGCAGTATGCCGTCAAGACGGATGGGCCCGTGGTGAGCACCATCGGTGCCGGCGATAACTTCAACGCCGGGCTCGTCTACGGACTGATCAAGAACGGCATCACCCGCCAGCAAATTGTGAACGGACTTGCCGAAGAGCAGTGGGACCGCGTGATGGACTGTGCCCTGCAGTTCTCGGCACAGGTGTGCCGGACGCTCGACAACTACGTGCCGCGTGAGTTCGGAGAAAGGTCTCAACTATCGTCCTTTAACTCCCTTTAACTCCCCTCTAACTCCCTTTAACTCCTTAAAAGAACTCCCTTCAAAAATAACATTCCTATGAAAGAGATTACCAACAACATCTACTACGTGGGCGTCAACGACCGCAACAAGACGCTCTTCGAGGGTCTGTGGCCGTTGCCCAATGGCGTAAGCTATAACTCTTACCTCATCAAAGACGAGAAGATATGCCTGGTCGACACGGTCGAGGCAGACTTCTTCATGCCTTTCCTCGAAAACATCCGCGAGGTGATTGGCGAACAGCCCATCGACTATGTGGTCGTCAACCACATGGAGCCCGACCACAGCGGTTCGCTGGCTCTGCTGCGCCAGTTCTATCCTGACATCGAGATTATCGGCAACAAGAAGACGTTCGACATGATGAGCGGCTTCTACCGCCTTACCACCGAACTGAAAGAGGTGAAGAACGGCGACACCATCGCCCTCGGAGCCCACACCCTGCAGTTCGTCCTCACGCCCATGGTGCACTGGCCTGAGACCATGATGACCCTCTGTGTCCCGTACGCTGAGGCATCGCCTCAGCCTGCCGCCCCCGCCCCCCAGCCCTCCGTGCCCGCCTCCCCTCAGCCCTCCGCCTCCGCCTCTCCCGTTGTTCTCTTCTCGGGCGATGCCTTCGGATGCTTCGGTGCCCTGAACGGAGCCTACGTCGACTGCCAGATGAACTGCGACGACTTCTGGCCGGAGATGACCCGCTACTACTCGAACATTGTGGGCAAGTACGGCACACCCGTGCAGATGGCACTGAAGAAGCTGGCCGGCGTCAGCGTGGACTACATCTGTGCCACCCACGGACCCGTCTGGCATGAGCATGTGGCAAAGGTGATCGGCATCTACGACCGTCTGTCGAAGTATGAGGCCGAACCGGGACTCGTCATCTGTTACGGCACGATGTACGGCAACACCGAGCGCGCCGCTGAGGTCATTGCCCGTGCTGCTGCGCAAGAAGGACTGAAGAATATCATCATGTATAACGTCTCGAAGACCCACCACTCCTACATCATCCGCGACCTTTTCCGCTATCGTGGGCTCATTGTCGGCGCTCCTACCTATAATACCGGCCTCTACCACGAGATGAACGTCCTGCTCGACGAGCTGTCACAGAAGGACATCAAAGGCCGTCTCTTCGGATGGTTCGGCTCCTACAGCTGGGCGTCAAAGGCCGTTTCGGAGATACAGAAGTGGAACGACGAGCGACTGAAGTACGAACAGGTGGGCACTCCTGTCGAAATCAAGCAGGCGCTCAACGACGAGACGCTGGCAAAGTGTGAGGAGTTGGGTCGCGAAATGGCCCGCAGGCTGATGGCCTGAGGCTCGGTCGCGATGCGGCTTGAGGGCGTTTCCCTACTATATGATGCGCCTTTCAGCAACAAAAGAGAAGCTGAACAGGCAAAAGAAAACCAGAAAGAACAAGGATGCTTTCTGGTTTTCTTTTGCCTGTTCAGCTTTTTGACAAGCGCGTAGCGCAATGAATGTTGCTACTTCGGTAGTCGATATTTCAGCTCTCGGTAGTCGTTCTTGCAGCTCTTGGTAGTCGTTGTTGCTACTCTAAGTAGGTATATCCGTAGAGGCCTGAGCGGTAGTTGGAGAGGAACTCCTTGCCTTCTTCGAGCGTAATCTTCCCTTGCTTCAC